>SL_3KL_010_SEDDRAFT_10004299_pt1 | contig 12879 bp, 8 predicted proteins | sample SodLakKL_010_SED_2_FD_10381 | JGI IMG/M metagenome (IMG submission 10381)
CAGCCAGTCGCGGATGCCGTGATTGGCCTGCACCAGCGCGCCGAGCGTCCAGACCTGCCCGCCGATCGCGACGCGACGCGAGGCGGTGCCGGTGCCGCCCTTGAACCCGTAGGCGATCATCCCGTTGCCGCCGCCGGTCGAGCCCTCGGCCACCGGGCCGGAAGCGGCGGCGTCGAGCGCGGCGCGGGCGTGGTCGGGCGTCACGGCGAGGCGGGTGATGTCGTTGAGCACGCCGTCATAGGTCTCGGCCACGACCGGCATGGCCCAGGCATGCGCGGTGCGGAAATACGCGGCGTAATGGTCGATCATCCAGGCGGTCGCGCCGTGATGGACCGCGCCGACCGCATGGGTATTGGTGATCATCACCGGCCCGATCAGGTAGCCGGCATCCTCGATCCAGTGCGTGCCGGTCATCTCGCCATTGCCGTTGAGCGCGAAATGACCGGCGCGCACCGGCAGCGGCCAGGCGGCATCGGGGCGCGGGCGGATCGCGGTGATGCCGGTGCGCAGGTCCTGCGCGGGATCGGTCAGGGTCGAGAACCCGACCGTCACGCCCGGCACGTCGGTGATCGCGTTGAGCGGCCCCGGCACCCCCGGAAAGGGCAGGCCCAGGTCGCGCGCCCGTGGTCGGCTCATCGAAAGCCTCCTTTCCCGCACCGCCTCCCCGCGCGGCCGTCGCGGCCGGGGCGGTTGCGCCGCTTCTCAGGCCGCGCCGCGGGTTTCGACCATGCGGGCGTAGATCGCGGCGCCCAGCGGCAGCATCTTGTCGTCGAGCACGAAGCCGGGGTTGTGGAGCGGCACCGTGCCCTCGTGGCCGATGGTGCAGTAGGCGCCCGGAACGACCTGCAGCATGTCCGCGAAATCCTCGGACCCCATGACGATGTCGGACTTGATCGCCGCCGCCTCGCCGACGAATTCCTGCGCCACGGCGACCATCGCCTGCGACAGCGCCGGGTCGTTTTCCAGCACGTCGAAGACGTTGCGCATGTCCAGCCGGATCTCGACCCCGTAGGCGGCGGCGAGGCCGTCGCAGATCGCCTGCATCCGCGCCGTCACCATGTCCGCCACCGCGCGGTCGAAATAGCGCACGGTGCCGGTCAGCGTGGCGGTGTCGGGGATGACGTTGTAGGCCGCGCCGGCGTGGATCTGCGTCACCGACAGGACCAGCGGCGCGGCGGCGGGGACGTTGCGCGCCTTGATCGTCTGCAGCTGCTGCACCAGCGCGGTGGCGATGACGATCGTGTCGATGCCGGTCTCGGGCATGGCCGCGTGGCAGCCCTTGCCGTCGACGCGGATATCGAAGAAGTTCGCCCCCGCCATCGCCGGGCCGGGCTTGACCCCGACGATGCCCGGCGCGTGGTAGGGCGAGTTGTGCATGCCGTAGAGCTCGTCGCAGGGGAAGCGCTCGAAAAGGCCCTCGGCGAGCATCGCGCGGGCGCCGCCGAGCCCCTCCTCGGCCGGCTGGAAGATGAAGACCGCGGTGCCGGCGAAATCCCGCGTCTCGGCGAGGTAGCGCGCCGCGCCCAGCAGCATCGTGGTATGCGCGTCGTGGCCGCAGGCATGCATCACGCCCGGCGTCTTCGAGGCCCAGGGCAGGTTCGTCTGCTCGTCGATGGGCAGCGCGTCCATGTCGGCGCGCAGCCCGATCGTGCGGCCGGGGCGTTTGCCCCTGAGCACGCCGACGACGCCGGTCCTGCCGATCCCCTCGTGCACCTCGATCCCCCAGGCGCGCAGCTTCGCGGCGACGATGCCGGCGGTGCGCACCTCCTCGAAGCCCAGTTCGGGATGCTCGTGGAAATCGCGGCGGATCGCGGTCAGGTCCGCGGCGAAGTCGGCGATACGCTGGGGGATGGTCATGCGGGTTCTCCCGTGAAGGCGCGGCCCAGGGGTTCGAGGCGCAGGCCCGGGCGCAGGCGGCGCCAGGGCAGGGTGGCGGGGTTGACGGCCATCGGGCCGGGGGCGGCGCAGACCAGAACCGCCGCGGCGATGGGCTGGAAATCGGCGCGGAAATGGTTCGAGCTCTTCACCACCAGGATCCTCTCGTCCTCCGGCGGAATGCCGAGGGCGCGGAACATCTCGCGATCCGCCATCTGCGCCTTGGCCGAGGTGAGCGCGATGCGCACCTCGCCGATGCGCAGGGCGGCCGAGGGGCCCATCTGCATCACCCGCCCGCCATAGAAGGGGCCGGGGCAGGGAAAGACGCCGTCCGAGAGGCTTTCGACCGTGAACTCGCCCTGATAGGGCGCGTCGCCGGGCTGCGAGCGGCCGCCGAGCGCCAGCCGCACGGTGGCGCCCTGCCCGGCCTGGTGGACGATGCGCGCCGAGGCCGGGTCGAAGAGGTTGCCGATGGCGCCGGGGGCGCCGGCGGCGAGAAGCGCGCGCAGCATCCCCGTCGTGTCGCTGTTGGCGCCGGCGCCGGGATTGTCCTGGGTGTCGGAGAGCACCACCGGTCGGCCGGCGCCCCGGGCGAGGCGCAGGGCCTCGGCGATCCCCTCCTCGGGCGTGTAGACGCGACCGCGGAACTCGGGCTCGGCGGCCTCGACGGCGTCCATCATGGCGCGCGCGGCGGCCCCGGCGCCCGGCCCGTAGGCGAGGACCGACATGCCGCAATCGGCGAAGTCGGCGGCCGGAAAACCCATGTTGAAGCTCATCGCGTCGGTGCCGCGCGCGATCTCCTCGAGCCGCGCGTAGAGGGTACGGGCGGGCTCGGCCCAGGTCGACTGCCAGGCGATGGCGGAAAGGAACGGGGCCTGCAGGAAGGCCTTCGCGGGCTTCTCGCCGCGCTCGATCATCCGCGCCAGCGCGGCGGCCGCGCGCGCCCCGGTCGCGGTCATGTCGACATGCGGATAGGTGCGGTAGCTTTCCAGCAGGTCGGCATGCTCGACCATCAGCGGCGTGACATTGGCGTGCAGGTCGAGCGCGACGGCGACCGGCACCGCGTCGCCGATCCGCGCGCGCAGCCGGCGCAGCAACTCGCCCTCGCCGTCGTCGAGATGTTCGCAGACCATGGCGCCGTGCAGGTCGAGGAAGACGCCGTCGAGGGGCATCGCATCGGCGATCCGGTCGATGAGCGCGCCGCCGATGCGCTCGAACGCGTCCTCGGTCACATGCGCCGAGGGCGAGGCGGCGCACCAGAGCGTCGGCACCATCTCCCAGCCGCGCGCGCGGCCCTCGGCGATGGCGCCGGCGATGGCGGCGTTGACATTCGCCAGATGCGCGAAGATCGCGTCCCCGTGGCGGATCGGCCCGTAGCCCGAGCCGCCGTCGAAATCCTCGTAGGTCGCCTTCGACGGGCCGAAGGTGTTCGTCTCGTGCAGGAACCCGCCGATGGCGATGCGCGGCATGCTCACTCCGTTGGAAGCCTGTTCAGCCCGCACCAGCGGGCGATGAAGACGGCGAGAGTCTCGGTCACTTCGCGCACCGAGTCCAGATGCACCCGCTCGTCGAAGCCGTGGATGTTCTCGGCGCGCGGGCCGAAGCAGAAGGCGGGGATGCCGTAATAGAGCCCGTAGAAGCGCGTGTCGGTGAGCGCGGTCATCTTCTGCTCCTTCAGCTTCGCGCGCTTGCCCTTCACCGCGTGGAAGGCCTCTTCCATCACCGCGAGCCCCGGCCCGGCATCCTCGCCAAGCACGTAGCCCTCGGCCCGGAAGCCGTTCCAGACCAGCTCGGGCGGGTTGTTCGACAGGAACGGATGGTCGCGCGCGGCGGCCGAGATGCAGGCCTCGATCCGCGCCCTGCAGTCGTCGAGCGACCAGCCAGGCAGAAGCCCCATCCGGCAGTCGACATCGCACCAGGCCGGCACCGACGAGGCCCAGTCGCCGCCCCGGATCCGGCCGGCGTTGAAGTTGAGCGGGTGGCGGACATCGCCATAGACCGCGTCCTCGGCGGCGCGCCTGTTCCAGTCGCGCTCCAGCCCCTTGAGCGCGCGGATCATGTCACAGGCGGCCATGATCGCGTTCGACCCCTCGCCGGCATGCGAGACATGGACGGGCTTGCCGCGCACGCGCAGCTTGAACCACAGCACGCCCACCTGCGCGCGGTTGATCTTCAACTCGGTCGGCTCGGGGATCACGGCGAGATCGGCGCGATAGCCCCGCTGCAGCGTCGAGAGCGCGCCGAGCCCGGTCGATTCCTCCTCGATCACCGACTGGAAATGGACCCGCGCCGCGGGCTCGAACCCGGCGGCGCGGATCGCGTCGAGCGCGAAGAGCGCGGCGACCGTGCCCGCCTTCATGTCGCCGGCGCCGCGACCATGCATCCAGCCGTCCTTCACCACCGGCTCGAAGGGCGGATGCGTCCACATCTCGACCGGGCCCTCGGGGACGACGTCGAGATGGCCCTGCAGGATCAGCGACCGCCCCCACGCCTTCGCCGGCCGATGCGTGCCGACGACCGACCGGGCGCGCGAGAAATCGCCCTCGATCGGGCCGAAGCCGGGCAGCGGTTCGAGATCGGCGAGATCGAGCAGCCAGTCGTCGACCTCGTAGCCGCGCGCGCGCAGCGCATCGGCGATGAAGTCCTGCGCCGGACCCTCCTCGAATCGCCGGCTCGGGATGCGGACGAAATCGGCGAGGAACGCCGTCTGCGCCGCGAAGCCGTCCTCCACCGCCGCGCGGATCGCGGCCAGTCTCTGCGCATCGGGGGCGCTCTTGTCGGGCATGCACGTCTCCGCATGTTGCTGCACATGTGCACCATGCGCCGGATCGGCGGGCAGTTCCAGCCCCCGCGACGCGCCTGCACCGACAACCGCAGAGCGCGCCGAGAGAGTGATTGACACGCGAAAGCGGCGCTGACTACGATGCGCTCACGCAAGAAATCCGCACCTGCGCCGGACGGTCCGACGCCGGTCAAGCGGTTCCTTCACCAGGGAGAGACGGGATGATACCAAGACAGCAATTCGCGCTTGGCACGCTCGCGCGGTCGGTCGCGCTGGGCGCGGCCGCGGTCAGCATGCTGGCATTCGCGACGCCGGTTTCGGCGGACACGCTGCGGGTGGTCAAGCATTCGGCGCTGCGCGTGCTCGACCCGATCATGACCACCGCCTACATGAGCCGCAACCACGGCTACATGATCTACGACACGCTGTTCGCGCTCGACGAGAACATGGAAGCGCAGCCGCAGATGGTCGACAGCTGGACGGTCTCGGATGACGGGCTGGAATACCGCTTCACGCTGCGCGAGGGGCTGATGTTCCACGACGGCGCGCCGGTCACCGGCGAGGATGTCGCGGCCTCGATCGCCCGCTGGGGCGAGCGCGACGCGATGGGTCAGCTGCTGATGAGCTTCGTCGCCGAGATGGGCCAGGACGCCGACGACGCGAACGTCTTCGTCATGACCCTGACCGAGCCCTACGGCCTCGTCATCGACAGCCTGGCGAAGCCGTCCTCGAACGTGCCCTTCATCATGCCGGCGCGGCTGGCGGCGAACACGCCCTCGACCGAGCAGGTGCCCGAACAGATCGGCTCGGGCCCCTTCCGCTGGGTCGAGGCCGAGTTCCAGCCCGGCGTGATCGCGGTCTACGAGCGCAACCCCGACTACGTGCCCCGCGACGAGGAGCCGAGCTGGGCCTCGGGCGGCAAGGTCGTGCATGTCGACCGCGTCGAGTGGATCGTGATGCCCGACGACCAGACCAAGCTCAACGCGCTGCTTGCCGGCGAGATCGACTACTGGGAGGACGCCTCGGCCGACCTGCTGCCGATCCTGCAGGCCGACCCGGATATCGAGGTCGCCAACCTCAACGCGCTCGGCTACCAGACGATCATGCGGCCGAACGCGCTGCATCCGCCCTTCGACGACGCGCGCATCCGCCGCGCCGCGATCCTCTCGGTGCATCAGCAGGACGTGATGGACGCGATGATCGGCAATCCCGATCTCTACATGCTCTGCCCGGCGATGTTCGTCTGCGGCACGCCGCTCGAGGCGTCGGTCGGCGGCGAGGCGCTGGTCGAGGGCAACGGCCAGGACGAGGCCCGCGCGCTGCTGGCGGAGGCGGGCTATGACGGTACGCCGGTGGTGCTGATGCATCCGACCGATGTGAGCACGCTGCGCACCCAGCCGGTCGTCGTCGCCCAGGCGATGCGCGACGCGGGCTTCACCGTCGATCTGCAGGCGATGGACTGGCAGACGCTGGTCGGCCGCCGCGCCAACCAGGCCCCGCCGGCCGAGGGCGGCTGGAACATGTTCATCACCAACTGGGTCGGCGCGGACGTGTTCAACCCGATCGTGAACAACATGGTCGGCGGCCAGGGTCCGGACGGCGGCTGGTTCGGCTGGCCCGAGGATGCGCCGCTTGAGGAACTGCGCCTCGCCTTTGCCAAGGCGCCGTCGCTCGAGGAGCAGCAGCAGATCGCCGAGCAGATCCAGGCGCATGTCTACGAACAGGGCTACTACGCCCCGATCGGCCAGTATTTCGTCATGACCGGCTGGCGCAGCGATCTGGAAGGCGTGCTGGACGGTCCGGCGCCGTTCTTCTGGAACATCCGCCGCGCCGACTGACGGGCGACTGACCTCCGGGGGCCGTCCGGCGACGGGCGGCCCCGCAGCCGAAAGACCCGCCGATGCTCGGCTACATCCTGCAGCGCATCCTCGCCGCCATCCCGGTGATGGGCTTCGTGGCGCTGATCGTCTTCCTGCTTTTGCGGCTCACGCCCGGTGATCCGGCGGCGATCCTCGCCGGCGATGCCGCCACGCCCGAACAGATCGCCCGCATCCGCGCCCAGATGGGGCTCGACGACCCGCTCTGGGTGCAGTTCTTCAGCTGGATCGGCGGCATGCTGCGCGGCGATTTCGGCGTCTCGCTCCTGTCCGGCACGCCGGTCCTGCAGATGATCGCCTCGCGCATGGAGCCGACGATCAGCCTCGCCGTGACCACGATCACGCTCTCGGTCATCATCGCCGTGCCGCTCGGCGTCATCGCCGCCTGGAAACAGGGCACGCTGATCGACCGCTTCGTGATGCTCCTTTCCGTCGTCGGCTTCTCGGTACCGGTCTTCGTGATCGGCTACGTGATGATCTCGTTCTTCGCGATGGAGCTGCGCTGGTTCCCGGTGCAGGGCTTCCGCTCGATCAGCCAGGGGCTGGGGCCGTTCCTCGAACGGATCACCCTGCCGACGCTGACGCTGACGCTCCTTTATGTCGCGCTCATTGCCCGGATCACCCGCACCTCGATGCTGGAGATCCTGAACGAGGACTATATCCGCACCGCCCATGCCAAGGGGCTGAGCGAGACGCGGGTGCTGATGCGGCACGCGCTCAGGAACTGCTCGGTGCCGATCATCACCGTCATCGGCATCGGCTTCGCGCTGATCATCTCGGGCGTCGTGGTGACCGAGAGCGTCTTCAACCTGCCCGGCCTCGGCCGGCTCACGGTCGATGCGGTGCTCGCCCGCGACTACCCGGTGATCCAGGCGGTGATCCTGCTCGCCTCGCTCGTCTATGTCGTGGTCAACCTGCTCATCGACATCGCCTATGTGCTGCTCGATCCGAGGATCCGCTACCGATGACCGAGACCACCATCCCGATCGCCCGCGGCGGCAGGCCCTCGGCCTGGCGCAAGGTCGGCGAGGTGCTGGTCTCGAGCCCGCTCGTGATGCTCGCCGCGCTGGTGCTGGCGGTGATCGTGCTCGCCTCGCTCCTCGCGCCGTGGATCGTGCCGCATGACCCCGGCCGGCTCTCGCCGGGGCTGCGGCTGCGCCCGCCCGACGCGACCTACTGGCTCGGCACCGACGCCTTCGGCCGCGACCTCTTCTCGCGCATCGTCATGGGCGGGCGGATCTCGCTTGCCGTCGGCATCGGCGCGGCGATCGTCGCGGTCGCGGCGGGGCTGATCCTCGGCCTGCTCGCCGGCTATGTCCGCTGGCTCGACGCGGTGCTGATGCGCTTCGTCGACGGGCTGATGGCGATCCCCAACATCCTCCTCGCCATCGCCATCGTCGCGCTCTGGGGGGCGGGGCTGATGACCGTGCTCATCGCCATCACCATCCCCGAGATCCCGCGCGTCGTCCGCCTCGTCCGCTCGGTCGTGCTGTCGGCGCGCGAGGAACCCTATGTCGAGGCCGCGATCGCCGCGGGCTCCTCGTCCTGGCTGATCATGCGCCGGCACCTGCTGCCCAACACCGTGGCGCCGCTGATCGTGCAGGGCACCTATATCTGCGCCTCGGCGATCCTTGTCGAGGCGATCCTCTCGTTCCTCGGCGCCGGCATCAACCCCGAGACGCCCTCCTGGGGCAACATCATGGCCGAGGGGCGGCTCTTCTTCCAGATCAATCCCGGCATCATCCTATGGCCCGGCCTCGTCGTCTCGGTCACCATCCTGTCGATCAACCTCCTCGGCGACGCGGTGCGCGACGCGCTCGACCCGCGCATGGCCAAGCGGGGGATCGAGCGGTGAGCGCGCCGGTCCTCGACATCCGGGCGCTGCGCATCGCGCTCGACGGGCGCGCCGACATGGAACTGGTCAAGGGCCTCGACCTGACCATCCAGCCCGGCGAGACGATGTGCCTCGTCGGCGAGTCGGGCTCGGGCAAGTCGATCTCGGCGCTCGCCGTGATGGGGCTCCTGCCGAAGGTGCTGCAGGTCACCGGCGGCGAGATGCATCTTCTCGGCGAGCCCATTCACAAGGCCTCGGTCCAGCGGCTGCGCAAGCTGCGCACCACGGCGATGTCGATGATCTTCCAGGAGCCGATGACCGCGCTCAACCCCGTCGCCCGCGTCGGCCGGCAGATCGACGAGGTGCTGGAGGCGCATTCGAAGCTCGGCCCGCGCGCACGCAAGCGCCAGGTGCTGGAGATGATGGAGGCGGTGCACCTGCCCGAGGTCGAGCGCATCTACCGCTCCTACCCGCACCAACTCTCGGGCGGGCAGCGCCAGCGGATCATGATCGCCATGGCGCTGATCATGCGCCCGCAACTGCTGATCGCCGACGAGCCGACGACCGCGCTCGACGTCACCACGCAGGCGCAGATCCTGTCGCTGATCCGCGAGCTGCGCGAGAAGCAGGGCACCGCGGTCCTGTTCATCACCCACGACATGGGCGTCGTCGCCGACATCGCCGACAACGTCACCGTTCTGAAGCTGGGCGAGGTGATGGAGGCGCAGCCGACCGAACAGCTCCTGCGCCATCCGAGGACCGACTACACGCGGGAGCTCCTGCAGGCCGTGCCCAGCCATGTGCCGCGCCCGCCGCGCGCCGACAGCGCCGCACCGGTCGTGCTGCGCACCGAGAAGCTGAACAAGGTCTATGTCGAGGGCGGCTGGCTGTCGAAGGGACGCGAGACGCATGCGGCGAAGGACGTGACGCTGAGCCTGTGCAAGGGCCGCACGCTCGGCATCGTCGGCGAATCGGGCTCGGGCAAGTCGACGGTGGCGCGCTGCATCATGCGGCTGATCGACCCGAGTTCGGGCGTGATCGAGATCGGCGGCACCGACATCGCGACGCTGCCGCCGCGCGAGCTGAAGCCCCACCGGCGCAAGTTCCAGATCGTCTTCCAGGACCCGATGCGCTCGCTCAATCCCCGCATCGAGGTGGGCGAGTCGATCATCGAGGGTCCGCTCAATTTCGGCACACCGCGAAAGAAGGCGCTGGAGCGGGCGCGGGAACTCATGACGCTCGTCGGCCTGCCGGCCTCGGCCGTGGACCGCTTCCCGCACCAGTTCTCGGGCGGGCAGCGCCAGCGCATCGCCATCGCCCGGGCGCTGGCCATGGACCCCGAGGTTCTGGTCGCCGACGAGGCGGTCTCGGCGCTCGACGTCTCGGTGCAGGCGCAGGTGCTGCGGCTGATGGCCGACCTGCAGGAGAAGCTCGGCCTCGGCATCCTCTTCATCACCCACGACCTCGGCGTCGCGGCGCAGATCTGCGACGACGTGATCGTCATGCAGCGCGGGCTCGTCGTCGAATACGGGCCCGCCGGGCAGGTCCTCTCGACCCCGCAGCATCCCTACACCAAGGCCCTGATCGAGGCCGCCCCCGGCCGGCACTGGGACTTCGCCCATTTCCGCCCCTTCCCCGAGAGCAGAGAGGACGCCTGAACGCATGGACCCGATCGACCTTCCCTTCGACGCCGACGAGATGCTGGCCGGGCTGCGCGCCTGGGTGGAATGCGAAAGCCCGACCTGGGACGCGGCGGCGGTCAACCGGATGCTCGATCTCGCCGCGCGGGACCTCTCGGTCATGGGCGCGCGGATCGAGCGGATCCCCGGCGCGCGCGAGCCCTCGGGGGTGATGATGGGCGACATGATCCGCGCCGAGCTGCCGCATCCGCGCGCGGGTGAGCCGGGCATCACCATCATGGGCCATTTCGACACCGTCCACCCGGTTGGCACGCTGGCCGTGAACCCCTTCCGGCGCGAGGGCGACGCCTGCTGGGGCCCCGGCATCTGCGACATGAAGGGCGGCAACTACCTCGCGCTCGAGGCGCTGCGGCAGCTCGCCCGCGCGCGCATCGAAACGCCGCTGCCGGTGCGCATCCTCTTCACCCCCGACGAGGAGATCGGCAGCCCGACCTCGCGCGCGCTGATCGAGGCCGAGGCGGCGCGGTCGAAATACGTCCTCGTCCCCGAGCCCGGGTTGCAGGGCGGCGGCGTCACCACCGGCCGCTACGCCATCGCGCGCTACAACCTGAAGGCCACCGGCAAGCCCAGCCATGCCGGCGCCCGGCTCTCCGAGGGGCGCTCGGCGATCCGCGAGATGTGCCGCCGCGTCCTGCAGATCGAGGAAATGACCACCGATGCCTGCACCTTCTCGGTCGGCGTCTTCCATGCCGGGCGCTGGGTCAACTGCGTCTCCTCCGAGGCGCGGGCCGAGGCGCTGAGCATGGCCAAGCGGCAGGAGGATCTCGACCGCGGCGTCGAGGCGATGCTGGCGCTGAGCGATGCCGAGGCCGGCTTCGAGGTCAGCCGCGGCCTCACCCGCCCGGTCTGGGAGCCGGGCGAGGCGACGCTGGCGCTGGCCGCACGGGTCGAGCGGCTGCACGGGGCGGTGGGGATCGGATTCTCGCACAAGAGCCAGGGCGGCGGGTCTGACGGCAACTTCACCGGCGCGATGGGAGTGCCGACGATCGACGGGCTGGGCGTCGAGGGCGACATGATCCACACGCTCGAGGAACGGATCGACGTCCCCAGCCTCGTCGCCCGCGCCCGCGTCTTCGCCGGGCTCCTGGCCGAGCTCGACTGACCCGTGCCGCGCGCGACTGACCCGGCGGGACCGCGGGCACGGCGGTGCTCCCGCCCCTCGTCCGGCTGTGCGCGTCGCGCACAACCCTCCTCGCGTTGGGCCGGGCGCCGCACCTGCGGCGCGGCGGGCGGCCCCGCAAGCGTCAGGTGCACAAGATTGTGCACCTCCACAAGCTCTTGTAACGAAAATAGAATCCGGCGCGATTAACCGCAATGAAAGGTTTGGCGCAGGCGCCGGAAGCGCGGTTGTGTCCCCGGTGCCTGCCGCAGGACATGGCCGGGATCATGGCGGTGATCCTGGCGCCCGGCCGTCCGACCGGCCGCATCGACCCGCGCTGCGCCGGGCCCGGCGCATGCCGGCCGGGCGGCGCTCAGGCGCCGTAGGGCAGCCAGACGGTCTTGACCTGCACCGCGTTCTCGCGGAAGGCCGCCGCCCGCCCCTCGGCCCCGGCCCAGTCGCGCGCNCGCGGCTCGGCCCAGACCGGCTTGAGGTTGCCGGCCGCCGCCCGCTCGGCCGCCGCGCAGGTCGCCGGATCGGCGAAGGCCCAGAGCGCCGCGACCCCGTCATGCGCCGCGAGGACCGGCGCGAGCTCGGCCTGCGCGCCGCTGACGATGTTGATCACCCCGGCAGGAACGTCCGACGTTTCGAGGACCTGCACCAGCTCCAGCGCCGCGATCGGGGCGCTCTGCGAGGGCACGGCGACGACCCGGTTGCCGAAGGCCACGGCCGGCAGGACCGTGGACAGGAACCCCAGCAGCGGCGCCTCGTCCGGGCAGACGACGCCGATGACGCCGAAGGGCTCGTTCAGCGCCAGCGTCAGATGCCCCGCCACCGTGTCCTGCGCCCGCCCGTCCAGCTTGTCCGCCCAGGCCGCCCAGTGCAGGATCCGGTCGACGGCCGCCGCGACCTCCTTCGCGCTGACCAGCGCGGCAAAGTCGCCCTCGCGCGCGGAAAGGTTTTCGGCCATGAAGTAAAGCACCTGCGCCCGGCCGTGCGCCGACATGGCGGTCCAGCCGGCAGCCCTTGTCGCGGCCTCGACGGCGTTGCGGATGTCCTTGCGGTTGCCAAGCGGCGCCGCCCCGCCGGGCACCGCAAAGGAATAGCCGCCGTCCGGCCGCGCCTGCCTGCCGCCGACATAGAGCTTCCAGGTGCGGTCAAGGCCCGGCGCGCCCGCCTCGGCCGGCACCGGCGCCGGCGCGGGCAGCGCCTTGCGCGCCTTCCCCGAGGGGCCCGGCGGCGCCAGATAGGCCAGCATGCCGGCGCGCCCGCCCTCGCGGCCAAACCCGGATTCGCGCATGCCGCCGAAGGGTGCATTGGCGTCGAAGAGGTTGGTGCCGTTGATCCAGACCACGCCCGCCTTCACCTGCGCCGCCAGGTCCATCGCCACCGTCGCGCTCTCGCTCCAGATCGAGGCGGCGAGGCCGTAGCGGGTGTCGTTGGCCAGCTCCACCGCCTCGGCCGGCGTGCGGAAGGTCATCAGCGCGGCGACGGGGCCGAAGATCTCCTCGCGCCAGCCGATGTTCGAGGTGCCGAGCCCGGTGAGCAGGCCCGGCGGGCAGAAAATGCCCGCCGCCGCGCCCGCGAGATGCAGCTCCGCCCCCTCCTCCACCGCCCGGTCGAGGATCGAGCGGACCCGCGCGGCCTGCACCGGATGCACCAGCGCGCCGATATCGGTCCCCTTGTCCATCGGATCGCCCTGCCGCAACGTC
>SL_3KL_010_SEDDRAFT_10004300_pt1 | contig 12878 bp, 12 predicted proteins | sample SodLakKL_010_SED_2_FD_10381 | JGI IMG/M metagenome (IMG submission 10381)
CGTCGGCCACGGAGGGCGGACCTACGGGGGGTTGGTCGGGGGGGGGTGGGGGGTACGGACCAGGCTTTCCCGAACCCTGGACCCTGAACCCCATCATCCTTTTCAAAGTCGCTCGGAGATGGTCAGCCGTGCTCCCGGTGCTTCGAGGATGGAAATCGGCGCTGTCTGGCCTTGCAGATCACCCGGGCGGGCCTGGACGTCGCCGCTCATGGAGACGCGGGCGGTGATGATGATTTCCGGGAAGGCGGACAGATTCATGCCTTCGACCATGGCGTCGGCGTCGCTCAAGCCGATGCGCACTGGCAGGTCGGCGACCGTCATGCGCCGCACGGCCAGCGGAGTGGGCGGGCCGTCGGCGGCGCGGGCGACCACGAAGACTGCCTCGGATCCGCTCAGGCCGTTGATCAGGTCGGGCTCGATCGCGACTTCCACGCCGAAGCTGGGGGCCGGATCGGCGGGCGGAGCGGCCGCTTCAGGCGTGTCCATCGGCGGATGCCCGGAAGGCAGGGTCGCGCCGGGAGCCAGCGGGCCGGCCGTGCGCGGGGCGGCATCCATGGGCGGATGACCCGGCGGCAGCGGGGCCGTCGGGTCGATCGGTCCGGGCCGGGTTTCGCCGCCGGTGGTCGGATGTCCGGGCGGGGCCACGGCGCCGGGGGCCAGGGGGCCGGCCACGCGCGGCGAGCCTTGCTCCATGGGAGGGTGCCCCATCGGCAGCTCGGTCTGATCGGAACGCAGCGGCGGTGCGGTGCGCGGCGGCGGCACCTCGCCGGGGTCCTCACCCAGCGCGATTCGCGCCTGGGCGATCTGGCCGCGGATGGAGTTGTAGACGCCGGAGCCGGGGTCAAGCTGGGGCAGCAGCCGCTCCCAGAATGCGATGGCGCGCTGGTAGTTGCCGTCCTGCGAGGCGCCGATGCCCATCAGCCACAGGCCTTTTTGATGGTTGGGGTCGACGGTGAGTGCGTCGGCCAGCAGCTGACGCGATTCGGCCGGCATGCCAGGGCGCTGGTTCATGAACATCAGGGTTTCGGCCAACTCGACCTTGACGAAGGGGTTGTCTTCGTCAACGTACAGCGCGCGACGGAAGGCATGAGCGGCTGCGCCGAATTCCTGCATATTTTTGTAGGCGATGGCGATGCGCGTCCAGTACTCGGGATTGTCCGGATCGCGCGCGATGGCGTTGGAGATGCGGATGAGTTCGGAGCGCAGTTCGGTGACCGGCGCGTTGACCGGAGTCAGACCCTCGGGTTCACCAACCTTGTTGTACATGAAGATCGTGGCTATGGGCACGACCAGCGCCAGCGCGGCCATCAGCCCGAGGCCGACGTTGCGCTGGTCGCCCAGGCTGTCCAGGCGCGCGCGCAGGGCCTTGCGCCGTTTGGCGTAGTCGGCCGGTTCGAGTTCGTCGATCAGGTCATCGAGCGCTTCGATCTGGCGCTGGATGCGGGCGCGTTCTGGGTTGGCGCTGCGCACCAGCGGCAGCAGCACGAAGAAGACGGCGATGAGTACCGCAATGGCTGCGGCGATGAGAAAAGTGGGGGTCATTGCAGAGCCTGACGCCTTTTGTTGATGATGATGAACGCTGCGAGCATGCCGCCCAGCATCAGCAGGATGGGTCCGACCCACAGCAGCAGGGTCTGACCGCTGAAGGGCGGCCGGTAGAGCACGAAGTTCCCGTAGCGGTCGACCATGAACTGGCGAATCTCGGCATCGCTATGGCCTTCCTGCAGAAAGCGCAGCACCAGCATGCGCTTGTCACGCGCCAGCGGGGCGGTGGATTCGACCAGCGACTCGTTTTGACACACGGTACAGCGCATTTCGGCGATCAGGGCGCGGAAGCGGCGCTCTTCGGTCGGGCTGCTGAAGGGCAGGATCTCGATAGGGGTCACCATGGCGCCCATGCGGCCGCGCTGGACGATCGCCTCCGCCGCCGCGGCGTTTTCCGCGTCGACCGGGTGACTGGCGCGCTCGTCAGCCTGGGCCAGGGCCTGCGGCACGAAGCCGGGCAAGGCCAGCATGCCGGCTGCCGCGATCAGCACTGCAGACAGCATTGTGATGTGTTTGGGACTCATAAACCTGACTCTCCGTGGTTGCGGCCTATTATGCCAAGCGTTACACCCAGCGCTATGCCGCGCGACGTTTTTTCATGCTGACCAGGAAGGCGGCAATCAGGCCGATGACCAGCAAAATGACGGGTCCGAACCAGATCAGCAGTCGATGGCCGGCGAAGGCTGACTGGTAGAGCACGTCGTCGCCGTAGAGGTCGACCATGGCCAGCCGGATCTCGAAGTCGGCACGGTCGTCCTGAAGCATTCTGAATACGGCCGCGCGCATCTCGTTGGCCTGGGGTGCGGTGGATTCCAGCAGTGATTTGCTCGGATCCTCGAGGCAGCGCATGTTGCCGAGCAGGCCGTGGAAACGGCGCTCCTGCACCGGCCCACGAAACGAAAAGCTCTCGATATGTCTGGCCGCCTCAGCGGGGATGTCCGCCGGCAGCTGCGGCCGCTCGCCGGTCTGGGCCGGCACGGGCTGCGCAAAACCACCCAGACCCAGCAATGCGAGCAGGGAGATCACAGCGACCACTCGGGTCATGCCAGCCACTTCGGTCATATCCCCGCGTCGCGCCGCATCTCGTTGATGCGGTTCAGAAGGTCGTCGTAGGAGCTGGAGTCAACCGGGCCGATGTGCTTGTGGCGGATCACGCCGCGGTGATCGATCAGGAAGGTTTCCGGGGCGCCGTACACGCCCAGGTCGATGGCCGCGAAACCTTCCTCATCGTTCATGTGCATGGTCCAGGCGTCACCAAAACGGCGAATCCAGGCCAGCGCGTCGTCGCGTTCGTCACGCCAGTTCAAGCCCACCAGCGGCACCCCGGCCTCGCGGCCCATGCGGGTGATGTAGGGGTGCTCGGTGACGCAGGACGGGCACCAGCTGCCCCAGACGTTGAGAATGAACGGCTGCCCGCGCAAGTCGGCGGTGCTGTAGATGACGTCGGGCTCGAGCAGGCAGGGCAGGGTGAAGTTGGGCACCTCGCGTCCGATCAGGGGCGAGGCGACCTGTCGCCGCTGCTCGGCGGTCGGCAGGCTGATCAGCAGCAGCCAGATCAGCCCCAGGAAGACCAGCAACGGGGCAACCATGCGGATCATGCTGGCTGCGCTCCTTGTGCGCCGGCGGCGTCTTCAGCCGTGGCGCGATAGGGCTTCCAGTAGCGCTGGTCGCTGGCCGCGACCAGCGCGCCCAGGGTGACCATGAAGGCGCCGAACCAGATCCAGCGCACGAAGGGATGGATCTGGATGCGGATGCTCCAGGCGCCGGTGCCGTCATTCAGTGGCTCGCCCATGGCGATGTAGAGATCGCGCGTGATCCCGGCCTGCAGGGAGACCTGGGTCATGACCTGCTGGCCACGGTGGTACAGACGCTGCTGCGGGTTCAGGCGGGTGATCTCGCGGTCGCCACGGTAGACCGTGAAGCGTCCTTCGGTGGCAATCCAGTTCTTGCCCTTGACCGGGGCAATCTCTTCCAGGTGCCAGGTGTAGCCGGCCAGTTCGCGCGTGTCGCCGGGGGCGAAGCGGACGGTGCGCTCGTAGGTCATGGATTCGACCATGGCCACGCCGATCACGAACACGCCAACTCCCGCATGAGCCAGAATCATGCCGGTTTGCCCGCCGGTCAGGCGCAGGCGGCGTGCGGCCTTCTTCTGATGCATCAGGTAGGCCAGCGCGCCCAGGATCAGCCACAACCCACCGATCCAGCCGGTGACGGCGCGCACATTGAACGCGCCCAGCAGCGCGGCGATGGCGGTGCCGACAACGACGGCGGTGACCAGGCTGACGGTCAGCGGCGAGAAGACGCGCTTGAGGTCATCCTGGCCCCAGCGGGTGAACGGACCCAGCGGCATCAGCGCAACGATGGGGATCATCATCAGGATGAACATGACGCTGAAGTACGGCGGTCCGACCGAGATCTGGCCCCAGCCCATCAGGTCGATCAGCAGCGGATAAAGCGTGCCGAGAATCACCATGGCGGCGGCCACCGACATGAATACGTTGTTGATCAGCAGCGTGGACTCGCGGCTGACATAGCCGAAGCCCTGCCCGGTCATCACGCGTGGTGCCCTGACCGCGTAAAGCGCCAGGGCCGCGCCGGTGACCAGCACCATGTAGCTCAGGATGAACACGCCGCGCTCGGGGTCGACGGCGAAGGCATGCACGGAGGTGAGCACGCCCGAGCGCACGATGAACGCGCCCAGCAGCACGGTGGAGAAAGCGGCGATCGACAGCAGGATGGTCCAGGCCGGGAAGGCGCCGCGTTTTTCCGTCACCGCCTGGGCATGAATCAGCGCCGTGGCGATCAGCCAGGGAATGAACGAGGCGTTTTCGACCGGATCCCAGAACCACCAGCCGCCCCAGCCCAGCTCGTAATAGGCCCACCAGGAACCCAGCATGATGCCGGCGCTCAGGAAAGCCCAGGCGGCCAGGGTCCAGGGCCGCGACCAGCGCACCCATTCTTTCTGCATGCGCCCGCTCAGCAGGCCGGCGATGGCGAAGGCGAACGCGACCGACATGCCCACGTAGCCCATGTAGAGCATCGGCGGGTGGACGATCATGGCCCAGTCCTGGAGCAGCGGATTCAGGTCCTGGCCGTCCGGCGGCCCGGGCAGGATGCGGTCAAAGGGGTTGGAGGTCAGGATGGTGAAGAGCAGAAAGCCGACCGAGATCATCCCCATGACCGCCAGCACCCTGGCCATGAAGTAGTTCGGCAGCACCTTGCGCGACAGCAGCGCGACGGCCAGCATCCAGCTTCCCAGGATCAGCATCCACACCAGCAGCGACCCCTCGTGGCTGCCCCAGGTGGCGACCAGGCGGTAGTACCAGGGCAGAAGCAGGTTGGAGTTGATCGCCACGTTGATCACGGTGAAGTCGTGGCGCAGGAATGAAGTGGCCAGCGCCAGGAAGGCGGCCAGCAGGAAAACGAAGTGGCCGACGACCAGCGAGGGCGCCAGGTTCATTAGCGCCTGATTGTTGCGGTAGGCGCCCCACAACGGCACGGTGGCCAGGAGTGCGGCCAGGATCAGGGCGAGAATCAGGGAGATTTGACCAAATTCGGCGATCATGCGGACGGCCTCGTTTTCATTCAGCTTTCAGGAAAAAACGCCGACGCTGGAAACCAGGCGCCGGCGCTTCGAACAAATGTATTTCATATGCCTGTTTTGGGCTTGCACCAAACACGCGACTGGCCGACAACCGCCTAGTAATCGTTGCTGGCGTTGCCGCGGGTCGTGGGCATGGTCACCTGGTGGGGCGTGCCCGCTGCTTCCAGGGCCTTGGCAACCTCGTTGGGCATGTAGGTTTCGTCGTGGCGAGCCAGCACTTCGCGCGCGTGGAACACGCCGTTGTCGACGCGGCCGTGGGCGATCACGCCCTGGCCTTCGCGGAACAGGGTCGGCAACAGGCCGACATAGGTCACCGGGATGCTGTGGGCGCCGTCGGTGACTGCAAAACTGACTTCGAGGCTCTGCGGGTCACGGCTGACGCTGCCCTCGACGACCAAACCGCCGAGGCGGAGATGCCGTTCATCGGGGACGGTCTGGGCGTAGAGGTCGGACGGGCTGACGAAGAACATCAGGTTGTCCTGCAGGGCCGAGAGAGCAACGGCCGCCGCAGCACCAACGCTGAGCACCACGATGCCGACAATCGTCAGGCGTTTCTTACGGGTTGGGGTCATCGGTGCTCTCTCCTAGTTTCAAGGCCATTTCCTCCCGGATTTCGGCTTCCAGACGCCTTCTCCGCAAGATCGGCTGAATGATCTGCCAAGCCACGATTATGGCAAATATCGCATAGCTAGTCCACACAAACGCGGCAAATTCGAACTGTGGAATCATACACTTGCTCCCAGTTTCTGCCTGATCCAGCCCTTGCGGCGATCCTGCTCGATCAGCTCGTTGCGCGAACGGTCGAGCAGGGCTGCGGTGAACAGGAGCTTGGTAGCCACGATCATCCAGATCAGCGGCGGTTTCATGCTGGCGTCCATGGTCGATTCACCGACGAAGCTGATGCCGCGGCCCTGGTGCAGGGTGGTCCACCATTCCACCGAGAAATGGATGATGGGGATATTGACCAGGCCGACCAGGATCAGGATGCAGGCCACCCGGGCGCCCTTGCGCTTGTCTTCGAAGGCCGCGTACAGGCCCATGATCCCCAGGTAGATGAACAGCAGGATCAGCATCGAGGTCAGGCGCGCATCCCAGGCCCAGAAGGTGCCCCACATGGGCCGGCCCCAGATCGAGCCGGTGGCCAGGCAGATCAGGGTGAACGCTGCGCCGATGGGAGCGGCCGACATCGCCATGATCTCGGTGGTGCGGATGCGCCAGACCAGGGCGATCACGGCCAGGATGGACATGACCAGGTAGCCGGCCATGGCCTGCCAGGCCGAGGGCACGTGGATGTAGAGAATGCGAAAGCTGTCGCTTTGCTGGTAATCGGGCGGGACCACGTACAGCGCGTAGTACAGGCCAATGACCAGGCTGACGGCGAAGCCGGCCCACAGCCACGGCGAGAGCACCTGGCAGACGCGATAGAAAATGGGCGGCGAGCCCAGTTTATGAAAACCGACTTTGATTGTTTGCCACATTATTCGACGTTCAACTTCAGAGCAGCGGTAGTGGCCAGTGGTGCGAGCACCACGGCCAGGATCAACAGCGAGGTCAGCAGGCCCAGGTGCGCCTGCGGCGAGAGCCCGTCGGCCACGGCCGAGACGGCGCCCGTGGCAAAGATTAGCACGGGGACAACCAGCGGGAAAATCAGGATCGACAGCAGCACGCTGCCGCGCTTCGTGCCCAGGGTCAGGGCCGAGGCCAGTCCGCCGATCAGCGACAGAATGGGCGTGCCGATGACCAGGGTGAGCATGAGCACCGGCAGGGCATGATCGGGCAGATACAGCATCTGGGCGGCCAGCGGCGCGAACAGGATCACGGGCAGACCGGTAATCAGCCAGTGGCTGAACAGGCGCGTGGTCACCAGCAGGCCGACCGGCGCCGGCGCCGTCCACCACTGCTCCAGGGTGCCGTCTTCCAGGTCCGGGCGGAACAGCCCTTCCAGAGCGAGCAGGCTGGCCAGCAGGGCGGCCACCCAGACCATGCCGGGCGCGATGGCCGACAGCAGGTTGGGGCCGGGACCCACGCCCAGCGGAACCAGGATCAGGACCGCGAACAGGAACAACAGGGGCATCAGCGATTCGCCGCCGTGGCGGATGGCCAGGCGCAGGTCGCGGCGCAGCAGGGCGAGCAAGGACTTGAACATCATTCGCCTCCTCGTGCTGCAGGGCGGATCAGCAGGCGCCCGGGGTCGGTATTCAGCCGCGGCTGGCGCTGGTGCGTGGACAGCGCCACGGCGCCGCCGGCGGCCAGGTGCTGCTCGAGCAGGCTGTCGACCAGTTCGCCGCCGACATCATCGAGACTGGCATAGGGTTCGTCCAGCAGCCAGATCTCGCGCCGCGCAACCAGCAGGCAGGCCAGTCCGACCCGGCGCTTCTGCCCGGCCGACAGGGCGCGGGCCGGGCGCAGCCCGAGGCCGGCCAGTCCGACCCGGGCCAGGGCCTGGTTGACCGGCATGCCGGGGTGGGCGCAGAAGCGGACGGTGAATTCCAGGTTCTCGCGCACGGTCAGGTCGCCCTTGACCGCGGCCAGGTGACCCAGGAAGGCCAGGCTGCCGTGGCGCTCGAGCTTGCCGCAGGCGGGGGTCAGAATGCCGGCCAGCAGGCGCAGCAGCGTGGTCTTGCCGCTGCCGTTGGGGCCGGCGATCACCAGCGCCTTGCCGCGTTCCAGGCGGACGTCGACGGGATCGAAGACCAGGTCGCCGGAGCGGGTGAATCCGACCGCTTCGGCCAACAGCAATTCGCTCAACGGGGCCGGCCTTTTGCCGCCGGGGCGGTCAGCAACATAAGCATCGGGGGGTGTAAAGATGTAGAAGTTTGACTTGTTTCCGGTATCGTACCATCGGCCTCGGCTCCAGACTTGACCGGTGTCAAGCGCTCTGCGGTTCGTTCGTGGTGGTGCCGGGGCGCCCTGCTATTGTCGATGAATTTGACCGATGACTGACTACGACTACGACCTGTTCGTGATCGGTGCCGGCTCCGGCGGCGTGCGCGCCTCGCGTATCGCGGCCGGCCACGGCGCCCGGGTGGCGATCTGCGAGGAATCGCGGGTCGGCGGCACCTGCGTGATTCGCGGCTGCGTGCCCAAGAAGCTGCTGGTCTACGCCTCGCAGTTCGCCGAGGGCTTCGCCGATGCGCCCGGCTATGGCTGGACGGTGCCCGAGCCTGCGTTTTCCTGGCCCGATCTCATCGCCGCCAAGGACCGCGAGATCGACCGCCTGAACCAGGTCTACCTGCGCCTGCTCGACAATGCCGGCGTCGACCTGCACATGGGGCGCGGGCGCCTGGTCGATGCTCACACGGTCGAGGTGGGCGAGCGTCGCTTCACGGCCGACAAGATCCTGATCGCCGTCGGCGGCCGGCCCTGGGTGCCGGACATTCCCGGCAAGGAGCTGGGCTTTACCTCCGACGAGGCCTTTCATCTCGAGCAACTGCCGCGGCGGGTACTGATCGCCGGGGCCGGCTATATCGCCGTGGAGTTCGCCGGCATCTTCAACGGCCTGGGCTCACGGGTCTCACTGGCCTATCGACGCGACCGCATCCTGCGCGGTTTCGACGCCGACGTGCGGCGCGCCGTCGAGGCGGGGATGCAGGAGCGCGGGATCGACTTCCGCTACCACGCCGCCCCGGCGCGGCTGGCCCGCATCGAAGGGGGCATCGAGGCGACCTTTTCCGACGACACGAGCGGAACCTATGATGCGGTGATGTTCGCCACCGGCCGCGAGCCCTACACCTGGGACCTGGGCCTGGAGCAGGCCGGCGTGCGCACCGGGCCGGGCAACCGCATCGAGGTCGATGCCTACAGCCGCACCAGCGTCGACAATATCTTCGCCGTCGGCGATGTCACCGACCGCATCAACCTGACGCCGGTGGCGCTGATGGAGGGACATGCCTTTGCCGACACCCAGTTCGGCGGCATGGACCGGCCGGTCGAGCACGCCGACACGCCGGCGGCGGTGTTTTCGCAACCTCCGGTGGGCACCGTGGGTCTTAGCGAGGAAGAAGCGCGCGAGCGCGGACTGACCGTCAGGCTGTTCCGGTCGGAGTTTACGCCGATGAAATACACTCTGGCCGGGCGTGCCGAGAAGAGCATGATGAAGCTGGTGGTCGACGCCGACAGCGATCGTGTACTTGGCTGTCACGCGGTCGGTCCGGACGCGCCGGAGATGCTGCAGGGCTTTGCCGTGGCCGTGCGGGCCGGATTGACCAAAGCCGATTTTGACCGCACCATTGGCATCCACCCGACCGCCGCCGAAGAACTGGTCACCCTGCGCCAGCCCCTGGAATGAACACGAACACGAGTTGTTGAAGCAATGCTGCACACCCTCAAGGCCCCGACCGCATCGATGCGCTACCTGAGCGTCCTGATCTGCCTGCTGGCGCTGATCCTGGCCCTGCCGGCGCTGGCCGATGGACCCGAACCGCGCTACGGCAACCGCTGGATCGTCAAGCTGGTCGATGCGCCGACCCTGGAATTCACCGGCACCAACCTGGCCCTGCAGGGTGCCGGCAGCGCCGGCGCCGGCGCGTTTTTCGAGGCCACTGCCCCGGCCATGCGTGGGGAGACGCGCTTCGACGTCGAGGCCCCGCACGTGCAGGCCTATGCGCAATTCCTTCAGGACCGCCAGGCCGACTTCCTGGCCGATGCCGGGCGCGCGCTGGGACGCGCCCTGGCGGCGGACGGCGCCTTCCACCACGTGGCCAACGGCCTGGTCTTGAGCATCACGGCCGCGGAAGCCGAGCGGCTGCGCACACTGCCCGGGGTGGCGCAGGTGTTCCGCGAAGAGCTGTTCCACCTGGAGCTGGCCAAGGGCCCGCGCCTGATCGGCGCGCGCGCGCTCAACGACGGCGGCAACCAGCTGCCCGGGGTCAAGGGCGAAGGCATGGTGGTCGGCGTCATCGACAGCGGCATCAACTGGGATCACCGCGCTTTCTCGGCCAACACGGCCGACAGCGGCGGCTACGTTTTCCAGAATCCGCGCGGCCAGCAGCTCGGCCTGTGCTCGCGGGCAGACGTGCCCTGCAACAACAAGCTGATCGGCGTGTTCGACTTCACCGACGACTCGACCCGCGGCCAGGACACCGACGGCCACGGCACCCACGTGGCGGCCATCGCCGTGGCCAACGAGTGGGCGCCCGGCCAGGCCGGGGTGGCGCCGCGCGCCAACCTGATTTCCTACCGGGTGTGCGTGGAGCAGGATCCGGACGATCCCGACGCCGGGACCTGCCAGGGTGCGGCCATGGTGCAGGCGATCGAGCAGGCCATCATCGACCGGGTCGACGTGGTGAACTTTTCCATTGGCTCCCCGCCGCGTACCTGGTCGCCCTGGACCGACACCATCGCCCGGCTGGTGCTGAATCTGCGCGATGCCGGTATCACCTTCGTGACGTCCGGCGGCAACAGTGGGCCGGACCCGTCGACGGTGTCCTGGCCGGCCGAAGCGCCCTGGGTGTTCGCCGTGGGCGCCAGCACCACGGAAAGCTGCGCCGACGGCCAGATCCAGATCCAGAACCTGGGCAGCCGGGCGGTGACCTACGGTTCCGGGCCGAACGCCTCGGGGCCGGACCTGAACAATGTCCTGGTTCGCCGTGGCGGCGATTTCGACGGCAACTTCCTCGGCTGCCAGTCGTTTCCGGCTGGTGCCTTCGACAACGCGGTCGCCCTGCTGGAACGGGGTCAATGCACGTTCGAAACCAAGGTCAACAATGCCGCGGCCGCGGGTGCGCGTGCCGTCCTCGTGTTCAACAACGAAAACAACCCGCCGCGCCTGTGCATGGCGGGCCTGGACAACACCACCATCCCCTCGGCCATGCTCAGCCGCACGCACGGACTGGAGCTCAACGGGCTGGTCAATTCCGGCGCGCCGCAGCGGGTGACCTTCATCCGCGACAACCTGGCCGACCAGGTGGCCGGCTTCTCCTCGCGCGGGCCCTCGGCCAACGTGGCGGGGGTGATGAAGCCCAACGTGGTCGCGCCCGGTGCGGGCATCCAGGCCGCGTTCATTCCCGGTGCCCAGGACGTGGCCGGCCTGAGCGGCACCTCCATGGCCAGCCCCCACGTGGCAGGCGCCATCGCCCTGCTGCGCCAGCTCAATCCGGGCATGAGCCCGGCCATGATCACCTCGGTGCTGGAGACCACGGCCGAGTCCGCGCCGGTCACCATCGGCGGCGCGCCCGCCAACGTCTTCGACCGCGGCGCCGGGCGCATCCGCGTCGATCTGGCCGCCCGCGCCGGCCTTTACCTGGGCCAGAGTCGAGCCGGCTTCCTGGCCGCCAACCCGGCCAACGGCGGCGATCCGGGCAGCCTGAACCTGCCGGGCCTGATCAACGAGAACTGCGGCAACTCCTGCACCTTCACCCGCACCGTGACCGCGCTGCGCGCCGGCAGCTGGACGGTCAGCGGGGAAGGGCAAGCCGGCGTCTCCGTCAGCCCGTCCAGCTTCAGCCTGCAGGCGGGCGAGTCGCAAACCCTGCAGATCAGCGTGACGCCGGCCGGCAACGTCGGGACCTCGCTGCAGCGGGGCGCGGTGGTGCTGACGCCGCCCAATGTGAGCGCGCCAGTGCCCGGCCAGGTGCCCCTGGTCCCTCAGCGCCTGCCGATCGGCGTGCGCGGCAGTGCCGGCTCCGGCAGCGTCGGCGGTACCGCCGACGAGCCGACTGGCCAGGCTTCGCTCAACGTCGATCCGGCCCAGTCCTGCCCCGGCTTTTTCGTCTTGCGCACGCACCCGGGCGAAAACTCGCAGCCTGGTCGCTTCGGCGCCGAGATCCTGCTGACCGGCGAGGCCCGCCGCACGCTGCAGGGCGGGCTGAACTTCGGTGGACGGGCGACCGCGGACATCGGCGGCTTCTCGGCCTTTTCGATCGCCAACCGCACCGGCGAGGATCAGATCGTCGAACTGACCCTGGAAGCCGGTGCCCCGGGCCGCATGCGGCTGGAGCGCCGCTCGGGCGGCGAGCGCGTGACCATCCGGGATGTGGCGGTGCCGGGTGGCCAGACCCGCGTGACCGAGACCGTGCCGCCGGGCTTCTACGTGGTCAGCTTCAATCCGACCCGCAGCGACTCGACCAACTTCTCCGTGGCGGCCCTGACGCGCTTCACCGACCGCCCCGGCGGCGGCTTCCAGGGCGGGGCCGTGTTTGGCGGCTACCACGACCCCACGCGCTCAACCACCGGCTTTGCCGGATTCTGCATCGCTGAGCCGCAGGACGTGGAGATCTCGGTGCTGTCCTCGCCCACCTACGGCTCGTCCGCGGCCCGCGGGCTCGAGTTCTCGCTCAGCGACCGGGACGGCATCGTGGTCATCGATTCGCGCGACTGATCGGTTGCGCTTCCGGCCATGAACGCGCGCCCCAAGGTGGTCGTGGTGCTGCCTGCGTTCAATGCCGGGCGCACGCTGGAGCGCACCGTGGCCGAGATTCCGCGCCAGGTGGTCGATGAGGTGGTGCTGGTCGACGACGCCAGCCAGGATGACACCGTCGCCCTGGCCAAGGCCCTGTCGATCGAGCATGTGATCCGGCATGACCGCAACCGCGGTTACGGGGCCAACCAGAAAACCTGCTACCGCAAGGCGCTGGATCTGGATGCCGACATCGTCATCATGCTGCATCCGGACTACCAGTACACGCCCAAGCTGATACCGGCCATGGTCGAGGTCCTGGCCAGCGGCCTGTATCCGGTCGTGCTCGGCTCGCGCATCCTGGGCGGCGGCGCCCTGCGCGGCGGCATGCCG
>SL_3KL_010_SEDDRAFT_10004301_pt1 | contig 12878 bp, 12 predicted proteins | sample SodLakKL_010_SED_2_FD_10381 | JGI IMG/M metagenome (IMG submission 10381)
CCCGCCACTACCCGCAGGTGCCGCCGGACGCGCTCGACCTTGTCGACGTCACCGCCCTGACACGCGCCACTGGCTGGCGGCCGGCAAGCTCCCNCTACGCCGACCGTCTCGACGACAGAGGGGCCGCCACGTGACGACCACCATCGCCAACGTCCGCGTCATCCTCACCCAGCCGGGCTCGGCCGGGCTCGCCATCGTGAAGGTCGAGACGTCCGAGCCCGGTCTGTACGGGCTCGGCTGCGCGACGTTCACCCAGCGCCTGCACGCGGTTGCCGCGGCCGTGGAACGACACGTCGGGCCCCTCGTGCTCGGCCGTGACGTCGCCCGCATCGAGGACACCTGGCAGCAGGCGATGGTCAACGGCTACTGGCGCAACGGGCCGGTGTTGAACAACGCGATCTCCGGGGTCGACCAGGCCCTGTGGGACATCAAGGGCAAGCAAGCCGGGATGCCGGTCCACGACCTGCTCGGTGGTCGGTGCAGGGAAGCGGCACAGGTGTACCGCCACGCTGACGGCGCGACGCCCGCCGAAGTGACCGAGAAGGTCCTCGCCCACGCTGCGCAGGGCATCCGGTTCGTGCGTGTCCAGCAGCGGCTCTACGGCGGCTCGTCATCGTTGCCCCCGGCACCGCCCGGCGCGATGCCGGGCGCCTACTACGACCCCGACGCCTACCGCCGTGAGACGCTCGCACTTCTCGAGCACGTCCGCGCCGAGGTCGGCCCCGACCTGCACCTGCTCCACGACGTGCACGAGCGGCTCGCCCCATCGGACGCGGTGCAGTTCGCCCGCGACCTCGAACCGGTCGGGCTGTACTTCCTCGAGGACCTGCTCGCGCCCGAGGACCTCGAGTGGCTCGAGCGCGTCCGGGCCGTCAGCACGACGCCACTGGCACTGGGTGAGCTGTTCAACCACCCGTCGGAGTGGCGCACCGTCGCAGAGCGTCGTTGGGTCGACTTCCTGCGGATGCACGTCAGCCAGATGGGTGGGATCACGCCGGCCCGCAAGGCGGCCGACCTCGCACACACGTACGGCCTGCGCACCGCGTGGCACGGCCCGCCGGACACCTCGCCGGTCGGTCACGCCGCGAACCTTCAGCTCGACCTCTGGTCGCCCGCCTTCGGCGTGCAGGAATGGTACGGACCCTCCGAGCTCGATCACGCCATGTTCCCGGGGTTACCAGAGGTGCGCGATGGCTACCTCCACCCGAGCGGTGGTCCGGGTCTGGGTATCGATATCGACGAGACGCTCGCGGCCCAGCATCCCGTCCGTGACGACGTGGTCGGGTGGACGCAGGCCCGGCTGCCCGACGGCTCGCCGGTGCGGCCATGATCGAGGGGACCCTCGGGGCGGCGCTCGCCGCGACCCGCGTCCTGCCCGTGGTCGTGCTGTCCGACGCCGCGGAGGGGGCCCCGCTGACGGCCGCGTTGGCCGCTGGCGGCCTGCCGGTGGTCGAGATCACGCTGCGGACGACCGGTGCGCTGGACGGTCTGGCAGCCGCGGTCAGCAAGGTCCCGACTGCGCTGGTCGGGGCGGGCACGGTGACCGATGCCCTCGCCGCGACGGCGGCGATCGACGCCGGTGCACGGTTTCTCGTCTCGCCCGGCTACGACGACGGCGTGGTCGAGGTCGGCCGGGCGAACGACGTTCCGGTGCTGCCGGGTGTCGCCACCGCGACCGAGCTCATGCGGGCGCGCGCCGCAGGGTTCGACATCGTCAAGCTGTTCCCGGCCGCGTTCCTCGGTGGCGCCGCCGCCGTGGCTGCGCTCGCTGCGGCGTTCCCCGGGGTCGGCTTCGTGCCGACCGGCGGGGTCGACGCAACGACCGCGGCCGACTACCTCGCGCACCCCCAGGTCCTGGCGGTCGGTGGTTCCTGGATGTTGGACCGTGCGATGGTCGCCGCGCGCGACTGGGAACAGGTGAGGTCGGCTGCCGCCGTCGCGGCAGCCCTGGGCGTGGCGTCATGACCGTGGGTCTCGAGTTGCGGCCCGGGTCCGACACCACCTATGACGTCGTCTCGCTGGGCGAGGTGATGCTGCGCTTCGACCCGCGGGAGACGCGGGTCCGCTCCGCTCGCAGCTTCACCGTCAGCGAAGGCGGTGGCGAGTACAACGTGGCGCGGGCCCTGGGGCGGGTGTTCGGCCACCGAGCCGCCCTGGTCACGGCGATGGCGGACAACGACGTTGGCAGACTCCTCGAGGACCTGCTGCTCCAGGGGGGCGTCGACCTCGCGCACGTCGTGTGGCGTGCCGCCGACGGGGTCGGCCGAGCCAACCGCACCCCTCTCTACTTCCTTGAGCGTGGGTTCGGGGTCCGGGCCGCCAGGGGCACCTACGACCGCGCGCACTCGGCGACTGCAGCCCTGCGGCCCGACGAGGTCGACTGGGACCACCTCTTCGGCGCCGTCGGCGCTCGCTGGTTCCACACCGGCGGCATCCTGGCCGGACTGTCCGAGGAGACCCTCGCGACCGCGCGCGCCGCAACCGCCGCCGCGCGCCGGCACGGGACCGTGGTGTCCTACGACATCAACTACCGACCGAGCCTATGGGCGGCGGCCGGCGGCCCGGTGGCGGCAGCACGGATGACCGATCAGCTGCTCGACGAGGTCGACGTCCTGTTCGGCGTCCGGGCCGAGGGGTTCGAGGAAGAGGTCACACGGCTCGTCGAGAACCACCCGGCGATCCAGGTCGTGGCGACCCCGCATCGCCTCGTGCACTCGGCCTCGAGCCATGACTGGGGCGGGCTCGCGTGGTCGGTGAGCACTGGTGTCGTCGAGGTCGCGCTCGACCGGATCGCGATCCTCGACCGGGTCGGAGGTGGCGACGGCTTCGCGGCCGGGGTGGTGCACGGCCTGCTGACGGGAGCGCCGCTGGAGCGCGCACTGGCGCTGGGGGTCGCCCACGGGGCGTTGGTCATGACCACGCCGGGCGACGCCTTCTCAGCGTCGCTGGCCGAGGTCGAGCACCTCGCCGACGGCGGGGATGCGACGACCGTGCGCTGAGTCGGTCGAGGCAACTCTCCACCCGTCCTGTGCGGGTCTTCGCCGTCACTGCGGATCAACAGAGGGCTCGCTGTGAGCAGCTCCACGTCCCCGTACCTGCGCCCGCGATCACGGCGGGTGCTCGACAACGAGGTCGGAAACGTGTGCGAGCGCCGCGAAGTCACGGTCGTGCGCGAGTACCGGGCTGCCTGTGCGAAGCGCGACGGCGGCGATCAGGCAGTCGATGCTGGAACGCACGGTGAGTCCACTCGATCGTGCTGAGCGGTAGAGCTGCGCGGCGACCTCCCAGTCCTGCAGGCCATCAACGGCGAGGATCGGCCCGCGCAGCAGCAGGGCGCGGAGTTCCTCGGCCCGTCGTGGGCTGCGGGCGCCAGCGGTGAGCTCGTAGAGGATGGGCTCGGTCCATGCGAGCGGTCTGTCGGCGAGGATGGCTTCGCGGACGTAGGTGGTGTACGAGCTGTCCGTGCCGCGCAGATACTCGATCCAGGCAGACGTGTCGACCAGGACGATCATGCGATGTCCGGAGGTGCGTCCTCCCGCATCCGGTCGAGGTCACCTTCCCAACCGGAACCTTCCAGGGCGATCGCCTCATCGACGGTGAGCCGTGTTCCGACGAGCCGACGCAACGCGAGATCGACCGTTTCCTTCTTGCTCCGCGTCCCATACAGCCGCATCGCTGCCTCGACGATGTCGTCGTCGAGCTCGATGTTCGTACGCGTCCTCGACATGGTGCGCTCCTCAATCAGACACTATCGTACACTGCGAGGTGTATGCAGGGTGGACCGACGCCGCACGGGACTCCACCGGCGAAGGAGGTACGAGCGCCGGATCTCGATCCGACTGCAGCATGGCAGTCACGGTTCTGTGAGTTCGCCCGCGGCCAACTGGGTTGCGCGTGCACGGCCGTGCGGTCCGGCGCTGTCGCTCCTGGCCTTGCGAAGCGACGCACGCATGCACTGCTGTGCGGGTGCCCCATGGGACGGTTTCGCTGCCCGTCGCGATCGTGATGACGGCACCCAGGTGTGGGCAACGCTCCGGGGTGGTCTCCCCTTGACGCATCTTGCATCGTGATGCACGATGCAAGCCTTGAGGAGGTTGGTCATGGCGAAGGGTTTCACCGTACGGCTCGATGACGGGCAGGCCGCCGAGTTGGAAGCGGTTGCCAAGGCAGCCGGGGTGCCGGTCGCGGAGGAGATCCGTCGGGCGATCACGGCACGGATCGAGGAGCGCCGTCAGGACGCAGAGTTCCGTGCCCGCCTGCGCCGGTCGATCGAGGAGAACCAGAAGATCCTCGACCGGCTCGCGCAGTAGATGGCGTGGCACTATCTCGACGGGCCGGGTTCGGTGGTGTCGAGTTCTCTCCCGACCTTGCCCGCAAGACCGCCGTGCTGGCGTCGCGGCTGATCGGCAACCATCCGCTGCCGGACGGGAACAAGCGGGTGGGGGAGCTGTGCGCGCTCGAGTTCGTTGTTCGCAGCGGCGGGACGTGGACCCACCCACCCGATGACCCGGAGGGTGACGAGACCGTCGCCATGATCGAAGGTGTCGCTGCCGGAGCGATCGGTGAGGACGAGTTCACCGCCTGGATGGCCGAACGGCTCGAGTGACCTCGGCAGGCCCCTGGGGCGAAGCGTCAGCACGGTCCTGATCGCCACCCAGAACCCCTGATCCCGAGACCAGGTCGAATCCACGCGTGCCCACCATCCACACCCTCAACGACGCTCTACTCGCTCAGTTCGCCGAGATCCGCTCGGTTCGCGTCGAGCCGTGCGACGACGGATCAGGCGGCCGGGGGTTCGAGTCCCTCCCAGCGCGCAGACCGAGTTCGGTCTTCCAAGCCCATCTGGGGGCCGAATTCCACGTTCTCGGGTTCTGACCCGACTGGCTGCCCACATGGGCGTACACCCGAATCGTGACAGATCGCGAACCGGCAACCCGACGCATCACCGTGATCGGCGAAGCCAAGGCAGGCGAGCGGATCGTCCGACGTCATCTCGATCGTCTCGTCGAGGCGCGGCACCAGCTCGGCACCCGTGCGGTCGAGGCACGGCTGCTCCTGGTCGGCTCGAGCTTCGATCAGGGGCTGGTCGTCGAGGGGGCAGACCGCGATGACGTCGAGATCGTTGACCTCGACCGGCTCGACCACCGGTACTGATCATCGTGACGATCCCCGTCGGACGTGGTCGGATCCGGGGCCCGAATCCCTCCCCGCGCGCAGACGGCCCGCTACGTACCCGTAGCAGGCCGGCCTCGAGTCTTCGGCGGATCGCGCCGATGCGCGGTCCACAGGGTGGCAGGCGAGATGTGTGCCCAGATCGCGCGGCGCGGGCGCAGCCATCCAGGGTTCGCCCCACCCTGCGAGGTGTCTCGCTCAACGTCCACCAGTTCCCTCGGGCAGCCAAGAGGCCGGTCTGATGGTCCATGTCGTCCGCTGGACCGCACCCATCCCGACAGAGGACGCCCGGGGCCGGATCAAGGTGGTCCGTGTGATGGCAGAGCCGGGGCGTTCGGAGTCGACCGATCGGCCAGTCGTCGCACCGACGGCGGGGTCGCGATCCCGGGCCGCAGATCGCCGGAGGGACGAGGATCGCCGTACGTGGTCACGGTCGGCACCACCCCCGCCCAGATGTCGAGTTCCTGATCCTCCGGAGGATCCTCGGGGTCGCCGTCGCTGATCTTGACCGACCACTCGTCGAGTTGGAGTTGGAGGATGTGGGTGCCGGCGAGTTCCTTGCTCGTCGTGGGCCGCACCTCGTTCCAGCGCCCCGCGAGCAATGAGTCCGTCATGATCCGTAGCGCGTCAAGGGGATCCGGCGCGGGGCTGCAGACGCCGAGGATCATCGCGCAGCGGTAGTGCATCGACGACTCGAACGCCGAACGCGCGAACACCAGGCCGTCGAGCAGCGTCACCGTCACGCAGGTGGGCGCTCCGTCGTGGAGCAGGCGCATCAGACGGCTCCCGGTGGAGCCGTGGAGCAGGATGCGGTCCTCGTCCCGCACGTAGGCCATGGGCAACGCGTACGGCTGTCCGTCGTCCACCACGGCCACATGCGCCAGCTTCCCGGCGTCGAGCACCTCGTCGAGCGCTGCTCGGTCGAAGCGTTGGAGTTCCGCGATGCGTCGAACCCGGGTCCGGTCCGAACCTGTGCTGTCCACCGGTGTTCCTCCGTGGTCTGGTCGCGCTGGTGCCGCGGGAGAGCGATGAAGGTCGGTCGGAGCATACGGGCGGTGCTGTGGCTGGACGATGTGCTCGACGTACCGTCGGTCTGCGCTCGGCCCTACCGGTCTACGCTGCCGTGCGACCAGAGCCAGGGCGTCCACCCCGGCGAGGAGGAGTTGACACGCATGGAGCAGCAGCATGCCGTCCGGATCGACGGGGAGGCCGTGACCACGGCGAACTCGATGGAGGTGCGGGCTCCCTTCGACGGGCGAGTTGTCGGTGTGGTCCCGAGGTGCGACGCGTCCCACGTCGACGCCGCCGTGGCCGCCGCCCGGCGTGCGCTGCGAGACGACCCGCTCCCGGCCTGGCGTCGGGCGGAGATCCTCGACCGCGCGGCGGAGCTCGTCGCCGAGGAGTCGGTGTTCGAGGACCTCGCGCGCACCATCGCGCTGGAGGCGGCCAAGCCCATCACCACCGCCCGGGCGGAGGTGCTCCGCTGCATCTCGACCTTCCGCTTCGCCGCCGCGGCCTGTCGGACGGTCGCCGGTGAGGTCCTCCCCCTCGACGCGGCGCAGGCGGGGGAGGGTCGGCTCGGTTTCACGTTGCGGGTCCCGGTCGGGGTCGTCGGAGCCATCACGCCGTTCAACTTCCCCCTCAACCTCGTCGCACACAAGCTCGCGCCCGCCATCGCCGCAGGGTGCCCGGTGGTGCTCAAGCCCGCGCACCAGACCCCGCTGACCGGCATCAAGCTCGCCGAGCTCCTGCTGGACCGCTGCGGGCTGCCCGCTGGCTGGCTGCACGTGATCACCGGCGAGGGCCGCGAGGTCGGGGCGGCGCTGGTCGCCCATGACGAGGTGGCGATGATCACCTTCACCGGCTCACCCGAGGTCGGCTGGTCCATCCGGTCGCAGGCCGCCCGGAAGAAGGTGTCGCTCGAGCTTGGCAACAACGCACCCGTGCTGATCCAGCCGGACGGTGCATGGGAGGTCGCTGCCCAGCGCATCGCCGTCGCCGCAACGGCCCATGCGGGGCAGTCCTGCATCTCCGTGCAGCGCGTCCTCGTCCACCGCGACATCGCCGAGCCGTTCCTCGCTGCGCTCACCGCCGCGGTCGAGGCGCTCGTGGTCGGTGATCCCCTGGACGATGCCACCCAGGTCTCGGCGCTGATCGACGAGGACAACCGTGACCGCGTCGTCGACTGGATCGAGGAGGCGGTCGCCGCCGGGGCCAGTGTCGTCACCGGTGGCGCGGTCGGCAACGACGGTGTCCTCGGCCCGACGGTCCTGACCGACGTCGCGCCGGACATGCGGATCTGCAGCACCGAGGTGTTCGGCCCGGTCATGGGTGTCCAGGTCTACGACGACGTCGAGGAGGCCTTCGCGCTGGCGAACGACACCCGCTACGGGCTGCAGGCCGGGATCTTCACCGCCGACCTCGGTGTCGCCAAGCGAGCCATCGAGGTGCTCGACTTCGGCGGGGTCATCGTCAACGACGTCCCGACCTGGCGTGCCGATCAGATGCCCTACGGCGGGCTCCGCGACTCGGGCAACACGCGTGAGGGTCCCGTCTACGCCATGCACGAGATGACCGAGGTGCGGACCGCGGTGATCAGCGGCTGACCGGTCGCCTCAGTGCTGGACGAGCCGCTCCGCGAGGCTGCGCCCGGACGGCGGCACACCACGGCGTGCACTACGTGCGTCGAGCCGGCCGAGCGAGCGTTGCAGGTAGCGGGCACCGAGGTAGCGCAGCGGCTCCGGCTCCCAGCGGCGCGGCCGGTGCCCGACCATCGGAAGGTCCCGGAACGGTGTGTCACCGGTGACGATCAGGTCGGCCATGATCCGCCCCGCGAGGTTGGTGGTCGCCACGCCCTGCCCGGTGTAGCCGTAGGCGGCGCCCACGCCGGTCGTCGGGTCGAAGGAGAAGCTCGGGAGCCAGTCGCGCGGCAGCCCGAGCGGTCCTCCCCACGCGTGGGAGAACGCGACCCCCGCGAGCGGCGGGAACCAGCGTCGGAGCTGCTCGCGCAGCTCGGCGTGGGTCGCGTCGTGGGTGTCCTGCTCCGGTGCGATCCGCGAGCCGAAGTGGTAGGGGGCGCCCCGCCCGCCGAACAGCACCCGACCGTCCTCGGTGCGTGACAGGTAGTCCACCGTGTAGCGGTGGGAGCTGAGCAGTTCCCGGCCCTGCCAGCCGATCTCGGCCCAGCGGTCGTCATCGACGGGCTCGGTGAGCACGATCAGCGAGTAGACGGGCAGGACCTGGCGCCGGTAGCCGGGCAGCTGCGAGAGCCACGCCTCGGTTGCCAGGACCACCGCGTCCGCGGTCACGGTGCCGCGAGCGGTGACGACCTGCGGGCGTCGGCCGTCGTGGGCGGGCCGCACCTCCAGTGCTGGTGTGCCCTCGTACACCGTGGCACCTGCCGCCTCGACGGCGCGCGCCAGGCCGCGGACCAGCCGTCCGGGGTGGACCACCGCCGCGTGGTGATCGGCCAACGCCCCCCGGGCGTCGGCGACCCGGACGCGCGCGGCGAGTCCCGCGGCGTCCAGCACCTCGATGCCGTCGTCCAAGCCGAGGTCGCGGTAGCTGGCCAGCGCCCGAGCGGGGCCGGGCTCCTCCTGCCTGCCCCGGGCGATGCGCAGGACGGACGTGCGCTGCAGGCCAGCATCGATGCCGTCCTGCTCGCAGGCGCTGATGAGCTCGTCGATCGTGGCCCGCATCGCCTGGATGGTGGCCCGCGCGGTGGCGGGGGAGTAGCGACGGGCGAGCTCGGCTGCGCTGGTGCCGAGCGTGGCGGTCGCCCAGGCCCCGTTGCGGCCGGATGCGCCGAAGCCGGCGACCTCGGCTTCGACGACCGCCACCGAGCGGCCCGGGTCGCGTCGCAGGATCTCCCGCGCGGTCCACAGTCCGCTGAACCCCGCACCGACCACGGCGACGTCCACGGTGGTGGAACCGTCCAGGGGTTCCCGAGGACTGAGCCCGTCCTCCGCGTCCTTCAGCCAGTAGCTGACCGTCATGGGTGTCGATTCTCCAGGATCTCCAGCGCGAGGCCGTAGGCGATCAGGTGGTCGCCGGAGCGGGGATCGCGGTCCGTCAGGTCGCGGATGCGGTCCAGACGGTACGTCAGGGTGTGGCGGTGCACACCGAGCTCCTGCGCCGCGGGGCCAGGCCGGCACCCGTGCGCGAGGTAGGCGCGGAGGGTGTGCACCAGCTGGCCCGCGGCCACGTGGTCTTGCGCGAGGACCGGGCCGAGCAGCTCCTCCACGAAGTCGTCTGCCCCTCCGGTGTCGCGGAGTCCTGCCAGCAGGCCGGCCACCCCGAGTCCCGTGATGTCGTGCACCTGCTCCTCCGCCCCTGCCAGTAGGGCGGCCCCGGCCTCGCGCAGCGCGGTCGTGAGGTCGTCCATCCCCTGCTTGGTCCGGCTGCGGCCGATCGTCACCCCCCGCCACCCGCGTCGCTGCGTCGCCGCCAGCACCTGTTCGGCGACCTCGGTGTCAGCCGGGGCGCAGGCGTACACCGTGTCGTCGAGGTGGCCGACGAGGGGCGCACCGTGGGTGAGCAGCACGTCCTCGACCAGCGCGCACACGCTCGCCACGGCGACGCTCGGTCGCGTCGGTGGCGCCAGCGCCAGTGCCTGGTACGGCTGGGGCAGCGGTGCCGCCATCCGCTCCAGTACCTGCCTGATCCGCCGGGTGGTGGACCGTCCGCTGATGATCTCCTCGAGCAGTTCGTCGATCCGGCTACGCCGGGCATCTCGCACCGACCGGTGGCGCGCGAGTTCCAGGCTCACCCCCGCCACGGCCTGCTCGAACAGCAGTTCCTCGTGATCGACCAGCGGCTCGCTGCTCACCGCGACGACGTAGGCCTCGAGGTGCTCGCCCAGCAGGACCGGTGCCCGCAGGACCGACCGACCCCGCAGCTCGCTTCGGGCGCGGACGGGACCTCCCGGCCGCAGCGGCACCGGTTCCGGTGCGAGCACGTCGACCGTCAGGTCGACCGCGGTGCCGCTCGGGTCCAGCCGGACGAGTTCGGTGCCGCTGAAGTCCTGCGCGAGCAGTGCCACCCCTGGCATCGACCGGGCCACCGTGCTCAGGACCTCGGCGATCCCGGCGCCGGCCACGACCGAGGCGAGGACCTTGCGGTGCAGGTCGATGGTCCGACTGAGGTTGGCGTAGCGCTCCGCGAACACGTGGTGGGCCACCTGGCGGCTGATGGCGATGAACGGCACCTCGTACGGCACGGTGAACAGCGGTAGCTCGCGCTCGTCACACCGAGTGAGCATCGCGGTCGGGACCGCATCGACGCTCACCCCCAGGGAGACGCCGATGGCGACCGCACCGTGCTCGGTGAGCCGGTCGACGAAGCGAACCTGCGTGGCAGGGTCGTGCCGCAGGCTCAGGCAGGTGGTCAGCAGCAGCTCGCCGCCCTCGAGCCATGGACTCGGGTCGGCCAGCTCCGAGATGTGCGCCCAGCGGATGGGGCCGCGTCGGTCCACCCCCGCCCGTCCCGCGACGATCTGAGCACCCAGCTCGGGCTCGCCGAGCAGCTCGGACAACCACACCGGCATCGGCGGCCTCCCGGTGGCGCTGGTCGCTTGGCAGGAGCCTCGGACAGCTGGCGAGGCTGCCGCAGCGAAGGGCCACCCACAGCGGCCGACAATAGCCAGATGTCCAATCCTCCGCACCCGCGTTTCGCCATTCGACCAGCGACACGGGGGAGTCATGCCCCTATCGTCCCAGCATCCTCGGACCGGAGGGGGTGACGCGTCCCGCACGAGCTCGTGCGAGACGGCCACCGGGAGGGCGGTTCGGGAGCCCTTGGACAGCAGCGAGTGCGGCTGCCGATCGCGGCCGCGGGAGGATGGGACCGCCCATGCGTGAAGCGAAGAACCTCGTGGCTGGCACCCTGCAGGACGCCGCGGATGGACGCACGACCGAGCTCGTCGATCCCGCCACCGGCAAAGTCTACGCCACGGCCCCGTTGTCCGGCCCGGGCGACGTCGACGCCGCCTGCCGCGCTGCGGCCACCGCGTTCGAGACCTGGCGGGAGGCCACGCCGGCCGATCGAAGCCTCGCGCTGCTGCGGATCGCCGATGCGATCGAGGCCAGGGGCGAGGAGCTCGTGCGGGTCGAGTGCGAGAACACCGGGAAGCCCTTCGGCCTGACCATGGCCGAGGAGCTGCCGCCGATGGTCGACCAGATCCGCTTCTTCGCCGGTGCGGCGCGGGTGCTGGAGGGGCGCTCGGCCGGTGAGTACATGGCGGGCCACACGTCCATGATCCGCCGCGAGCCCGTCGGGGTGTGCGGGCAGGTGACGCCCTGGAACTACCCGATGATGATGGCGGTGTGGAAGTGGGCACCGGCGATCGCGGCGGGCAACGCCGTGGTCCTCAAGCCGTCCGACACCACCCCGATGTCCACGGTGCTGATGGCCGAGATCATGAGCGAGTTCCTGCCCGACGGGGTCGTCAACGTCATCTGCGGTGACCGTGACACCGGGCGGTCGCTGGTCACCCACGAGATCCCTCAGATGGTGTCGGTCACCGGCTCGGTCCGGGCCGGGATGCAGGTCGCGGAGTCGGTGGCACACGACCTCAAGCGGGTCCACCTCGAGCTCGGTGGGAAGGCACCGTGCATCGTCTTCGACGATGCCGACGTCGAGGCTGCCGCGGAGGGGCTGGCGGGTGCCGGGTACTTCAACGCGGGGCAGGACTGCACCGCCGCCTCGCGGGTCCTGGCCGGACCGCGTATCTACGACGACCTGGTCAACGCGCTGGCTGCCCAGGCCGCCGCCACCTCGACGGGCGCGCCCTTCGACCACGAGGGCCGCCCCGTCGCCGACGAGCCGGACTTCGGGCCGCTCAACAACACCGACCAGCACGCGCGTGTGGCTGGGTTCCTCGAGCGTCGACCGGCCCACGCCGAGGTCGTGGCCGGTGGCAGCCCGATGGTGCGGGACGGGTTCTTCTACGCGCCGACGGTGATCGCTGGACTGCGCCAGGACGACGAGATGAGCCAGCAGGAGATCTTCGGGCCGGTCATGACCGTGCAGCCCTTCACCGACGAGGACGAGGCTCTTCGCTGGGCCAACGGCGTCAAGTACGGCCTGGCCTCAAGCGTGTGGACGAAGGACCACGGGCGTGCCATGCGGGCTGCCAAGGCGCTCGACTTCGGCGCGGTGTGGATCAACACCCACATCCCCGTCGTGGCCGAGATGCCGCACGGTGGCTTCAAGCACTCCGGCTACGGCAAGGACCTCTCGATGTACAGCCTCGAGGACTACACCCGGATCAAGCACGTGATGAGCAACATCGAGGCGTGACCGGCGGCTGTTCCGGTGGTGATCCGACCACCGAACGACACACGTTCGACACACACGTTCGCGTAGCGTTGGAGGGATGACCGGCTGCGGTCGGTCACCGGACGTGGTCCGCCGTGGAGCGGACCACAAGGAGTTCGACCATGGCACAGGCACAGCTGTCCGACGGCAACCTCTGGCTCCACTTCACCCGCTCCTCCGACTGGCTGACCGAACACCCCACCGTCCCTGTCCTCCAACATGGGGAGGGGTGCTACGTCTACGACAGCCACGGCAAGCGCTACCTCGACGGGTTGTCCGCCCTGTTCTGCGCGCAGGTCGGGTACGGCCAGCAGGCGCTGGTGGAGGCCGCCGCCACCCAGATGGCCAAGCTGCCGTTCGCGACCAACTGGTCCTACGCCCACCAGCCG
>SL_3KL_010_SEDDRAFT_10004302_pt1 | contig 12874 bp, 10 predicted proteins | sample SodLakKL_010_SED_2_FD_10381 | JGI IMG/M metagenome (IMG submission 10381)
AAGAGACGTGTGATTGTAAACCACATCCATAAGTACGGTTATGCCATGGCTATGGAGGGTTTTTACAAGCTGTTTAAATTCAGTGACTGCATTAGTGTTGTAGCCATTAATTTCTTTATTGTTACCTGATGCATAAACAGATTCAGGAGCAAAGAAAAAAGAAGTCATATATCCCCAATAGTTATAACTGTAGGGATTCCATGAATTTAAAAAGCCTTCTTTCGTTCTTCTTCCATACGGTGGTTCTATGTTTGCAAACTTTTGCAACGGCAAAAATTGAACACAATTTATTCCCAGCTTTTTAAGATGGGCTAAACCGCCTTTTTGATTCAGATCAATAAACTTCTGGTAATCACTTTCACCATTTGCTCCGCTTGATTCGTGGGCAGTCAGATCCTTAAGGTGTGTTTCGTAGATCACCAGGTCTCTCAGATCTTCGGGAAAGCAGTGCCGGTCGTCTTCCCAGTCGAAGTTGTCTTGAAAGATGTAAGATTTGGCTTCCTGCCGGTAATTATTTTTAACAGTAACGTGCCGGCTGTAGGGGTCGGCAAATATTTTTTTCTTATGCGGAGTTGTTTCTTGTAATTTTTTGGGGTGATCTACTCTGTACCCATACCAAAATCCTTCCAGGTTTTTATGAACTGTTAAATGCCAGTAACCATCTTTATCGGGCTCCATTGTGTGCGAGTGACCATCATTTTCATGATAGTCTTCAAATATTTCGCATTCCACCTCTTTGGCCTCAGGGCAGTAAAAGCAGAAATGGGTTTTATTTTCCTGCAGATTAAATCCGGGAGTTTGATTCTTTTTTTTCCTGCTCATATTACATTATAGGGCTGCCCGGCTCGGCATCTGTTGATACAAAATGGAGTTTGCCTTCACTATCTTCACCCATCAAAATCATACCATTACTTTCAATGCCCATCATCTTTTTCGGGGCCAGGTTTGCAACTACACAAACCGAATTTCCGATAATCTCATTAGCATTAAAAAATTCTGCAATCCCGGAAAGAATGATTCTTTTTTCAAATCCAAGGTCTACGGTGATTTTAATCAGCTTATCTGATTTCTCTACTTTTTCTGCCGCAATAATTTTACCGGCACGCAGGTCGATAGATGAAAATTTATTGAATGATGTCTCCTTTTTTAATTCCGGGAAAACCATTTCCGGTTCACCCGCCCTCTCTTTCAGTTTTTGAATCTCTTTTTCAACTGTTTCATCTTCAATTTTTTTGAATAGAATTTCCTGTTCAGCAATAAGCTGACCTGCAGCTACAAGATGATCATTCACATCATTCCATCCGGCTGTATTGGGAATACCAAGCTGATCTCGTAATGCACTCATCTTATTGGGTAAAACCGGATCAAAAAGAACACTTAATGCACCACAAATTTGTGCGCATACATACAATGTGTTTGCACAAGCCTGAGGATTTTCTTTCCTTGTTTTCCATGGTTCGGTTTCGGTAAAATACCGGTTTCCGGCCCGGGCCAGGTTCATCGTTTCGGCTATCGCTTCCCTGAATTTAAAAGAGTTGTAGGCATTGCCAATCCTCTGTTTCTGTTTTTCGATTTCAGCCAGTGCATTTAAATCAGTCTCCGATGGGTCTTTCAGATCAGGCACTTTGCCGTCATAAAATTTTTGTGTAAAACTGGTTGTGCGAAACACAAAGTTTCCGAGAATATCGGCCAGTTCACCGTTAACCCGTGCCTGGAAATCTTTCCAGGAAAAATCAGAATCTTTTGCTTCGGGCAGAGTAGTGCCCAGAACGTATCGAAGAAGGTCGGCTTCAAACTCTTCCAGATATTCATTGAGCCAAACTGCCCAGCCTTTTGAAGTGGATAGTTTTTGGCTTTCTAAATTTAAAAACTCATTTGCCGGTACATTTTCAGGTAAAACGTAATCACCATGCTGCATCAGCATTGCAGGAAACATGATACAGTGAAAAACGATGTTATCTTTTCCGATAAAGTGGATAAGCGAAGTATCCTCATCTTGCCAATACGTTTTCCAAAGATCCGGATTACCTTTTTCTTCAGCCCATTCTTTTGTTGCACTTATGTACCCGATGGGTGCATCGAACCATACATAAAGCACTTTTCCTTTGGCTTCGGGCAATGGCACGGGCACGCCCCATGTAAGATCGCGGGTTACGGCACGATCGCCCAGGCCGGCATCGAGCCAGCTTTTACACTGCCCTGTTACATTAGGTTTCCAGTTCTCACGGGAATCAATCCATTTCTCCAGCTTTTCCTGGAAATCGCCAAGAGGCAGATACCAATGTTCTGTTTTTTTGAGAACCGGCTTATTGCCCGTAATGGCACTTACCGGATCGATCAGTTCGGTAGGAGAGAGGGATGATCCGCACTTTTCACATTGGTCACCATAAGCTTCGGGATAACTGCAGACCGGGCAGGTGCCTTTCACATAGCGATCAGGTAAAAACATACGGGCATCTTCGTCATAAAGCTGCTCTTCGGTTTTCCGGCGGAATACTCCTTGTTCATGCAATTTCGTGAAGAAATCCTGAGAAGTTTTCCGGTGTGTTTCGGAGCTGGTTCGTCCGTAATAATCGAAATGTATTCCAAACTGCTCAAATACGGCTTTATTGGCAGTATGAAACTTATTCACCACTTCCTGTGGGGTGATGCCTTCTTTTTCAGCTGCAATTGTTATTGGAACTCCGTGTTCATCGGAGCCGCAGATGTGGATGATATCTTTATTATTTATTCGCTGAAAACGTGTATAAAGGTCTGCCGGCAAATATGCTCCTGCAAGATGCCCAAGATGAATTGGGCCATTTGCGTATGGCAGAGCAGATGTTACTAAAATTCTTTTACTCATGAATGATTTTGAGTTTTATAGAGGGCTGCGAAAATAACGGGTAGTGCATTAAATTACTAATAGATAAAGCCATTTTAAAAGTGAAAGTTTATTAATAACTGTGAACGGGAACCCTCTTTACTTCAAAAATTTATCCATAAAACTATAGAGAGCAATTCCCGAAGCCACCGACACATTTATCGAGTGTTTCATTCCAAATTGTGGTATTTCCACAAATATATCGATATGGGGCAGCAGTTCTTCATCGATACCGGTTACTTCATTTCCTGCAACAAGGCAAATTTTATCAGATTCCGGTACAAATTCATTTAACAAAATACTGCTATCTGTTTGTTCTAAACCGATGAGTGTGTACCCGTTTTTTTTAAGATCGGTGATAGCATCAGCCGGACTTTGAACTTGTTTCCAACTAACATGCTCTTCAGCTCCAATTGCCGTTTTAGTAATTTCAGGTCGCTGCGGGATGGGTGTATAGCCTGACAGCCATAACTCGTTCACCCCAAATGCGTCACAGTTTCGGAATGCGGAACCTACATTATGCAGGCTTCGTATGTTATGCATCCATAATTTGAAATTGTTACGCAGTGGTGAGCTGCGTTTTAAGTTTTTTTGAAGGATCTGTTTTGTTGTGAGTTTTTTCAAACGAATGCGAGATCGGTTTCGTGAAAATTAAGGTTGGGAAACAGTGAATATCCCCCTATTTTATAAGACTAAAAATATTACAATTTATGATCAATACGGCAGTTTATGAAAACTGCTTTTTTTATTTTTAAATAAAGACAAATCTTAAACAGAAGTATGAGCAAAAAGAACTACCTGTCCAGGGAAGGTTATGAGAAAATGGACGCAGAACTGAGAGACCTTAAGACACGCGGCAGAAAAGAGATTGCAGAAGAGATTGCAGAAGCACGTGCAAAAGGCGATTTAAGCGAAAATGCAGAATATGATGCGGCCAAAGAAGCACAGGGGCATCTCGAAAAAAAGATTGCTGAGCTTGAGAACACATTGGCAACATCTACAATTCTGGATGATAAAGATATCGATACCTCAAAAGTATACCTCCTTTCTACAATAACGATGCTGAATAAAAAAACGAATAAGGAGATGAAATTAACGCTTGTATCAAAAGATGAAGCGGATTTTAAAAAAGGGAAAATTTCAGTCGATTCTCCTATTGGTCAGGGCATCCTCGGAAAAGAGATTGGAGATGTGGCCAAAGTAAAAGTCCCTGCAGGTACACTTGAACTAGAAATCAAAAAAATAGAAAGATAAATAGCTATGAATATTGGAGTGATTGGTACCGGATATGTGGGTCTTGTGTCAGGAACCTGTTTTGCTGACAGCGGTAATGACGTGATTTGTGTAGACGTTGATGAGAACAAAATTGAGAGGATGCGAAACGGTGAAGTACCTATCTATGAGCCCGGATTAAACCGGGTATTTGATCGGGCTATCCGGGAAAAGCGGCTTCTTTTTACGAATAATCTTGAAGAAGCGTTTAAGAAATCGGAAGTAATTTTGCTTTGTCTTCCAACACCGCCCGGCGCAGATGGGCAGGCTGATCTGAGTTTTGTACTGGATGTAGCCGAAAAACTGGGTGACCTGTTCAATAAGTATGGAGAATACCGGGTAATTGTAAATAAAAGTACAGTACCTGTTGGTACGGCTGATAGGGTACGTGATAAAATTGCAGAAAAAACCGATGCAGAATTTGATGTGGTGTCAAACCCGGAATTTTTACGGGAAGGTGCAGCTGTAGAAGACTTCATGAAGCCGGAACGAGTAATTGTAGGTACAAGAAGTGAACGTGCAGCTGAATTAATGACTGCATTGTATGAACCTTTTGTTCGAAGCGGTAATCCGATTATTGTGATGGATGAGAGAAGCTCTGAGCTTACCAAGTATGCTGCAAATGCAATGCTGGCTACAAAAATCACATTCATGAACGAAATAGCCAATATTTGTGAAAGAGTTGGGGCTGATGTAGATAATGTTCGAAGGGGAATCGGAACCGATTCACGAATCGGAAAAAGATTTCTTTTTGCCGGGATCGGTTATGGAGGCAGCTGCTTTCCGAAAGATGTTCAGGCCATACACCACACTGCCGGTGAATATGGCTATGAGTTCCGCATTCTGGATTCAGTGATGAAAGTTAATGAGTTCCAGAAAAAATCGATCGTTCAGAAAATGAAGGAATATTATGGTGTGGAAGGTTTAAATGGAAAAACCGTGGGAATCTGGGGGCTTAGCTTTAAGCCGGAAACGGATGATGTTCGTGAAGCACCTTCACTGTTCATTACACACGAGCTTGCCAAACTCGGTGCAAAAATGAAAGCATACGACCCGGAAGCAATGGAGACTTTTAAAGTAGCAGCCAGTGACGAAACGCTTGAAAGCACCGAGTTTATGAGCGACAGAGACAGCGTACTGAATGATATTGATGCCCTTGTAATTTGCACTGAATGGAACGAATTCCGCAGGCCTCATCTGGATAATTTCAAAAAATCGATGAAATCTCCGGTAGTGTTTGATGGGCGTAACCTATATGACCTTAAGCGTGCGGAAGAAGCCGGACTTGTTTATTACAGTGTGGGCAGGCCAAATGTAAATGGCCGGTAACCGCCGTGCTAAATATTAATTGAAAAACGCCATGCAGAGTCAGAAACGAGCATTGATTACAGGAGGCGCAGGGTTTCTGGGCTCTCATTTATGCGACCGTTATCTGTCAGAAGGTTATCATGTAATTTGCATGGACAACCTGCTTACCGGATCCGAACGTAATATTGAACATCTGTTTGGTAACTCTAACTTTGAATTTATAAAGCATGATGTGACCAACTACGTGTATGTAAAAGGCAGCCTCGATTTAATACTTCATTTTGCATCTCCTGCATCCCCGATAGACTATCTGGAAATGCCGATTCAAACGTTAAAGGTTGGTTCTCTTGGTACACATAAAGTTTTGGGCCTGGCAAAAGAGAAAAATGCGCGATTTTTACTCGCTTCAACAAGTGAAGTTTACGGTGATCCGGAAGTTCATCCGCAAAAAGAAAACTATTGGGGAAATGTAAATCCCATAGGTCTGCGCGGAGTATATGATGAAGCTAAACGGTTTGCAGAAGCTATGACTATGGCATATCATAGATATCATGGAATAGAAACCCGTATAGCCCGCATTTTTAATACCTATGGTTCACGAATGCGGTTAAAAGATGGGCGCGCCCTGCCGACTTTTATGCGTCAGGCACTTCGCGGAAATCCCTTAACGGTTTTTGGAGATGGTTCACAATCACGTTCTTTTACTTATGTAGATGATCTTATTGAAGGAATTTTCAGGCTCTCACAAAGTGATATTTCCGATCCTGTAAATATTGGTAATCCCGAAGAAGTTTCGATTATTGATTTTGCCAGGAAAATAATTGAAATCACAGGCAGTAAAAGTGAAATTGTATACAAACCTTTACCGGAAGATGATCCGAAGATTCGGCAGCCTGATATATCAAAAGCGAAGGCAGAACTTGGATGGGAACCAAAAGTGAAGCTGGATGACGGCTTAAGAGAAACTTTGAAGTATTTTAAAGTGCAGGTGCAAAATACCGGAAAAGATGAAAAAACTGATTGATCTTTACCCGTATCGTTTGGTTAATGGCGGCCCGGAGTTTCTTATTTTGAAACGGGCAAAAGGAAAAGTTTATCAGGGGCAGTGGAGAATGATAGGCGGAAAAGTTAAAGAAGGAGAAAAATACTGGCAGGCAGCCTTAAGAGAATTAAGCGAAGAAACCGGCTACACTCCAGTCAAATTCTGGACTATTCCATCTGTTAACCAATTTTATGAAGCATCAACAGATACTATTCACACAATCCCGGCGTTTGCCGCACAGATATCTGTTGATCAAAAAATAACGCTGGACGGCGAGCATACTGAGGCAAAATGGATTTATTCAGAAAAAGTTGAAAATCATATTTTATGGCCGGAACAACGAAGACTGATTCGACTAACAAACGAAATATTAACCTCCGATCAAATATCAGAAGATTGGCTGATTCCTCTAAACTAATACTTATACCGGTAATTCTGGCTCTGTTTATCGCAATAGATCTTCAGAATGCAGATGCACAAACTTCAAGGTATGAAATACTAACTTCGCCTGATCTGTGGTATAACGATGTGGATGGTATTCGCGTTGGGGTTAATTTTAAGGGTCAGGTGCCCGGAACATTTGAAGACGGCCCTCATCGGCTGAATGCAGGGTTTTGGCTGGGAACCTGGTTTCCTGATACACCGGTTTCCTATTACTTGTTATATACGGAACCGATTTCGGCATGGTCAGAGTACGGCAGCGAAGCCAGTATTGAATTTGTATCATCAATAAGAACCGGATATCATAAACATGGTATCGGTTTTAATAAACGCTGGCAGCAGGGATTTGATGAAAGGAGATACAGGGAAATACATTCCAGAACTACTTTCGAAAAACGATTTGATGATGAGTATGTAGCATTTACTCCGCTTTGGGGCGATGAGTCAAAAGTTTTAACAGATCTTCATTTTGAGCTGCAAAATGATAATCGTTTCGGCTGGTATAATATAAACCTTGAAGGGAATCTGCAGTATTTGGACGATTCGTTTGGTACGTTACAAGCCGAGATTATACAAAGAGCACCAATNAATGANTCNTGGGGNTTTCGTTTCCGGTACTTTACCGGAGTTGCTACATCCGATACACAGCCCGAGTATCTGTACTCCAGAAGTACAGCTCCTGCAATACAGTGGATGAGAAATGGTGTAACCCGGGCTAAAGGAACCATTCCTCAGCCGTGGATGCAGTCTGGTAACTTTAATGTTGCAGGTGGTGCCAGCCTGAGAGGTTATTCAGGTTTTGACGTACGATCGTTTAAAGATGATGAAACCGGTCCTTTGCTTTACCAGAGCATCGCTGCTGTTAATATCGAGTTTGATTATCCTAATCCGATTGGGAATATGTTTGGGAAAATTCCATATGCATCAGAATTTCTGGCCTTCAGATCTTACCTATTCTCTGATACAGGTTTTGGCCTTGGCATAACCGATTTTGAACCGGAGAACACCTATTCTAATGCCGGTGCCGGATTCGCCCTTACACTGAATATTCCTGATTATCATGGCAAATCAAGAGGGTTTGTATTAAGATATGAAATACCATTTTGGTTATCCGAACCCGGTTCAGAAGATGCCTTTAAATTCCGTAGTTTATTTGGTTTTGGTGCTGTAGTTACTTTTTAAGAGTCAGCCTGTATGTATCGTCTAATTGTTCTCATATTATTAATGGTATTGTTTGCGAATTGTACTACAACAAAATGGACCATTGTTGATGAGTATGCTGTAGATGAAAACCAGGAGCCCCGGATATTATCTGAAAAATTAATTTTAGCACCCGATCAATATCCCACAGTTGAATCACCTACGCTGCGCCTGGTGCCATTAATAATTGTAGAAGAAGAATATGACCAGCGTATAAAAGTTGAGCGTACTGTTCAGGAGTACAGGCCAAAGTGGGGCTTTGCATCATTAACAGTTGCAGGGGCCGCATTTTCATTAACTGCCGCCAACACATCTTTGTTATCTGATGTTAATTCAACACAAAGGTTAGTTCTTAATGCAACATCAATTGCGTTACTCACTCTTGCAGTAACAAATCTGAAAGAATCAGGAGATCCGATATATACAGGAGAGTCACAATATTTGAGACGCACAGGATTTGCAACAAAAATCGATACCACAGCAGCACTGTTGCCGGATGATGACAAGTTTGCAACAGTTGAGATACTATTTGACGGGGAACAAATTTTTAAAGACGATGAACTAACTTTTACCGACAATGCTATTGATATAAACATGGGAGCTTTTGCCGATCAACTAAATGGTGAATTTGATCCCGAATCAGAAATTGTGGTTCGAACATTATTGGACGGTGCGGAAGACCTGGTTACTATTCCGGCCGGATCATTTCTTGAACCTTACTTTCAGATAAGCGATGATGTGGTTTTGGTGAGAAGTCAGCCTGTCATTAATGTCGAAAATGTACTTGTAGAACTCGGTGAAGGAAGTTCGCTTCTTTTTATTGAAGATTACTCCGAGAGATGGGTAAAAGTATTGTATGGTAACCAGGAAGCCTATGTTGAAAAGGACAGCGGATTTAGAGAATGGAGATCAGAAGCAGGGGCAGGTCCTCCTGTACTGGTAGAATTTGCAGACATCCCGTTTGGCGAGATCGATGTTGAAAGTGCTCTGCCTGTTTTAAAAACGAATAATCCATCTGATCGTGCCATTATCGTTTCAAATATTCATCAAAATCAGGCCGGGAGCAGGCAATATGCAAGCCGGGATGTAAAGTTGTTTAGGCACTACATGAGAACCTCTTTCAGAATGCAAGATGATCAGATAGTTAACACAGTTGATGAAATACAATCAGATAATTGGATTGAACTTATTGAACAGTGCCAAACAGATGGAGGGGCTCTTAAAGTTTTTATAAATGGTTTTGCAAAAATTGCTAATGGGAGTGATAATGATCAATCCGATATAAAATTATTTCATCAGAGAGAAGATGGAACAGAGCACAATATATCGCTTAATCAAATCATGAGCACTTTAACTGAGTGCGGACAGGAGAAAACATTTGTATTTGTAGATCTTGAATACCTTAAGACAGATGAATCAGGGATGGTAAGGATCAGAAATATTCAGAATGGTGCTCAGCAAGCAGTGGCTAATACTTTAATCGATGAATTACCGAATAGTGCAGTCGTATTTGGTAACTTGCCGGGCCAGGCTTCATCACTTTACAGCGGGCTGGCAGAAGATGATAAAAGACATCATATTTTTCCTTATTTCATTGCACAGGCATTGCAGCAAAGAAAAACCAATATGAATGATTTGCTAAGGCATTTAGAGAGTAATGTAGATTATACATCGAGAAGAATACACGACCGCCCGCAGGAAATAAATGCATTTGGCAATTTCTCTATAAACATCACGGATTAATGACCGGCTGGTTATATATCCTGAGCAGTGCGGTTTGTTCAGTGATCATAGCTCATCTGCTAAAAACTGCTGAGTTCAAAAAGCTGAACACGGTACGTGTATTAACCGTGAATTACATTACTGCAGCAGCCATTGCTTTTCTGACACCGACCTATGATGCAGATTTTGATTTTAAATTTGCGGATGCCTCCGGAGCTTTAATTCTTGCAGTAATTGTTGGGCTCATATTTATTATCAATTTTTTCATATTCAGTAAATCGGTTGATAAAAATGGTATTGGGATTAGTGTTGCTGCTATGCGTGTATCATTAATCATTCCTGTATTTCTTTCAATCTTTTGGTATCTCGAAAAAGTTTCTGCAGTTCAATGGGTTGGTGTTTTTACAGTGTTTATTGCGCTATATTTGCTGTTGCCCAATAAACGCAAAATGCTGAAAGAGCCCCTTAGCGCTGCCTGGCTGTTGGTTTTATTATTTATTGGAACAGGACTGGGTGATGCATCTCTTAAAGTGTTTGAAGAAGACTTTATGTCTGTGATCACCAAAGAGCAGTTTATGGGTACGGTTTTTATAAGTTCATTTGTAGTTGGATCTTCAATAATTTTATTTCAAAAAAAGTGGCAGTTTTCAAAAGCTGAAATCATACTAGGAATTGCTGTAGGTATTCCTAATCTCTATTCAGCAATATTTTTGATAAATGCTCTTGAACTTTTAAGTGGTGCTATTGTTTACAGTATGGTGAATATACTTGCAGTACTGGGCGCCACTCTGGTGGGAATTCTCAGATGGGGAGACATACTTACAAAGGTTCAGTGGGCAGGTGTTTTAGTTACATTAATCTCAATTTTACTTTTATTATGAGCAAGGTATCAATTCTGGAAATTATCAGAAATAACGCCGAAATGATCGGCAAAAAAATTGTACTACCCGAAGCCGGTATAGATAAACGCGTGATAAGAGCCGCAATACAAATGGTTATGGGCGGTTTTGGAACTCCGGTTCTTTTGAGTGTGGATGATGATCTTGAAAAATTAGTCAAAGATTCAAAACTTGCTATTCCAGATTCCATAGAGGTTATAAAAATTCAGAGTTCTAAAATCGACCCTCTGCTAATCGAATTTCTGAAGGAAAAATTAAGCCACAAAAATCCTTCGGATGCACAAATTCGAGAATTAGCATCTGACCGGCTCGTTATTGCTGGCTGGCTGGTTGCCACAGGTAGAGCTGATGGCGCAGTTGCCGGTTCCGTTGCTTCAACAGCTTCTGTGATTCGTGCAGCTCTTCGAACTATTGGTGTGGCTGAAGGCACTAAACTTGTATCAAGTATATTTTTAATGGAATTGCCTGATTATCGCGTTCTCACATACGGAGATTGCGCAGTTGTTCCCTATCCTGACGCACAGCAACTTGCTGATATTGCAATGACGTCTGCTCAAAGCCACAAACTGCTGACCGGCCAGGAGGCTTATGTTGCAATGCTCTCATTTTCAACAAAAGGAAGTGCAAATCATGAACGTGTTGAGTTGGTAAGAGAAGCTGTTTCTATTGTGAATGATACCGACAGCAGGCTAATTATAGACGGTGAGCTGCAATTTGATACTGCATTTGTTTCTAAAATAGGTGAACGAAAGGCTCCGGAATCGGAAGTAGCAGGCAAAGCAAATGTGATGATTTTTCCAAACCTGGATGCAGGCAACATCGGGTATAAAATAACTGAAAGAGTGGGGGGTGCTAAAGCCGTTGGCCCGATTTTACAGGGACTGGCAAAACCGTTTATGGATCTTTCACGCGGATGTTCTGTGGATGATATTGTTGATACGGCATGCGTGGCCGCTGTGCTGTCTGCTAAATAGCGTGTGTATTTCATATTACTTTAACTTGAGTTTGATATAACAACGAAGTGCTCACAAAGTCCCCCTTTGAAGGGGGCAAGGCAGCCGGAGTAAATCGACGGCTGCCAGGGGGATGACCTCCGATCATTGATTTGCTCAGATCTTCAATAATTGAAACTAAACTTGTTACTTATCATCTCCCATTTTCCTCCGTCAGCTGATACAAGTGACATTCCTTAATAAATTTATTATTACGAACTCACAACACCTTATCAGTTCAATCACCAATATCAATTGGCAATTGGAAAGGAAAAGTTCGTTCTTTTTGATGTCCTTAATCAGCCTTTATAGAGGTGTAAAAATTGCTTATATTTATTCATTCCAAATAAACATAGTTCTTAAAAACGCTCTATATACTGAACTAAAGCACTATTTTAGCTGTTAGCTGAATCAGGAACATCGTTAATTAAAAACACAACTTTTAAATCATCTGAATCCATATGAGTGAGACGAAGGAATTAGAAACAATGATCGGTGAAGAGTATAAGTATGGCTTTTCCACCGATATTGAATATGAAGATTTTCCCAAAGGACTGAATGAAGACATTATCCGAAAAATTTCGGAGATCAAAGAGGAACCGGAGTGGATGACCGAATTCCGACTGAAAGCTTTTAGAAATTGGCAAGAGATGGAAGAACCCGATTGGTTCAATGCCACTTATGAAAGTCCGAAGTTTGATGAGATTCAGTATTATTCATCTCCCAAAAATAAGCCGAAAGTGGAGAGTCTTGATGATATAGATCCAAAAATTAAGGAAACGTACGACAAACTGGGGATTCCGCTCGAAGAGCAAAAAATGCTTGCCGGTGTTGCTGTTGATGCAGTTTTTGACAGTGTTTCTATCTTCACCACTTTTAAAGAAAAGCTCGCAGAAGCAGGAGTGATATTCTGCTCAATTTCTGAAGCAATTCAGAAATATCCTGAGCTGGTCAAAAAGTATATGGGATCCGTAGTTCCGGCGCGCGACAATTTTTATGCAGCACTAAATTCTGCCGTTTTCTCTGATGGTTCTTTCTGCTATGTGCCGAAAGACACGATCTGTCCTATGGAACTATCTACCTATTTCCGGATTAACAATATGGATTCAGGGCAGTTTGAAAGAACATTGATTAT
>SL_3KL_010_SEDDRAFT_10004303_pt1 | contig 12873 bp, 9 predicted proteins | sample SodLakKL_010_SED_2_FD_10381 | JGI IMG/M metagenome (IMG submission 10381)
ACCCTCACCGTCCGTGATACCCTCACCGTCCGTGATACCCTCACCGTCCGTGACACCGATCCCGACCTTGCCGATCCGGACCGCCCGGGTCTGAACGGCTTCGATCCGGATGGGCCTGACCGCACCGTACCTGACCGGATGCAGCCGGGACGCATGGGTCCGGGCGAAACAGGTCCGGGAGCAGAGGACGAAATCCGCTTCTCCTCACGTGATTCCCTGATTTTCACCACACGCGGAGACCGCCGCGCCACGTTGTACGGCAACGCCCGGGTCGGCAACCAAAAGGGTGAACTTACCGCCGGGGAGGTGTTGCTGAACCTGGACAGAAGCGAAATGAGCGCCCGGGCCGGCGAGCCCGCCGATACGCTTTCCGAACCGGTGCTGCAGCGCGGAGAAGACCGGGTCCGAAGCCGCCGCATCGCCTATAATTATCAGACCGACAAGGGAAAGTTCGACGTGGCACGCATTACCATGGACCAGGGCAACGTCATCGGCACGCAGGTCAAACGGACAGCGCCGCACGTCATCTTTGTGGAAGACGGGATCTACTCCACCTGCGAACTGGACCATCCCCATTTCTACATCCGGGCAAGGAGGATGAAGGTGGTGGATGAGGACGAAATCTTTTTCACAAGGGCCCGGCTGTTCATCCTGGACATCCCGTATCCACTCGTTTTCCCGTTCGGATACGTGCCCTCGCGTATTTCCCGGAAACAATCCGGTATCCTCGAACCTTCCTTCACCTATCAGGATCAGCAGAACAGGGGCATCGGGTTGCAGAATTTGGGCTGGTTCCAGTATTTCAACGACTATATAACCGGTCAGACATCGGTGGACATCTTCACGTCCGGCACTTTCTATCTGAATTCCCGGCTGAATTACCGGCGCACCGACCAGTATTCGGGTTCGGTGGAACTCGGGTATTCGCGCGACCAGGGACTGGAGCCCACCGACCCCGGATTTGTGACGAACATCCAGAGAAGCCTGGCCGTCAATCACAGCCAGACCCTCACGCCGTTTTCAACGTTGTCAGCGAATATCAACCTGCGCACCGCCGACTTCTACAACCGTAACTCCTACGACTACGAGGACCGCGCTCAGGTCAGCACCACTTCGCGAATTGCCTACAACTTCAACCATCCCGAGGGTGCCTACTCGTTCAACATCTCCGGATCCGGCACCCAGGATTTTTCGACCGATGCGACCATCATCACCGGGCCGACCATGAACTTCTCCCTCCGCCGGGTCACCCCGTTCCAGCGTACCGGTCCGGCCCGCAGGGAGTCATGGTACGAAACCCTGAGCATCCAGTACAGCAACCGGCTGGAGTCACGCTACAGCTACCGGCCACTTGAGGAGACGGACATCGGATTTTTCGAGGCGCTTTTCAATCCATCCCGCCACCGGAAAGCCACCGGCGATATCCGGCACATCAACATGGGCCTTCGCCAGACGGCACGTGCCGATATGCAGCTTCTCAGCACGTCTTATGCCAACATCGGCACCAACATCAGTTTCAACGAGTACTGGTATCCGGAAACGTACCGGGAGGAGTGGGATCCCGAGCAGAACCGCGTGGTTTCGCGAATGGAGAGCGGGTTTGAGACCGGGCGCGACTTTTCGACCAGTGTGAGCCTCAACACCACCGTCTACGGCCTCAGCGAGGCGCGCATCGGACGGTTCGAAGGATTCCGCCACACTATGCGGCCCTCCCTCAGCTTCAGTTACCGTCCCGATTTCAGCGATGATTTCTGGGGATACTACCGGGAAGTTCAGATCAACCAGGCCGGAGCCACCCGGAGGTATTCCATCTTCCAGGGCGGCGTTGTCCAGGGACCGGCCGCCGGTGAGCAGCAGGCCGTCAGCCTGAGCCTGAACAACGTTCTGGAAACCAAGGAGGTGCGGCGCGACTCCACCGGCGAACGCAACGAGCGGGTAGTGCGGCTCATCGACCGGTTCAACCTGAGCACCAGCTACAACTTCGCCGCCGAAAGCTTCAACCTGTCCAACCTGAACGCTACCATCTCCACCTCTTTCTTCCAGAACCTGAACCTCAACGCCAGTGCCAACTTCAGCTTTTACGACACGGACGAGGACGGCAACCTGGTCGACCGGTACATCTGGAAGGAGACCGACAAACTGATGCGGCTGGTCAACTTCACTTTTGCCGCAAGCACGCGGTTCAGCGGGGGCGGACAAAATGGGCGCGGCCGGTTCGAGCAGCCAAAATGGCACTATCCGCAGTATTACGACCCGCTGGACCAATCCCGTTTCCATCCGATTGACGAAGCCATCTATCACGGCAGGGTAGAGCGTGTGGATGTGCCCTGGTCCATGAACCTCAGTTTCAACTACCGCTGGCGGAAGGGGCCGGGAACCACGATCACACGGTCGGCCGTGGTCAATGCCCAGAGCATCCAGTTCCGTCTGACTCCGGAGTGGCAGGTCGGCACCTCTCTCGGATACGATTTCATTGAAAAAGAGCTGACCCCGTCCCGCTTCAACGTGACCCGCAACCTGCATTGCTGGGACCTTACCTTTCAATGGAATCCGTTCGGGGATTTCAAATTTTTCCTGTTCCGCCTGTCGGTGCGCGATTCACAGCTTCACGGCCTGTTCCAGAAACTGCCGGGACTCAACAACCTGGAGCGCAGCAGCAGCCCGATCAACCGGTTCCGCTGACCTGCTGCCGCCCGGTCGTCGCCTGGCTACCAAATTCCGCAGACAAGACATTCAGTTATCCGGACACCACCCACATGCCCGGCTCCGCTGACAGGCTGCTGTCGTCCACATTCAGTTAACCGGTTCCACGGGCAATTTGCAGATTACTGTCCGCCGGTGAACCCGCTTTCGCGCAACAGCTGCTCTGTCACCTTGCCAGCCGGTCCCCCGCTGCGGGCACCCGCCTCCCGGTTTTGCATGAAACGCAGCACATATTTTCCGAGGATGTCGAATTCCAGGTTCACCCGGTCGCCTTTTTTGCGGTACTTTATCACCGTATGCTCCCAGGTAAACGGTATGATGGCCACCGTGAACTCATTGCCGGTTTCCCGCGCCACCGTCAGACTGATGCCGTCGATGGCAATGCTTCCCCGTCCGACCACCAGATCGCGCCACTCAGGGTCATAGCTGATCGTGCACAGCCAGTTTGTGCCCTCCTTCCGGACATCCACGATCTTACCGGTGGTGTCCACATGTCCCTGGACGATGTGTCCGTCAATGCGCTGGGACAGCGACAGCGAGCGCTCCAGATTGACCTCGGAGCCGGGCTTGAGATCGCCAAGTGCGGTCTTGCGCAGTGTCTCTTCCACCACCTGCACCGTCACGGTGTCCTTTTCCTGCCGCACCACGGTCTGGCAGACCCCATTGACGCAGAGACTGTTGTCCACCTCCAGCGAGGATGCCAGCTTGCAGGAGACGACGAGCTCCTTTCCTCCGCCGATATCCCTGACGGATGTTACTTTTCCAAGCTCCTCGATAATTCCATTGAACATCGGTTTTCTCCAATTGGTTGTGTCTGTTGAACGCGGTCAGAAGTAACCGGTGAAAAGCATGTCCTCCCCGGCCCGGCTCCATTCTGCGGAGCGGAACCCGATGACCTCGCTCATGCGGTCGATACCGAGTCCCAGGAAGCTGCGAGTGCCGCCGCCAAGCATTTTCGGGGCGATGAACACGTGCAGTTTGTCGACCAGGTTTTCTCGCACGAGCGCCGATGCCAGCTGGCTGCCCGCTTCCACCAGGATGGATGACACCCCCAACTCCCCGATGCGGCTGATTGCCTGCTCCAGGTTGCAGTGGCCGTTCAGCTCGGAGACGTGCACCGTCTGTCCGCGGAAATAATCGGGCTGGAGCAGTCCGAGCGCCTGGTCTTCCTCTCGCGCTGCAAGGTTGGGGTTGCAGGTCACCCGGATGGTCTTTTCCTCGTGGATATCGCTGAACAGATGGAGGTCGGTCGACAGGGTGCCCGGGCCGTCGATCACGATGCGCCGCGGCTGGCGGCCGCTGACATGCCGTACGGTGAGCCGGGGATTGTCGAGCAGCGCGGTGTTGCGTCCCACCATCACGGCATCGTATTCGCTTCTCCACTGGTGGACGCGCTTGCGGGCCTCCTTACCGGATATCCACCGGGAGTCGCCGTCCGGCGCGGCGATATAGCCATCCAGGGTCTGGGCCACCTTGAGGATGACGTACGGCTTGCCGAACCGCATATTGAACAGGAAGACTTCGTTCAGTTTCCGGGCCTCCTCTTCCAGCACTCCGGTGACCACGTTGATCCCATTCGATCTGAGCCAGGCAATCCCCTCTCCGTCAACTTTGGGATTGGGATCGGTCATGGCCACTACGATCCGTTTGAACGGATATTTCGCCAGTTCGTGGGCGCAGGGCGGGGTTTTTCCATGATGCGAGCAGGGTTCCAGCGTGACGTAGACGGTCGCGTCCAGCAGGTCGGAACGGTCTTTGACCGAACGCAGGGCGTTGATCTCCGCATGGGCCTGGCCGAACCGCTCATGGTATCCCTGGCCGACGAGCACGCCTTCACGGGAGTAGATGACGCATCCTACCAGCGGATTGGGAGCGGTGTATCCCTTTCCTTTTTCCGCGAGCCGCAAGGCCCGCTTCATCCGTTTTATATCTTCGGCGGATGCGTCATGCATGTTTACATGGGCCGCTGCATCATGCGCTGCTGTGTACGGAAGTCCCGGATATCGGCATCGGCTTTGAGTCGATCCACCCATACCGATCCGAATGCGGCATTTTTCTGCTGCTGGAGCTGCTCACGGATCTGGCGTCGCTCCGCGGTCGTCATGGCGGAGGGATCGGCCATCGTCCGGCTGTCCACAACCATCACAAAGGCCGCATTGATGCCGGGGATCACCGGCGACAATTGTCCCTCAGCGAGGGAAAAGGCAGCGCCCACGATCTTGGGCTCACGGCCGGCCCCCGGAACGGTGGCGGCATTCAGGCGGATGCGTTCGGCGTCTTGCACCGACTTGCCGCTGTTCTCTGCCAGCTCTTCCAGCGAAGCGGCGCCGGACAGCATTTCACTGACACGGCTGGTCATCGCATCCTTGCGCTTTTTATCCCGGATAAGCGATTCCACCTGCGAGCGCACTTCGTCGAGCGGACGCGTGCCTTCCGGGACCACCTCATCCACCCGGAATACGATGAACTGCTCTTCGGTCTCAATGACGTCGGATATATTGCCCCTTCTCATATGCTGAAGTTCGTTGAGAATGATGCGGTTCTGGCCAAGGCCGGAAATGAACGGGTTGCCATCGGTGGCAACAGCTTCCTGCACGGTGAATCCGCTGCGTTCGGCCTCACGGACAAAACCGTCCGCCTGGGCAAAATAGTGAAAGTCCTCCGCTTCGTTGGCCAGGCGCTGGACCGTTTCAAACGGATCGGGCTCCACATCCTGGCTCAGGTCCGCAAACCGGATGTCATTGCCGGTGCGATCGACGATCTGGAACACGTAGATTCCGTCATCACCGGACAGCGGGCCGATGACCGATCCCGTGGAAGCGGCAAAAATGGCATTGGCCTGGGCGGCAGGTTTGTCGTCACGCTCGATGTAGCCCAGTTCCCCGCCTCGTTGTGCCGACTGGTTGTGGGTGGAGTACGACTCTGCCAGTCTCGCAAAGGACTCACCCTGCCGGGCGCGGGTGACCAGCTCATCGGCCAGTTCGCGGCCGGCGGCATCGTCGGCAAGCCGGATCTGGCGCACACGGACGTACGTCTGGTCTGACGGACGGACCTCCAGCAGCCGCACCATGTGGGCGCGATTATTGTAGATGTAGGGTTCGCTCACCTCATCGACCTCCAGCCCGAATGCCGGTAGGTGTTCGGAACGGACCTCGGACGGTTTCAGGAAGTTCTCAAAATAGCTGGTCTCGGAAAAATTGTCCGAAAGGAAACGATCGACATTGTCAGCGGCCCGGAACTCGTCACGCAGGTTGGCAAGGTGCCGCAGGGTCCGCGCCGTGTCTGCTTCCGTCGGTGCGATGGAAAAAGACACATAAGAGAAACGCCATGTCTTGTTTCTCTGGAAACGCTGTTCGTTGTTCCGGTAGAAGGAGCGGACTTCGGAATCGCTCACCTCGATTTCTTCCGCAGGAAGATCGGAATACGGGAACCGTACAAACTGGAAGCTGGCCCTGCTGTTCTGACGCTTGTAGTGCTGCCGGATCTCGAAATCGCTGACACGCAGTGCGGCCTCGATGTACTGGCTGAGTTTCTGCTGACGTCGCTGCTCGCGGAGCTGCTGCTCGATCATGATCCATATCTCGCGGTTTTCCGGTGCTTCGATGGCATTCTGGAGCGCCACGCGGTCAATGGTCCCGTCTTCACGGGTAAACTGTTGCCGGATAAAAGGATCGGGGTTGTCACCTGTCACCATATCTATCAGCTCGGAGTCGGTTACCATGATGCCCATGTCCTGCATTTTCTGCTTCAGGATCTTGTCGACGATGAGCTGCTCCCAGGCCATCTCTTCGTACTGGGCGCGTACTTCGCTGTCCGGACTTGCACCCGACTGCTGGCGGTACTGCTCGGTGTACAGGTTGATCCGCTGGTTGAACTCGGCCCAGGAGACCGGTTCGCGGTTCACTTCGCCCATGTTCCGGGGCCCTGCCATCATCGCATCGAACACCTGGGTATCCGCAAGCACCCAAAGGAGCCCGAACGAAAGGATGAGGATCCAGATGATGTACTTGGTACCGGATCTAAGTTTTTGCATCAAACCCATAGAAAACCTCTGAAAGGTGTAGTTGAAATATGATTCGGAAGATCGGTTGCATCTTCGTTTAATAGCTTGGAAAGATACGGCAATTGCCGCGAATTACAAAGCCATAAGGTATATCGGAGGCGTGTTCAGAAGACATCCACCAGCCGCATGTGCTTCAGGAAGTGCCTCGGGTCTTCTTCGAGGATGCGGGAGACATTCTTGAGATTGATGGCCAGGCTGTCCAGGTTCTGGTAGAGCGAAGGATCGTGGATCAGCCGTCCAAGGGTGCCATCGCCGCTGTTGATCTGCTGCATCATCACATGCAGTTCGGTGCTGACACCGCTGAGTTCGCCCGAGATCACTCCCAGCTCACTGCTGGTCGTCTCCAGGTTGGCCAGGATCTCTTCCAGCTGCTTATGGCTGCCTGCACTCAGCGTATCCAGGTTGGCCATCACCTGTCTCAGGTGGATGATGGACTCCTCCAGGTCGGCGCTCCGGTTCTGCAGGATACGGTTTACCTGCTGCGATGACTGGTTAAGCGCACCAATGGTCTGCCTGATATCTTCCTTGCCGCCCTCTGTCAGCATATCGTCGATCTGTTCCAGTACACCTGCCAGGCTGCCCGTGGTCCTCTGGATGTCCGGCTTCAGGTCGTCGGCAAATTCCTGCAGCTCGGCAAACGCTCCGTATTCGTAGACACCCCTGATATATCCGCCATCCGGTATCATTTCATCGCCGCCGGAGTGGTCGATACGCACCCTCTTGCCGCCGATGAGGTCGGCCGGTTCTATGAACGCCCTGGATCCGACCGGGATCCCCTCGGTGTACGACAGATTCAGCACTACCACGACGCTGTCGGGACCGGCCAGGCGGATCCGGTTCACCGAACCGACCTTCACACCGGACATGTAGACCGACGTTCCGGCACTGACGCCATCCACCCGTTCAAAAGAAGTATAGAGTTGCAGGCTAGGGCGGAACAGGGGCACATCCTGCATCACCCGGAAGCCGATGATGGCTACAAGCATCGCGATGACAATGGTCAATCCAATCTTGATTTCATTTTGAACTTTTTTCAAACCGGTCTCCGCAAAGTTTTAAATGGTGTATTCGCTGGCTCTGACAAAGGCATTCAGGTCTTCATGGTCGCTTTTCCGCATTTCGTCCAGCGTGCCGTACCAGCTGAGCAACTGCTTGTCCAGGAATGCCACCTTGTCGGCCACACGCAGGACGCTGTGCATATCATGTGTGACTACGATAGAGGTGATGTCAAGTGTATCTGCCATGCTGATGATAAGATCGTTGATCTCGTCCGACGTCTGCGGGTCCAGGCCTGACGTAGGCTCATCATATAAAAGATACTCCGGTTTCATCACAATTGCACGGGCGAGTCCGATCCGCTTCTTCATCCCACCGGAGAGTTCCGCCGGCGATTTGTTTCCGATATCGGCCAGATTGACCAGTTCAAGCGACTCCATCACCCGGTCGTCAATCTGTTTATCATTCAGGTCGCTGAAAAAGCGTAAAGGGAATGCCACATTCTCGAAGGCCGAGATGGAATCGAAAAGGGCTGCCCCCTGGAAAAGCACACCGAAACGCTGGCGCAGTTTACGCAGACGGGCGTACCGGATCTCGAAGACATTCATGCCGTCGATGAGCACTTCCCCCGAATCGGGATACAACAGCACATTGAAGTGCTTCATTAGCACGGACTTGCCGGAGCCGGATTTGCCGATGACCGCAAGGGTCTCCCCCTCCTCGACCGAGAGGCTCACATCCCTCCAGACGAGGGTGTCGCCAAAACTTTTCGTAAGATTTTTGATTTCGATCATGGCTATAAGGTTACAGAAGCAGGAAGGCAAGCACGAAGTCGGCAACCAGGATGTAGATACAGCTCAGGACGGCGGCCTGAGTTGTCGCCTGGCCGACCCCTTCCGCCCCGCCGACGGCAAAATATCCCTTGAAGCACGAGATGGAGGTGATGATGTATCCAAATACAAACGACTTGATCACACCGAAACTGACGTCAGCAGGAGTGAACACCTGGCGCGCACCCAGCATGAAATCGGAAACGGGCAGGGTACCTGTGAGAAGGCTTGCCATCAATCCCCCGCAAATACCCGCCACCACCGCGGCCACATAGATCACGGGAAACATCAACACCCCGGCCAGCACCCGCGGCATCACCAGGTAGGTGACGGAATTGAAGCCCATGGACTCCAGGGCGTCAATCTGCTCGCTTACGGCCATGGTCCCCAGCTCGGTGGCAATGCGTGCCCCGACGCGTCCCGCAAGCACCAGGGCGCTGATCACCGCCGCCAGCTCAATGAGCAGTGACTGCGAAACGATCGCTCCGATGGTTGACGGCGGTATGAACCCGGCAACAAGCTGATAGGACGTCTGGATGGTCATCACCGCCCCGGTAAAAAAACCGGCGAGAATGATGATCGGAAGCGAGTCCAATCCCGTCTTGACCATCTCTGAAACGACGCTTTTCCGGTACATACCCACCTCTGTCGAGGAACGGATGGCCTCGTAGATCAACCTGCAATAGCTTCCGACATCAACAAATAATTGCATGAAACAGCCGTTGTTTAGGGGATACGGGTTATTAATTTACCGCGATATCCTGGAAAAACGCAAAAGTGGGCAAGTAAAAAATATCCGAATTCGGAAATTTTGTCCCAAGCGGATATTTTGAATCGATAAGTTACGTAAATAATCATACAGTCTGACTGTGAAATCACATCTCCTAATCTGTTTTTTCGTCTGCTTTGGCATGCTGGGTCCGGGCGTATCCGGATCCATTGCCCAAATCGGCCACGAATCCACTTTTGGCTTCCTGAATCTGCCCGGATCGGCCAGGACGGCGGCACTTGGAGGCAACCACGTCGCGCTTTACAACAGTGGCACTGCTCTTTTTGAAGCGAACCCGGCCTACCTGCACGAAGGAAACCATCGTGAGATCAGCCTGTCCTATCTCAACAATATCTCCGATATTTATCTCGGATCGGGTAATTTTGCCTGGCACCTGGACGGCATCGGCACCCTGGCCACCGGTGTCCGTTTCCTGAACTATGGTGATTTCACGCGGACCGACAGCGACGGCGCCGGACACGGCTCCTTCAGCGCCTATGATTTCTCCTGGAGCGCCGCACTGAGCCGGAATCTGTTCGACACCTTCCGTGCCGGCATCGGTGTCCAGTTCATCATGAGCAGCTATGATACCTACCGTTCATCAGCGCTGGGACTGTTCGGCGGCATCTATTTTCCTTTCAATAATGACATGACCCAGGCCGGGATCGCCTTCCGGAACCTCGGCGCGCAGCTTACCCGCTTCGACGGCACCAGTGAAGACCTCCCCTTCTCGCTGATGGCCGGCATCACCCACCGACTGCAGCACCTGCCGCTGCGATTCAACCTCACGCTGCACTCGCTGGACCGCTGGGACCTTCCCGTCTTCGACGATGAGTCCGACCCAAGTTTTTCTGACAACCTGTTCCGTCGCATCCGTTTTGGAACCGAGCTGCTGTTTTCGGAAAACTTCCATCTGCGGGTTGGATATGACCATCTCCAGAGCGATGAGCTGAAGACCGACAGCCGGATCGACCTCTCCGGCGCTTCCATCGGGCTCGGCATCATCATCCGTGATATCCACATCGACATCAGCCGCACCTCCTACAGTGAAACAGGCGGACTCATACAGCTGAACCTGGGCACCCGGCTGTGAAGCAGTTCATTTCGTATTTTACTATATTCCTGCTCGCCGGAATCCCCCGATTCCGTGATTTTCAATGATTTGGACCAACCCGTAAACGATGATTCGATACCTCACCGCCGGTGAATCGCACGGACCCGAACTGATCGGCATTGTCGAAGGCCTGCCGGCCGGACTCCCGCTCACCCGTGACGCCATCACCCTGCAGCTTGCACGCAGGCAGGAGGGCTACGGCCGCGGCGGACGCATGGCTTTTGAAAAAGACACCGCTGAAATCATTTCCGGGGTACGTTTTGGCAAGACCATGGGACATCCCGTGGCCCTGAAAATGGTCAACCGGGCCTATGAGAAAGATGACGACAACTGGCCCACGGTCATGTCCGTCACTCCGGTGGACCAGGACATCCCCCGGATCACAGTCCCCCGGCCCGGCCATGCCGACCTCGTCGGTGTCCAGAAATTCCGGTTCGACGACATCCGGCCGGTCATCGAACGTTCCAGCGCCCGCGAAACCGCCATGAGGGTTGCCTGCTGCGCCACGGCCAGGGAGCTGCTGCGCCATTTCGGCATCCAGATCGGCGGCCACGTGCTCCAGATCGGCGAACAGGGATTCGGTTCCTGGGAGGATGTGCGCTCCATTGCCGACCCGCTGGCTGCGGACGGGGCGGAAAAACTCGGCCGCACCGCCGACGGGTCCGAGGTCCGGTGCCTGGACAGCAACCTGACGGCAAAGATGGTGGAAGAGATCAAAAAACGCCGCAAGGAAGGCAGTTCGCTGGGCGGTATCTATGAAATCGTTGTCACCGGCCTGCCCGCAGGCCTCGGCAGCTACGTCCACTGGGACCGCAAGCTTGAAGGCCTGCTCGCACAGGCCGTGATGAGCACCCAGGCAATGAAAGGGGTGGAAATCGGTCTCGGCTTTGAAGCGGGGAAACGGCACGGACACCAGGTGCATGATGAAATCACATGGGAGCAGGACCGGTTTGGCCGCTCCGGCAACCGTGCCGGAGGGATCGAAGGCGGCATCACCACCGGAATGCCCCTCATCATCCGCGGCGTCATGAAACCCATCCCCACCATGCTCAAACCACTCCAAACCGTGGACATGGAGTCGAAGAATGTGCAGGATACCCGGTACGAGCGGTCGGATGTGTGCGCCCTGCCAAGGGCCGTAGTAGTTGTGGAAAACGTCATCGCCCCGGTCCTGGCCAATGCATTCCTTGAGAAGTTCGGGGGAGATTCCATCAGTGAGATCTCCGAACGGTACCCCGTGGCAACCTGAAGAACCTGAACGCATTACTTTTCCGGAGGATTGCTTTTCACGTTCGAACTACTTTCCCGGACACCATACGTTAGCGGCAGTTCGGGCGTTAGATTCAAAACAAACGGATACCCGATGAATGAAAGCAGAGTCATAAAACTGAAGGAGTTCCTGGAAGCGGACCCGAATGACAGCTTCTCCAGGTTCGCGCTGGCGCTGGAATATCTGAAGTCCGGTGACACCGCCACTGCGCAGCAGCATTTTGAGCGCATCCTCAAACACGATCCCGAGTACATCGGAGTCTACTATCACCTTGGCAAACTCTATCAGTCTCTCGGCCAGCTCCGTAAAGCCCTGAAAACNTTCACCACGGGTGTTGCTGCCGCCCGGAAGGGAAACGACCTGCACGCCGCATCCGAACTGGAGCAGGCAATCAGTGAACTTGAAACCGAGGAAGCATAAACCAAAATGCGAATCTACCTTACCCTCATCTGTATTTTCCTGCTTTTTCTCCCAGCATTTGCAGCCGACAGGCCCACTCACACTGTGAGACAGGGAGAAACCCTCTTCAGTATATCCCGGCAGTACGACGTGACCGTCGACCAGATCCGTGAGTGGAACGGATTGAGGGACAATGTGATCCGGGTCGGACAGGAACTGATCGTGAGCTCCGGCAGCGCCCGTGAGCAGCGGGAGCGGCGGGAACCGGCAGACAGGCCCCGTCCGCGCGACGCCGGTGACCACATCATCCACACCGTGGAGCCCGGACAGACACTTTTCCGGATTTCTCAGATCCACGACGTCACCGTCGACCAGATCAAAGAGTGGAATGACCTTCGGGACAATCTCATCTCCATCGGCCAGGAATTGATGATACACAAGCCGGATCCCCTGGCACANCGACCGGAACAGGCCCGCCAACCGGACCGCACCCGTCCGGATCCGCCACGTGACGATCGGCCGCCTGTTGCCGACCGGGTGGATACTGCCCGACCGCCACCGGAACGTCCCGACCCCGACGAACCGGCACCGCCTGTTGCGGTCGACGATGACAGATTGGTTGAACCGGAGACACCATCTCACTATGAGGTCCGTCCGGGCGACACCCTCTACCGGATCGCGTCGCAGTTCAACATGACCGTCCGCGAACTCATGGAATACAACCAACTC
>SL_3KL_010_SEDDRAFT_10004304_pt1 | contig 12870 bp, 8 predicted proteins | sample SodLakKL_010_SED_2_FD_10381 | JGI IMG/M metagenome (IMG submission 10381)
TCATAATAAAACTTTTTAGTCAAGTTTCTCGAAATATAAAAAATATAATTATTAAACAAATAAAATATAAAAAAATTATTCTCCCGATCTAAAATATATAACACATCCCAGTAAAGACGTGCCTTTCGGCACGTCTCCCTTCGACTATCTGACAAAAGTTAGTACAGACGTGCCTTTCGGCACGTCTAAAATATCGCCTTTTTCAGGATTTGAAATAACAGGTGGCCGGTTATATTGATTTTCAGTATGTTGCGTGGATAGTATTCTGAAAAAATACGGATAACAAAAAAGCAGTATGGCAATCAATTATAGTGAGGCTTCTTAATGCCTTCAGGAGGGGATAATTAAAGTTTTTTAATATAATTTCATATAGTTTCTTCTATTTTTTATCCATATTTAATAGTTATTTTATTATGTTTAGCTTTCAACAGTAAGATAGATTATTTGATATTTATATGACGAGACGTGCCGAAAGGCACGTCTCTACTAGATTATATATTGCGATGTATTTGAGACGTGCTGAAAAGCACGTCTTTACATGGGACTTAACATTAAAAAATCTAAAATATCAGTATTCTTTATGAATGGCATATTTCCAACATTTTTTCAATAATTGTGAAAAGTCTTTTCCCTTGATTAATAGATATTATAGCGGTCAGATTTCCAATTTCGCGGATTATTAGATATATAATTATCAATTTTTTCGTATTGATTTACATCTCTTACAATATGATCATGGAATCTTTCATGCCAGCCATCCCAAGGTAAATCATTAGTGTTTGCATATTTAGTAATCCTACCCTTATATTGATTTATGAGGGCAGATAATGAACCCGGTATTAATGGTCCAAATTCATTAGTTTTTTTCTTTAAGGTTGGATTTTTTAATTTTATCAAAGCATGAACATGATTGGGCATTACTATATGATTAATAACTCTTGCATTTTTTTTGTTGATATTAATATTTTCCATATACTCAAATGCAAATTTTCCAAGATTATTTAAATTCATGTGGCCTTCTACAATATTTCCAAAAAAACACTTCATATCCTTTGAACAAATAGTAATAAAATACAAAGCAGACCTTCTATAATCCCATTCTTTTAATCTTATTGAAGGAATACGATATTTTCCTCTGAAAAACAAATCATCATTATCATAATAAAACTTTTTAGTCAAGTTTCTCGAAATATAAAAAATATAATTATTAAACAAATAAAATATAAAAAAATTATTCTCCCGATCTAAAATATATAACACATCCCAGTAAAGACGTGCCTTTCGGCACGTCTCCCTTCGACTATCTGACAAAAGTTAGTACAGACGTGCCTTTCGGCACGTCTAAAATATCGCCTTTTTCAGGATTTGAAATAACAGGTGGCCGGTTATATTGATTTTCAGTATGTTGCGTGGATAGTATTCTGAAAAAATACGGATAACAAAAAAGCAGTATGACAATCAATTATAGTGAGGCTTCTTGTTTTTCAAGGATATTCTTGTAATGTTTATACCTTTCAAGTATTTCATGCACATAATTATAAGGTTCGCTTCCTCGTGCATATCCAAACTCAACAACCGGGTCTAAATAGTATTTTGGTTTAGATTTATTCAAAACAAAATAATCAACATTATCTTTCCACACGTTAGGGTCTTTACCATACTTTTCAGCTAATCTTCTGGCATCCAAGACATGTCCTATTCCAACATTATATGATGCCAAAACAAATTTCAGTCTTTCATCATCATCTTCAATATGATTTATTAATCTTGAATCAATCCAATTAAGATATCTAATACCTGCTGCTATATTGTCAACAACGGGAGATTCGGGACTAACGTTATACATAGCTGCTGTTCCGGGCATTAGTTGCATTATACCAAAAGCTCCTGCCCAGCTAACAGCATAAGGGTCGAATCGGGATTCCTGAAAAGCTATAGAAGCGATAAGTCTCCAATCCCAACCTTTCATATCTCCAAAAGTCTTAAAATAATCATCATAATTACTGATACTTCCTCCCCTAAAAGTATTAAAAGGACTTTTGGCTATATATACCGCACGTGGATTCTCATAGTACTTCCTGTAAATATTTGCATATTGATTTGTTTCAGTAAAACTTCTTATCCAGTGATTAACAATATGTATTAATTCATCTGAATCATTTCTTAATGCCCATGCAAGGTTTTGATAAAAGCTAATAGGAGTTTTAATATCTATATTATAATAGTACTTTTCATTAACTTTAGCAAGATGTTCATCACTAATTGTAAAATCTATTTCTCCTTTTGAAACCTCTTCTATTAACGTTTCTATCTCTTTATCAACTTCAACAATATAGATAGTATCTCCGATTTCTTCCATTAAATTTTCAAGACGCCTGACAAAGGCTGAATTTCTTTGAACATGAATGGTTTTTCCGGCTAAATCAAGCTGACTTCTAATAAGGACATCATTAATTTGAGTTCCTGACTTTTGTTTATTATTTTCAGGTATTCTTTGTACCAAAACTTGCCTTGTTTGGCTGTGTGGTTCAGTAAACGTAAATAATTTACTGCGGCTTTGCGTAACAGTCAAATCCATAGCAATAATGTCGCAATGGTTTTCTTTTATCAAGCAAGAAAAATTCTCATTAAGATCATTACTGACAAACAATTCTAATTCAACGCCAAGAAATTCACAGAAGTGCTTGAGCAATTCCAAATGGAATCCCATAGGTTGCCCTCTATAAATAAAATAATTTGTGGAGTTAAAATTTGTTGTGGCACGTAGCACTCCTCTATCAATAATTTTTGACAAATCAGTGTAATGATCTTCTTGCTCCAAATATCTTTCATTACATGATCTTAAAAAATACAGGTAAGTAACACCAAAAAACAAAACAACAGACATAAAAATAATTAACGACCTGTTATTTTTATTTCTGAATTGATTATTAAAAAGATTATTTATGCGCTGTTTCATTTATATCAAAATATAATGATAATATAAAACACTCTTTTTATTACAAAATTCGGCATTTAGTTTAATTAATACAACAGTAAAATTACGTATTAGTTCAATATTTCTTTATTCTAACAATGTAATTTTATCAAATAGTTATTAACAATTTCCTGCAAATTGCCGAAAATTAGCCTTTAACACTTTTTTTAAATTAATAAAAACATAAAAATAGTGTGCTAATCTCATAATTATGATATAAACAAATATTATTCCAATTTATTTTGAGGATAGATTTAATTCATCAAGCTCTTTATTTATCGCGTAAAATACGTTTTTATTGTGTTTATTATAACACTCTAAAGCCCAATCTTTATGGACTGCTCTGATAAATACAGGAATTGTTTCAAGTTTTAATATCATAGCCATTGCTAGGCGATGATTACCTGCGGGTCTTACTCTTAAAAATTTGCCATTTCTATCTATAACGACATTAATTTCATCAACAGCATTTTTTTTATAACTTGCTCCGGGTGATTTTCCAAGCTCCTCCTGGCTATAATAACCATTCGTTCTTAAAGATTTAAATAATTTCCGAAGCTCCTCATATTTTTTTATTTTTCTACCTCTTTTCTTTTTTTCACAATATATGTACTCATCACAATCTTCTAAAGGCAAGCCCTGTTCGAAAAACTGAAATGTTGAACGAAACCATCTATGATTATCATAATAATCAGGAATTATTGGTCTTTTATTCAAATCCCAATCTCCTCCTTTAATAAACCTATCACAAAAATAGGCATGACCTTTAAGAGGTGCTTTTGTATCTGCTGTTTTTGTCACATAATGAGTTAAATCATTTAATTTTATTCTAATAACTCTATTTTTCATGTCAACCCACTGCGAAAAATTCCCCAACGATTTTTCAGGACTTATTCTTAAAATTCGATATTTAAAAAAAGACCAAACAAATATAATATTTGGAAATAATTTTTCCTCAAACAGCTTAATAACAAATAATTTGAATTGATTCATATATGATGCAATAAAATATTTTTTACACCATACAAAAGTACAAATTCTTAGTTATAAAGTTTAATATATGTTTTAGTGGCAAAATCTTTCTTAGATGTGCTATGATAAAAAGTGTAAAGTTTCTAAAGTAGAAAGTGAAAAGTAAATAAGTCTTTTTTATGTCTTTTATAAGTCATACATGGTTAATTTTTTTAACTCAATATACAAATTATTTTAATCACAGTGTTGCACAGAGTTATTTCACAGAGTTACACAGATTATAGAGAACCTAAACAGGAAAACAATATGTTAAAATTTAAATGCTTTAAAAGCATTATTTCTTATTTTAAAATATAATTAACTTTGCCGGACAGTTAACAAAATTTGACAATAAAATTATACTGACATGTTAACCAATATTTACTCAAGTAAAATAAAAAAAAGATTCACTCAAAATTTAATAAAAAAAACAATAGTTAATTTTTTATTTTTATCTTTTTTTCAACTTGCTATGGCTGAAAATGACACCATAGAGCAATTGAATTATGAGAGTACTTTATGGGGTAATATTTTTACCGCATTTTATTACTCTCCCGGAGAAAAAATTGCTCCGGATAAAGGTTTTGAATTATCCACAGGTTTGCTTGGCTATAGAGGTCAGTTGGGAAACAAAGCTAGTGCAACTCTTATTTATGATGTTTTCAGAACAACAAGTCGAATAGAAGTAACAGATACGGCAGGCAATCCCATGGATGTAAGTTATGGTTTTTTAGGCAGCGACTATACGGGTTTCCTAAAAATGGCACAGATAGATTATAATATTAATTCCCGGCTTAGTTTTTCTATCGGGCAGTTGCTTAATCAGCAATACCTGACTTATCAGGACAGATTTTGGGGTTTCAGATATATCGCCTATACTTTTCAGGAGATGAATCGTTTTGGTGCGCCGGCAGATTTTGGTGCCAGATTAACTTTCAAACCACATGAAACATTGGCTGTTAGTGCAGGTTCTGTTAATGGAAACGGACCTTTCAGGATACAAGGGGAAGACGGAAATTTGCAGTATTTTACCAACATTGAATGGACTCCTATTGAAGAATTTATTATAAAAGTATTCGCAGACCATACGCCTGTGGAAGGATTGCCTCACAGAAATGCTTTTTCTTTTTTTACGGGTTATAAAACAGACATTTGGCGATTAGGATTGGAAGTAAACCATGTTGAAAACCACCTGAATGACACTGATAATGACTTGAGTGGAACATCCATATACGGGGCTTATAAATTTTTAGATAAATGGCATTTTCTTGCCCGACACGATTACATTATAAAAAGTATGGAATATGAAAAAGAACATTATATAATTACAGGTCTTGAATACGAACCATACGAAGGTTATTACACTTCTATAAACTATCGTTTTTTAACGGATAATGATGTTTCATGGATTTTTGCGAGTTTTGGAGTGAGGTTTTAATAACCAGGGAAATATTGTTAAATCTCCTATAGCGGCTAACATAAAGACCAACCCACACAAAATACCGAAAACTTGAATAGGATGAATTTTACTCAAAATAAAAGAAAAAAAGCATCCTGTTATTATAATACTGGTTGTAAGAATTCCAAAACCAAGTTCTTTAAGAGGTTTATTTAATCTTACCATTCGATATAGAATCTGTATTGTATCATCAACAATAAGACCCAAACAAACTATCAATGTTATTGATGTTGAAATATTCATATCAATAGCAAAACCGACAAAAATTAAAATTAAAAATCCGAGGGGTACAGCATTAGCGAAAATACTAAAAATGGTCTTCTTAATACTAAGTGTTAGAAAGAAAATAATAATAAAAATAAGTAAAGCAGAAAAAAGCAAAGAGCGTAGCAGTGAATTTGTAATGCTAGAACTTATATAATCAAAAAATAAATAATCGCTATAAATACTGTATTGGAATATTGAATTATATTTTAAGAAATCCTCAGATAATTTATTTTTGACAATAAAAATATCTTCAGGATCATCTAATTTTATATTTATTCGATATTTTTTCTGATCATCTGACACAAAAGGATTGCCTTTTCTTGGAAACAAATCAGTTCTAAACCCGAAACCCATAAAACTTTTCTCAAAGTCAACTTGGTCTTTAATTGATTGCACAGATTGCACTTCAGGGTAATTCTCAATTTTTTTACTAAAGTCGGATACATAAGATATAAATACTTCTTTGTCAATCTCTTTATTATTGCCTTCATTAGTGTCATTTTTTTGTTCAAATAATAAATCAATCTCAGCGAGAGAGTGAAAACTGTTTCTTACCTCTTTAATGTTTTCATAAACCGCAGTTCTTCTAGGAATAAAAGTTTCGAGATTTGTTTTAAATGTTATTTCGGTAATAAAAAATAAAGATGAACCAGCTATAATAAAAAATAAAATTGATAACCTTTTTTTATTGTTAAATATGGTTTTTTCAAAAGATGAAGCAAACCAAGTCATAAAAGGTGTTTTTTTAGTCTCTTTAACAAAACTAAGTGTTAAAGGCGAAATCATATATGTAAGCAAAAATACTGTTATTAAGCTGCTGGCTGCAACTATTCCAAACTGCCTTATATATAAAGAGTCGCTCAAATAAAAGGAAAAAAAGGCGATAGCTGTTGTTAAAACCGACAACAAAGATGGCACAAAATAGTGTTTAAGTGTTTGAATAACAATTTTTCTCTTATCTTTTAAGTATGAATGAAAAGTATAACCTGAAATTAAGTGAATGGAAGTAGAGAGGGATAATATTACTACAATTGGCAAAGCAGAAGTTGTAATCTGATTTATTTTAACATTATAAAGAGTAATAAAAAATAAAGCAGGGATAAAAGATAACAAAACATTTATCATGCAAAATAATACTGCACCTTTACTACGAAAAGAAACAAATAGAAAGAAAATAGTAAAAATTAAAATTATCGGTATTAAATAATAATAATCTCTTTTAATAGACTTTTCAATTTGAGTTTGAATATGTGATTGGCTAACAGCAATCATTGATTCAATTCCGGGATATTCTTTCTTGATTATTTCATCAAAACAACTCGGACTGAACTTGTCTGCCTCATTAGGATATGCTACTAATAGGACAGAGCCGGCATCTTCGCTGACAAGATTTTTTATAACCGGTATATTAACTGCAAAATTAAGCAGATCTTCAACAGAGTCATTATCACTGAATTTCAGGCGAAACAAATCTGCGGCACTATTCAAAGATTCCACCCTTGTTCCGGGAAATCTTTGTGCAATTTCTTTTTCCAGTTCCTCCAAACCATCAAAAAGTGTTTTAACATTCGTTTCCTCTAATCTAACTTTTACCTGCACCATATTAGTTGATGCAAATAATGATGTCAATCTTTCGGCAACTATGTCATAAGGATTATTGTCAATATTATATCCTGCCAGATTGCTCTCAATTTTGGGAATTTCCGAGAAAACAATCATTAACAGTAGCATCCCGGCAGCAATTGAGGCTAACAGTATTTTAAATTTTGTTAAATAATATATAAGTTTATTAATCAAAATATAAATATTTAGGAATGATTAGTACTCCATTCTTATTGTCTCGGGTTGATCTCCAAAAGGCAAAACAAAATGCCTGATTTTTCCCCATAACACTATCAGTATTAAGAGAGGAAGTGAGACTATGGAAATCAAAACAACTATAAAAAAATAAAACGGGTTTTCAAAAAAACAATCTTTCATTTCCTTATTCCACTTCTTTCGGAAGTTTTTGCCGAAAAACATAATTCCGGAAATAAATGATAGCACATATAAAGGAAATTTCATTTTTTTATAAGTATTTAAACGCGTTTTAAACTCATCACCCTCCAATTTCTTCATAGTTTTTATGCCGTTACGAATATTGGTAAACATCCTAAAAGGCCAGGGACCTCCATCATCAACAAGTTTTTGATAAGTGTTGTATATCATAGATACTGATTCTTCCTGTGAAAAATGTTTGTATTTAAAACTTGCTTTTTCCAGTCTAACATTGGAATAATTATAATTATCAACTATTCTTTTTTCATTTTTCATTTTTGCCCACAAAGGTGTTCCGGGAATAGCTTGCAGTGGCATTACCTGATACATTGTCGGGTTTAGCGACACAAATTGTTGCAATTCATTATAAGCCATTTCTTTGCTTTGGTTATCCCATCCAATAATTATTGAACCTAATGTGTGAATTCCTGCTTGATTTAATTCTTTAAACATTGAGCTGATATCAACTTCATCTCCGTCTCTTTTATATAATTTTTCGTTGTTTAATATATCTGTATTAAATGACTCAACGCCAATATATATCATTCCTATTCCACAGCGAATAAGTTCGGACAAAGAATACTGAGCAACACTTTTGGCTGATGAAAAAACAGTAAGTAAGAAAGGTTTGTTTTTAAATTCCTCATCACTCTCTACACACTTTATAAATTCCATGACAGCAGGTTTGTCTGCAAGAAAGTCTTCATCAAATATAACTCCTGAATTAGCTCTTTTATGTTTTTTGATATTTTGCTTTATTGCCTTATATAGTTTTTCGCCGGAAAACAAATTAACTTTTTTCTTAAAATGACTGGAAGTTGAACAAAAACAACAGTCATAATTGCAACCAAGTGTTGAAATAAAGTTAAGGGTTTCTTGTATTGTAACCTTTGATCTGAAAAACCCCATTTTGATTGGTAACAAGTCTTGTTTTAATGGTTCTTGGCTATCTATGCCATACTTCTCTTTGAGATAATTCCGCATAAAACTAACACCTTCACCGAAGCATATATAGTTTGAATTGTTTTTAATTTCTTGCTCTATACCAAAATTCTCATGAAAAATAGCAGTTCCATAACCACCTATAATAATATCAATTTTTGGGAAAAACTTTTTCACCCACTTTATCATTTCCAAAACTCGACTTGCTGTAACTATTGTAAATCCTATAGCAATAGCATCGTAATTATTTTTTTCAACTTCTGACTTAAATTTGTGAAATTTAGGATTTTCTAAAACTACAGAGTTAACCGGCAAATTTTGAGCAATAAAATGTAAAGAGTGCCAGCTCTGCATCTGCCTAAGTTGAAATATTCCTTGTTTTAGAGTATTCCGATAATAAAAAAAATCAATGTTATCCTCAAAGACTTTAGCCTTTTTATAAGGTTTATATGGAGTAGTAAAAAGAATTTTCATATTTTGTTTATGTTATTAGCAGTTTGGTATTACAAAACAATTCACAATTCTTCAAATTTATAAAGTCTGAATTTCTTTATGCATTTTCCATCAAGCTTTTTTAAAATTGAATTCATTTGTTTGTTATTTTCCATAACATAACAAGCTTCTGCTGAACCTATCCCGTATTTGCTTAATGCATCTATTATTTTTTTATACATAACCAAATCAATTCCTCGTTCTTTATAGCCTTTAAGCACACCCAAGATGAGAATTCTCGCAATATTTATTTTCCTTTTATACCAAAGATACTTAAAAAATCCAAATGGAAAAAGTTTGCCATTTTTCAAATATTTTAATGCTTGATTAATATTTGGTATAGCAACTAAAAAGCCAATCATTTCACCTTCTTTCTCAGCAATAAGAACCAGGTCATGCTTGGTTATTTTTGTGAGGTCATTAGCCATCTCTTTAAACTCTTCAATATTTAATGGCATAAAGCCCCAATTATCTTTGTTACAAGCGTTATATATTTTTTGAAGATTTTCAATATCTTTATCAAAGTGTTTTTTTGATAACGTGCGAATAGTAATTCCTGAATTTTGTAGTTTTTGAGATGTTCGGTTAATAATATTTTCGTATTTGCCTGTAATGTAGGAAGATTTGAGATAATAAGAAAAAAGGTCCATTTCTTTTTCTAAGCCGCATTTTTTGCACAGTTCATTATAATATTCATAATTGTAAGGCATTAATGCCATTGGAGGGATGTCAAATCCTTCTATAAGAAAACCACACGAGTCGTTTGTTGTAAGGTTTGTTGGTCCCATCATCTTTGTAAGTCCTTTAGATTTTAGCCAATTTGAAGCGGCATTAAAAAGCAATTTTGCCACTTCTGTATCATTAATGGAATCAAAAAAACCAAAAAAACCGGTATTATCATTATAATTTTCAAGGTGGGTTTTATTGTAAATTGCAGCAATTCTTCCAACAACTTTTTTGTTTTTAATAGCAAGATAAAGTGAAATTTCTGAGTGCTTTAGAAAAGGATTTTTTTTAGAAAGCATCCATTTTTCAGCAATATAGAGATTAGGAACGTAGTATTTGTTATCTTTATAAAGCTCATTAGGAAATTCAATAAATCGCTTAAGATTTTTACCTGAGTTAATATTTATAATTTCTATTGACATATTTTATCAGAATAAAATGTTTTATTAATTTTTATATTTACCTTTCTGTCAACAAACTCCCATGCTTTTTTATTTCTTCAAGGGCGCATGATGGCACCAATTCGCCATTATGCATGATTGCATCAGGGCAGCTTTCACACAAATCATTTTTCCCATTGACAACATCAGGAGGTATAATAAAGCAAAGCAATTGAAGTGTTGCTCTTCTAAAAAGATTTAAAGGGTTTTTAATAATTTCTTTAAAGTAGTTCCATGCCACTTTCCTGAAATTTCTAAAAAACAAACTTAAAAGCAGTATTACCGGGAAACTCAGATAGCTACGGTCTTTACCAAATTTGTATGCGTACCTGCCTGTTAGAAGATGATGGGTTACTTGAAAAAATTCAATAAATTTTGAACCTGCATAGCCGATAATTTTTCCGTTTAATATTATCCATGGAGACTGTAGCCATTTTATAGATTTAAGAGCAACCGTGCCTCCCAAATAAGATGCATATTGCACATCAGGGACCCGTTTTGAAACTTCCCTACAAAGATCTTCGATAGACACAAACATTGATTTATCTACAACATCATCTTTTTCAAACTTTATCTGTCGCATCGGGATAAATGTCACAAAATCTACTAATCTTGCATTTTTGATTGACCAATCAATAACATGACCTATCTCATTAATATTTTCACTATTCACAACACATAAGAAGGTAAGATGCACACCTTTAATTTTTGCAATCATCTCACCATACATTTTGCGGGTTTTATTTAATTCCTTTTCATTATTTTTCCTGTTTTCACTTAATGAATCAACTCTAATTATCAATCCTCCCAGTCCATTCTTTTTCAGTTTACTAATCAATTCTTCTGTTAAAAGCACACCATTAGTATGCACAAACGGGATCATGCCTGATTTTTTCACAAATGCAACAATCTCTACTATATTTGGATGCATTAATGGTTCTCCTCCGCTTATTGAGATAATTTGGCAATTGCGAATTTTTTGAATCTCTTTGATGTTGTTTTTTACATCTTCAAGTTTTTCATGTATGGCAACATTGTCATCTCTGTCGCAACCCCTATAACAGCCGGGGCAATTTAAGTTACAATGTGTTGTTATTTCTACCCATCCATTAGGATTGTCATTTTTAGAGTATGGCAATCTATATAGAGTTGAAATGTCCGGAACAATGTTTTTCATATTGGCTACTTTTAAGTTAAACAATTAAAGGGGTTTCTCCTTTTTTCACATAAGAACGATAATGAAGGTTTACAGCAAAAGCAAATAAATAATTGTAAGGATGCTTTATTATTTGTTTATTAAAAAGAGTTCTTGAAAATATGCTTTTTAATGAAAATATTTTTTTATTCATCCACTCATAAGAATCTGTCAGTTCCTGAGGTGTTATTTTTTTAGGAAAATGCACGCATTCCGAAGCATTATATTTTCTATAATCTTCATGGATTAAGCGATTATTTTCTTTAAGTTCGGAGTAAAGTGTTGTTTTTGGCACGGGAGTTAATATATAGACTCTAACCAATGGCAGTTTAACTCTTTCAATAAACTCATACGTTTCTCTAATTGCTAAATTAGTATCTCCATCAGTGCCAATAACCATCTCAGCACTAATCATAATACCGGCTTTATTAAAATTTTCAATTAGCTTTTCATGCTCACTAACCTTCAGCCAATTTTTTTCTAGTTTATCAAGACCTTCCTGAGATATACTTTCAATCCCAAGGCTAAGTATTTCACAACCTGAATCTGCAACTAACTTAAGCAATTCTTCATCTTTTGCTAGATTCATGGTACATTGGCTAGACCATTTCATTTTCAATGGTTTAATTTCATTGCATAGCTTTTTTAAATAATTAGGGTCAGCAACAAGGTTATCATCAATAATATAAAACTTTTTATATCCCAGTGCTTTTATCGCTTTGATATCTCTTATTACCTCATCAACAGGTCTTACCATATGTTTGCCTTTGTACAAACAAGCTATTGAGCAAAAACTACAAGAATGATTACAACCTCTCCCTGCCTGAACAGGCAACATATCACCAATCTTCTTCTCAGTTAATACTTTATAATTTGGAACAGGGAGGTTATTAAGATTTTCCAACGGGTTATCATATATTTTTTTGATGTTGCCGGTTTTTTCAAAATCATCCAGTAATTTTGGTAACGAAATCTCTGCATCCCCAACAATAACACTATCAGCATTTTCTAGAACTATTTCCGTAATTAATGAAGCCATATAGCCACCCATAAATACTGTTTTATTTCGCTTTTTAAACTCTTGAGCAATATCAAAACCTCTAAAAACAGCATGTCCCATTGCTCCTATACCGATTATATCTGCATCCGAATCAAAATCTATTGAATCAATAACCTCTATTACAACCTCTACATCCCAGTGTTTTGGAACGTAGGTTGATAGAAGAGGAAATACCAATCCCGGCAAATAGAGTTTTTTTTGTTTTACAACATCAACCTCATTTGAATAATATTGAGAAGCCTGAATAAACAAAACTTTTGGCAT
>SL_3KL_010_SEDDRAFT_10004305_pt1 | contig 12869 bp, 11 predicted proteins | sample SodLakKL_010_SED_2_FD_10381 | JGI IMG/M metagenome (IMG submission 10381)
GATCCACTCCGGCGCTTCAGAGCGGTCCCGGGTTCCTGCGCGGTGGTTCGGAGGCATGCTCGGGAGACGTCGGGAGAAAAGAAGGGACAGCCGGCGCTCCGCACTGAAGGGGGAACGCCGGCCGTGGAGGAGTGGGTGCCCGCCTCCGGGGCTCAGCCCTGGGCTGCGTCCCCGTCTCCGGTCGAGGCGGTAGCAACCTCAACCTCGGCGTCCGCTTCGGGCTCGACCTCGGCATCTGGCGTCGCCGCCCCCTGGCGCACACCGACAGTGACCGTTTCGTCCCCACCCTTCCGGGCTTTCGACACCAGGGAGTGAACGGTGTCGGACGGAGTGGCACCCTGCCCGACCCAGTAGTCGAAGCGCTCCAGATCGATGACGATGAGAGCGGGGTCGGAGAGGGGCTGGTAGTAGCCCAGACTCTCGACGAATCCCCCATCCCGGGGCTTGCGCTGGTCGGCCACCACGACGCGGTAGTGGGGCTTCTTCTTCCGGCCCATGCGCCGGAGACGGATACGAACGGCCATGTGTGTCTTCTCGTTTCGACTGCGTTACGGTCCATCCACTGGATGGACCCGGGAAAGCCACCCTCAGGGGCGGCGTGAAGGGGAACGGAACCGGTGGGACCCCATCAGCGTCCCATGGGCGGCAGCCCGGGCATCCCGGGCATCCCCGGCATCCCCCGCATCCCCTTGAGCTGCTTCATCATCTTCTTCATCTCCTTGAACTCCTTCAGGAGACGGTTCACCTCGGCCACCGATCGACCGCTTCCGTTGGCGATGCGCACCCGCCGGGACCGATTGATGATATCGGGCTTCTGCCTCTCTTCCGGGGTCATGGAGAGGATGATGGCCTCGATGTGCTTGATCCGCTTGGGATCCAGATTGGCAGCGGGAATCCGCTTGCCGAGCCCCGGGATCAGCTTCACCAGCTGTTCCAGGGGCCCCATCTTCTGAACCTGCCGCATGGCATCGAGGAAGTCTTCGAGGCTGAACCGGCCCTTGTCCATCTTCCGGTTCAACCGCTCCGTGGCATCGTGGTCAACGGCCCGCTGGGCCCGTTCCACCAACCCCACTACATCGCCCTGCTGCAGGATGCGACCGGCCAGGCGCTGGGGATCGGCCGAGTCCAGATCGTCCACACCCTCGCCCACCCCGATGAACTTGATGGGCTTGCCCACCACGCTCCGGATGGAGAGCGCCGCGCCGCCTCGAGCGTCACCGTCCATCTTGGTGAGGATGACGCCGGTCACGTCCAGGGCCTCATCGAAGCCCTGTGCGATGCGGACCGCCTCCTGCCCCGTCATGGCATCGGCCACGAAGAGGATCTCGCTGGGCTTCACCGCATCCCGGATGCGGGTCAGCTCATCCATCAGACGCTCGTCGATCTGGAGCCGACCGGCTGTGTCCACGATGAGGACCGCACGGTTCCGGCGACGAGCCTCGGCCACGGCCTCGCGGGCGGTGGCCACTGGATCTCCACCCGTCTTCCCCGGATGGATGGGAACGTTGATCCGCTCGGCCAGCGTGGTGAGCTGCTCCACGGCGGCGGGACGCACCAGATCGCAGGCGGCCAGCATGGGCTCGCGACCGTCCCGGAGGAAGCGCCGCGCCAGCTTCGCCGCCGTGGTCGTCTTTCCGGACCCCTGCAGGCCCACCACCAGGATGACGGTGGGAGGCGACGACGCCCACTGCATGGAGGGTCGCCCTTCGCCCATGAGCTCGGCAAGTTCGTCGTGGACGATCTTGACGATCTGCTGGCCCGGCGAGACGGCGGCGATGACCTCTTCGCCCAGCGCCCGGGCCTCCACCCGCTTCAGGAACTCCCGGGTGACCTTGTAGTTGACGTCCGCTTCCAGGAGGACCCGGCGAACCTCACGCAGCCCCTCCTTGATCATGGATTCGTTGAGCACGCCGCGCTGCCGCAGGCGGCTCAGCGCGGAGTCCAGCTTTTCGCTCAATTCATCAAACATGATCCCACGGATCTCCCGACACGGTACACGTCACCCGGCCCTGGTAGGGCGCAGAGCTTTTCAAGTTAATGACCGGGGGGCACGGTGTGAAGGCGCAGCGCTGCCGGTCATGTCCCCTCCGGCCCCAGTGCTCCGTCACGACACCCGGATGATCTGACTCCGACGGGTCCCCACCGACACCATCTCGATGGGCGTTCTGGTCAGCTCCTGGATCCGGTCCAGGTAGCGGCGGGCGTTGGTCGGGAGATCGTCCAGGGTGCGAGCCTCGCAGGTCGAACTCTGCCAGCCCGGGAGCGTCTCCAGGATCGGCTCCGCCCGGTCCAGCCCCAGGGTATCGGCGGGAAACTCGTGGACGTCCCCGTCCGGGGTTCGGTAGCCGGTGGCCACCGAGATCTCCGGAAGTGAATCCAGCACGTCCAGCTTGGTCACGGCCAGACCGGTAAGCCCATTCACCCGGGCCGCGTAGCGGGCCAGGACGGCGTCGAACCAGCCGCACCGCCGGGGACGTCCCGTGGTGGCGCCGAACTCTCCACCCAGCGTGCGCATGTGCTCGTTCATCTCGGGCTCGAACTCGGTGGGGAGGGGGCCGTTGCCCACCCGGGTGGTATAGGCCTTCACCACACCCAGGACCGAATCCAGACGGGTAGGCCCCACGCCGATCCCCACGGCCGCGGCGGCGGCAGTGGTATTGGACGAGGTCACGTACGGGTAAGTGCCGTGGTCCAGGTCCAGCGCCGTACCCTGGGCACCTTCCAGGAGCACCCGCTCGCCGTCTTCCAGGGCCCGCTCCACCTCCAGGCCGACGTCGGTGGCCAGCGCCAGGAGACGGGGCCGCAGTGTGAGGGCCTGCTCGGTGGCGCCTTCCAACTCGGCCTCCGGATCCAGCCCCAGGGCACGGAGCCGCCCCCGGGCCCGGTCGAAGCCCCGCTCCATGAGGTCGCGGAAGCGGTCTTCCCGAGCCAGGTCGGCCACCCGGATCCCGCGCCGAGCCGCCTTGTCCTCGTAGGCGGGTCCGATTCCCCGCCCCGTGGTCCCGATCTTGTCCACGGCCTGGTCCTCCGTGGCCCGATCCAGGACCCGGTGATAAGGGAGGAGGAGATGGGCCCGAAGGCTCACCCCCACCCGGCCTTCCACCTGGATGTCCCGGGCGACGAGGGCGTCGTATTCCTGGAAGAACTGGATCATGTCCAGGACGACCCCGTTACCGAGCAGGCAACGCTTCTCGGGATGGAGGATGCCGGACGGGATCTGGTGGAGGATGAACTCCTTCTCCCCCACATGGACCGTGTGACCGGCGTTGGCGCCCCCCTGGTAGCGGGCCACCACATCCATGTCCTCCGAGAGGACGTCCACGATCTTCCCCTTCCCTTCATCGCCCCACTGGCACCCCACGACCACCACACAGCGGCTGGATCCGGCTGGCACGTGCACCGTTCGAACGCTCCTGCTGGACATGAAAAAAGCCCTTCCCGGGGGAGGGCTGTGAATTGGACAGAAGAGGTTCCCCTCTGGATCCTTCGGGAAAAGCTATCGAAGGATCCGGAGGGGTGTCAAGCGAAGGGGACCTCTCCACCCCGGGGCAGGATGCCCGCCCCACCAGGCTACAGCCCGGCCCGCTCCAGCGCCGCCAGCACCCGGGGGCGAAGCTTTTCCGGGAGTGGGGCCAGGGGAGGACGGGGATCCCCCCCCACCATCCCCAGGCGATCCAGGGCGAATTTGACCCCGGGCACCCCCAGCGCCGCCACGATTTCCTTGTGCAGCGGTCCCATCCGCTCCTGCAGGGCGCCGGCCCGGGCATGATCGCCGGCCCGGAATGCGGCGTGAAGCTCTCCGGCCCACCCGGGGACCAGGTTCGCCACCCCCAGGATCCCCCCTGCCGCCCCCACCTCCAGCGACGGGTAGAGTGCGGCGCCACTCCCCACCAGCACCTGGAATCCGTCCCGGCTGTGGGTGATGAGGTCCGACAGGGCCGCCAGATCGCCCCTGGAGTCCTTGATCCCGATGATGTTGGGATGCTCCGACAGCTCGGCCACCAGACCGGTGGGAAATTCCACCGTGCTGAACCGGAGGGGGACCTGGTAGAGGATGACGGGAATGGGCGAGGCATCGGCCACGGCCTGGTAGTGCCGGCGGAGCACCTCCGGCTTCATGGCGCTGCGGTAGTACGCCGGGGGCTGCACCAGCGCGGCGTCGGCGCCCTGCTCGGCGGCGTCGCGGGTCAGCGCCAGGGTGCCCCGGGTCGACTCGGCCCCGGTGCCGGCCACCATGAGGCGGTCCTCGGGAATGACCGTCCGGACAGATCCCAGGAGCGCCCGTCGCTCGTCCCGCTCCAGGAGAACGGCCTCGCCGGTGGATCCTCCGACCACGATCCCACGGATGGGATGCTCGAGCCAGGCCCGGACGTTGGCCCGGAGGTTCACCACCTCCACATCGCCCGTGACCGGATCAAAGGGGGTGGCGGCGGGGATGAGAACCCCGTCCAGGGAGAGGCCGGCGCCCTTCGCGCGCGCCTCAGCCACGGGAACCGAAGCCGGATCGGTCCAGGTTTCGCGTCGAAGCCTCCGGTGTGGTGGAGGAGGTATCCAGGAACTTCATATTCAACTCGAAGTCGGAGGGTTTGGAAGCGGCGGCGCGAGCCACCTCGAAGGTGACCAACTCTTCGCGCACCAGCTCCATCAGGTGCTGATCGAAGGTCTGGGATCCGTAGTGGTCCCGGCCCTCGGCAATGAGATCCGGGATTTCATGGGTCCGCTCCAGGTCGCGAATGCAGTCGCGCATGGTCCCCGTGACCACCATCACCTCACACGCCACCACCCGTCCGCTCCGATCCCGCCGGGGGAGGAGCCGCTGGGAGATGATGGCCTGCAGCGTGTCGGCCATCCGGATCCGGATCATCTCCTGCTGACTGGGCTGGAAGTACGAGATGAGTCGCGACATGGTCTGCATCGAATCCTGCGTGTGGACCGTCGAGATGACAAGGTGTCCGGTCTCGGCGGCCTTCAGGGCGATGTCGATGGTCTCGGTATCCCGCATCTCACCGATGAGGATCACGTCGGGGTCCTGGCGCAGCGCCGCTCGCAGCCCCTCGTTGAAGTCGGCGGTGTCCGTGCCCACGTCCCGCTGGGTGATGGAACTCTTCTGGTCGCGGTGGAGAAACTCGATGGGGTTTTCCAGCGTAACGATGTGCCGGGGCCAGTTCTGGTTGATGAACTGTACCATGGCGGCCATGGTGGAGCTCTTCCCCGATCCGGTGATGCCGGTGACCAGCACCAACCCGCGCTCGTTGGACGAGATGGTCTCCAGCACCGTGGGAAGGCGCAGATCCTCGAAGGTGGGAACATCGAAGGGGATCACCCGAAGGACGATCATGAGGGAGCCGCGCTGCCGGAGGATGTTCACCCGGAACCGCCCCAGCCCCGCCATTCCCCAGGAGCAGTCCAGATCCGTGAGGTCGTCGATACGCTGCCGGTCCGCTTCCCGGGGGATCAGCTTCAGGGCCAGCGCCCGGATCTGGTCGTGACTCAGGCGCTGCTGCGTCATGGGCACCAACTCCCCGTGGATCCGGGCGCGAACCACGTCCCCGGATTTCAGGTGGATGTCGCTGGCCCCGCGCTGGATGGCGGCCCGGAAGATCTCGGTCATGGATGGACCTGGGAAGGGGCCGCCGGGGCGGCACCGACGGGTGCCGACCGGGACCCTGTGGGTGGGGTGAGAAGAAGGCGGGGGGGCGGGCACACCGTTTCACCCGGGTCCCCGGGCGCGGTCGCGACGGAGTCGAGAGCCGCCCGCTCCCCCCTTCCCCTGTGGTCGGCCGGACCGACGGGAACCTTGAGAGGCGACGTCACCCCCACGCGCTCCTCCAGTCCATCCCCATGCGGTCCCGGACCTGGCGGATCGTCTCCCGCGCCTCACTCCTGGCCCGCTCGGCTCCCGCTTCCAGTATGGCACGGACCCGTCGAGGATCGGCCTTCAGCTCGGCGGCGCGCTCCCGCACCTCCCGGAAGTGCTCGTCGATGGACTCGGCCAGGATCCGCTTGCACGCCACGCACCCCCGGGTTCCGGCCCGGCACTGGTCGGCGATATCGTCGAGGCGCTCCGGATCGGTGAAGTGCTGGTGGAGGGTGAATACATTGCAGACCTCGGGGCGCCCGGGGTCGTCGCGGCGCACCCGCTGCGGATCGGTGACGGCGGTGCGGACCCGCTCCCAGATCTCGTCGGGCTCGGCCAGGATGCGGATGGTGTTCCCCATCGACTTGCTCATCTTGGCTTTGCCGTCGAGGCCNAGGATCCGCCCACCCACACCTGGAATGGCAAGGGGTTCCGGGAAGAAGTCGCCGTAGCGACCATTCCAGCGGCGCGCAATCTCCCGGGTCAGCTCCAGGTGCTGGAGCTGGTCCTCGCCCACCGGCACCGCCCCGGCCCGGTACAAAAGGATGTCCGCCGCCTGCAGGATGGGATAGTTCAGGAGGCCCGCCGGGATGGATTCCATCCGCGCCGTCTTGTCCTTGTACTGGGTCATGCGCTCCAGGCTGCCCACCGGGGTCACCGCATTGAAGAGCCAGGCCAGCTCGGTGTGCTCCGGCACGTCGGACTGGACGAAGATCACGCTCCGCTCCGGGTCCAGCCCCACCGCCAGGAAGCTGATGGCCAGATCCAGGATCCGGACGGGCAGCTCGTGGGCCGGAATGTCCCCGGTGATGGCGTGCTGATCCACGATGCAGAAGAAGCACTCGTGGGACTCCTGCAGCTCGACCCAGCGCCGGAGGGCCCCGAGGTAGTTCCCCAGGTGAGCCTCCCCCGAGGGCTGCATTCCACTGAAGACCCGGGGCGACACACCCGACTCCCCACTCCGCTCCGCTCCCGCCATCACCTGGCCATCCGCCATCCCACATTCTCCGAGATTGGGGGAAGGGGAACCCGGGCCCTCCGGGTCCCCGCCCACCTGTCCACATCCGATCTCCCCGGGGACGCTTCAGGGCCTCGGGGGAGAAGGGCTAACTTAGCCCTGGCCTTCAACCTGTTGAAGAGGGATGCAATGCGCGAATTGATCGGCACGGCGCTGGCGGCGGCGGAAGCGGCCGCAGAGGTCCATCGAGGGTGGGCCGGGCGGGTCCGAAGCGACCAGGCCACCGAGAAGACCGCGGCGTCGGACTTCGTGAGTCGGGTGGACCTGGAAGCGCAAGCGGCGGCGCTGACGCGAATCCGAGCGGACTTTCCCCACCACCGCATCCTGGCAGAGGAGGGGGACGACCCCGACGGTCATGTGGAGGGCGACGGTGACGGCCCCGTCTGGGTGGTGGACCCGCTGGACGGGACCACCAACTTCCTCCACGGGCATCCGGCCTACTGTGCCTCGGTGGGGCTGGTGGACGGCGGGCACCCCGTGGTGGGTGCCGTGGTGGCGCCGGTCACCGGCGAGCGGTGGTGGGCGGCGCAGGGCGAAGGGGCGCACCGCAACGGCTCCCGGATCCGGGTCTCCCCGACCCGGGACCTGCGCCATGCCCTGGTGGGAACCGGGTTTCCCTTCAAGCTCCTGGATGCCCTTCCCACCTTCCAGCGGCAACTGGCGGCCGTGCTCCCCGCCAGCTCCGGCATCCGCCGCTGCGGATCGGCGGCGCTGGACCTCTGTACGCTGGCGCAGGGGGCGCTGGACGCATTCTGGGAGTTGGAGCTGAGCCCATGGGACATCGCCGGCGGGCTGGCCATCCTCCACGAAGCGGGAGGGGTATGGGCCCGCATCGATGGCTCCGCCCTGGACCCACTGGTCCGGGGAAGTGTCCTGGCCGCCAACTCCCCGGAGTTGATGAGCGCTCTGGGTGACCTGTTGCGGGATGGTTGACCGCCCCGCCGACTTCCCGATGAGGAACGTCGGCGGGGCGGAGTGCACGGGACCGGGTCAGGGAACGCCGGGCCGGCTCCAAGGGTGTCGGTGCCGATCCCGGTGGGTGGCCCGGACAGCCTCAATCGTCGGTGGCTTCGCCTGAGCCCACCTCATGAGGGTGCTGCCCGCCGGGCTGGATCTCGATCCGGCGGCTACGGGCTTCGGCCACCTTGGGCATGTGCACCGTGAGGATCCCATTCTCGAAGTTGGCGGCGATGCGCTCGGGGCTCACCGAGCGAGGGAGGGTGAAGGAGCGCTGGAAGCTGCCCCACCGCCGCTCCCAGAGGTGATAGCGCCGATCCTCGGACTCTTCCCGGGTGTGCTCCTTGGACCCGCGTACGGTGAGGACGTTGTTCTCCAATTCGATCTCCACGTCGTCCTGGCTCATTCCCGGAAGCTCCGCCGTCAGGACCAGCTCTTCCTTGGTCTCTTCCACATTCACGGCGGGGATCCAGTCGTGCCCGTCCTGGGCCAGGGGAGACGCTTCGCCGAACGCCCGGCTGAGGCGATTCGACATCTCTTCCAGCTCCTGCCAGGGCGAAGGCCAGCTCCGGTTGCGATAGCGCATGATGGCCATGGTCGATTCCTCCTGTCTCATTCGATGGGTGGCCGCTCCGGCTGGACCGGGCGGCCCTGATTCTGGATTGGGGCCGTGGAATCAGCGGCTCTGATCCGCTGGCTCCGCGGCCTCGCTTCGTGCTTCCCATGTGGTGCATGGCCCGTGCCTGACCACACCCACCGGAAATCTGCCAATCCGTCTTCCCATAGGGAGTTGGACGATTGCTCCACTGCCATTCCGAACCATCCGCTGTCAGTTTGGCAAACTCTCGAGCGCCAGATCCACAGCTCCACGAGCCGCATCCACCGGCCCCTCCCGAACCGGGAATCCCCGGGTGGCCAGGATGGCCAGGATCGCATCCCGGAGCGGGCCTCCCGTTGAGAGGAGCCCGCCCGCCAGCGCCACCGGGGGCCTGTGCCTGGTGGCGCCGGATCCCTGACCGGCCCTGCCGGGGTCGGGATCAGGCATCAAGGCCTCCACGTGGGCCACCAGCGCCGCCACCGCCCCCTCTACCAGACCCCTGGCCACCTCATCCCCCTCCTGGGCCATACGGACCACCAGGGGAGCCAGCGCCGCCACCATCCCCTTCCCCGCCTCTTCCGTCCACGACAGGAACCCGGCGGGACTGGGAACGCCCAGCGCCTGGGAGAGCTCGTGGGAGAGCGCTGTGCCGGGTCCGCGCCCCTCCCACCCACGGAGCGCGGCCCGGAGCCCCCCCAGCCCCAATCCGTACCCACTCCCGTCGTCACCCAGGAGGGATCCCCACCCCCCCACCCGGCGCACGGCGCCGCTGGAATCGCGAGCCAGGGCCACTGAGCCCGTCCCGGCGATGAGGAGGATGCCCGACCGGGAACCGAAGGCATGGCGGAGCGCCACGGCGGCGTCGGTGACCACCTGCACCCGGCCCGCCACACCGGCGGCCACCAGCGCCGTTTGCACCAGCCGCGCCCGCTCCGGCCGCCCCACACCGGCGAGTCCGACGCAGAGGGCATCTACGGGCAGAGCGGTCCCGGACTGGGAGGCCAGCGCCTGGAGCTCAGCCACCACGCGGGTGGCGGCCCGGTCTTCCTTCCCCGCCTCCACCAGACCCGGCGGACCGGTGCGGCGGGCCAGGATGCGTCCGGCTCCATCGGCCAGAGCGAGGCGGAGTCGAGTGCCGCCGCCGTCCCCACCCACCACCCGGACGGAGACGGATGCCGCGCCTTCCTTCTCCCAAGCGGTCACGGGGCCCCCTTCCGCGTGAGGCCAGTGCCCAGCCCGAAGGTCACCAGGGTGCCGATGGGCACGAACCAGGGCCACCCCACCAGGTGGGGGACGAAGATCCAGATCGTGGTGACCACGGCGATTCCCGCGGCCATAGCCGTCACCAGGGCGCCCTGGCCCGGACGCCGCTCCCGCAGAGCCAGGAGGAAGGCTCCCAGGAGCCCGCCGTACACCAGGGAGGCGATGGTGAGGGCCACCTCCACGGCGGTGGCGCCCTCGCTCATGGGGATGTAGAGGATGGCGGCGCCCATGAGGAGAATGGCCCAGATCAGGGTGAAGACCCGACCGGCGCGGAAGGTGCGGAATTCGTCGCCCTGGGCGTCGGCGAGGGGGGCCCAGAAGTCGTAGGCCGACGCCGAGGCCAGGGAGTTGATGGACGACGACAACGACGACATGGCGGCGGCGAAGACCCCGGCGATGAGGAGGCCGCGGATCCCCGACGGGAGTTCCTGGATGATGAAGGTGGCGAAGATGGCGTCGGGGACGTCGAAGGCCCGTCCCTCGTAGAAGGCCCAGAGCCCGATCCCCACGAAGAGGAAGAGGGCGAACTGGACGATGACCAGGACGCCGCTGCCCACCAGCGCCTTCCGCGAATCGGAGAGGTTCCGGCAGGTGAGGAGGCGCTGTACGATGAGTTGATCCGTGCCATGGGAGGCCATGGACAGGAGCCCGCCTCCCAGGAGGCCGGCCCAGATCGTGTAGGGAATGGCCGGATTGGCCGAGAAGTCGAAGACCTGCAGCTTTCCGGCGGCGCGGCCCCTTCCAGCGCCACACCCCACCCACCGGGGATCACCGTCTGGAGGATCCAGAGGGCGAAGAGGGCACCCACCAGGTAGAGGGCCATCTGGAGGGCATCGACCCAGACCACGGCCCGGATCCCGCCGAAGTAGGTGTAGACCAGGGTGAGGACCCCGATCACGATGATGGAGAGGGAGTAGGGCCAGCCGGTNATGAGGGCCAGGGGAATGGCGGTGGCGAAGAGGCGCACCGAGTCCGCCAGAAGCCGGGTGCCCATGAAGATCCCGGAGGTGAACCGTCGGGCGCCGACCCCGAAGCGGGTCTCCAGCAGGGTATAGGCGGTGGCGATCTCCCCCCGGTAGTAGGCGGGGAGAAGGATGGCCGAGACCACGATCCGTCCGGCGAGATAGCCCAGGGTGAGTTGCAGGAAGCCCAGCGTTCCCAGGTACGCCACCCCCGGAATGGAGAGGAAGGTGAGCGTGCTGGTCTCGGTGGCCACCACCGAGAGGCATACGGCCCACCATGGCAGATCGCGATTCCCCAGGAAGTAGCCCGTGCCTCCCTTGGCGTGCCGCCCCAACCAGGCCCCCCAGGCGGTGACGCCCAGCAGGTAGAGAAGGAGAACCCCGATGTCGAGCCCGGTGAAGTCCGTCATCCCTCAGGGCAATCCACGGTCTGCCGGGAGTAGGCGGCGAAGACGATGCTCCACCCGTCAACGGTCCGGAGAAGCTGGAAGGAATTGGTCCCGCAGTGGCTGAACCGGTCCCCGGCGTAGAAGCGGAAGAAGGTCCAGACGTGAGCCAGGTTCCCGTCGATCCTGACCTCCGGCGCGAAGTAGGGCTCATGGAAGGGAGGCCCCCCGGCGCCCACCGACGCAATGAAATCCGCGGCGGGCGTAACCTGGGGAGGCGCTTCCGGCGGCCCCCCCTCCGGCGCTACCGCCAGCGCCGCCTGGGGGTGGAAGGCAGAGGCCACCACATCCCCGTCCCGGGCCCGCATCCCGTCGAAGAGGCGATCCAGCACGGCCAGGACCTGGGCCTCGGCCGGGGACGCGGCGTCGGCGGCGCTGACCCCGGCGGCCGGCTGCTGTGCCCTGGCTTCCGGGGGCGATACGAGGCCCAGGACCAGGGCCGGGAGCATCATCAGAACCCCGGGCAGGGCTCGGACGGCGAGACCCACGCCGCAGGGGGAACGGCGGACTCCAGACATGACCGACGACTCCGGTTGGGGGGGATGTGCAATGGCGGCATCGCCGCACTCCTCAGGAGGGGAGGTTAGGCGTCCGAAACTTGGAAGGAAAGGCCGCGGAGGGGGGCCGGATCCAGCAGCTCCCGTCCCCGTTCGAGAATGGATCTCCCGGAAGCCTTCCTCCCACACCCCGCCCCGAAACCGCCATGGACCCGACCCTCCGCGAACTCCGGTCCCGCGTGACCCGTGCCGAGGAGCTCCTGGCCGCCGTCAGCTCGTGCCTCCGGCGTCTGGCCGGAACCGCCGACTGGGAGGAGCACGCGTCCGTCACCCTGGAAACGCTGGGGCAGGCCGCCGATGCCAGTCGCGCCTACCTGTTCCGGAATGGCCAGGACCCGGATGGCACGGTGGTCTCGACACCCGCCTACGAATGGACGGCCGAGGGGGTCCGGCCGCACCGCCGCTCGAGGCGGATGGACCGGATTCCGGTGGTGGGCGCCGGCTTCGCGCGCTGGGCCGCCCTCATGGAGGCCGGAGAGGTGGTGGAGGGACCGGTGCACCGGTTCCCGGAGGGTGAGCGACGCATGCTACAGCGGCGGAATATTCGCTCAGTCCTGGTGGTACCCGTCGCCGTGGAAGGGTGCTGGTGGGGATTTCTGGGGCTGGACGACTGCCGGACGGAGCGGGTCTGGTCCGCCGCCGAGCGGGATGCCCTCCAGGGGGTCTCCGCCGGGCTGGGCGTCGCCATCTCGCGACAGTGGGCCGGAAGGAGCCTCGAGGATCGAGAGCGTGCCAGGGGTCTCGTCCAACGCGTCATTTCCGGGCATGCCGGGTCACTGGAGGGCGAATTCAGGATCGTCGGCCCATCCCGGGAGCAGCGCCTGGTGCGGGGTGCCGCCAAGGCCATGCGGGAGGGGAGCACCGTCGCAGGCGTGCACGGGCTCTCCCGCGACATCACCGACGAGGGTCGGCGGGGCGAGCACGTCCGGCGGACCCGGCAAGTCGTGAACGAGTCCGGTCAGCCGGCCCGGAAGAGCCCGAACCACAAGCCCGCCCATGGAGAGGTGGACCTGAACGAGGTCGCGCAGTACGCCTTTCGTGTGCGCCGCCACGCCCATGAGACCCACAGCATCCGGGTGGAGTCCAACCTCGCCGGGGANCTCCCACGAACCCGGGGTGACCAGGGGCGCCTCGTGCAGGTGGTCCTGAACCTCCTGGTGAATGCGGAGCGCGCCGTCCAGGAGATCCCCATGGGCCGACGCATCGAGGTG
>SL_3KL_010_SEDDRAFT_10004306_pt1 | contig 12865 bp, 10 predicted proteins | sample SodLakKL_010_SED_2_FD_10381 | JGI IMG/M metagenome (IMG submission 10381)
TACCTGAACTAATTAGATTAGGTTTTACATACCAGCCATAAAAAATCATAGGGTTCTATTTCAATTTTGATCTTTGAGTCTTTTATATAACAAAAAATTTTACCACTCAGTAAATTAATCAGGCGCTTTCCTTGGATTTTTGAATGTTCTAAAGATAAAGATTGATCTTGATCTGTCAAATTCAACACACAAAGGACAGTTTCATCCTGGTAAGAACGCAAAATGGTCAGACATTGTGGTTGATCTTTTGCTAAAAACTCGTAATATCCCATGGCAAAAATGGGGTTAGATTTCCGGGTTTGAACCAGGTGTTTCATCCTGTTAAGCAATGAGTCAGGGTCGTTGACCTGGTTTTTGACATTGACTAGTTTGTAGGTGTATTCTTCGGTGTCGATCACCGGGGCATATAAATCTTCTGGGGCTGCTGTAGAAAAACCGGCATTCTTACTGCTATCCCATTGCATAGGTGTGCGGACGCCGTTACGATCGGGGAGCCAAATGTTGTCTCCCATACCAATTTCATCACCGTAATAAATAATTGGCGCACCCGGTAATGAATAGAGCAGCGCGTTTGCCAGCAAGATTTTCCTTTGGTCATTATCCAGGAGGGGGGCTAAACGGCGCCGGATGCCTAAATTAAGCCGCATGCGGGGAAGCGGTATTCTGCCCACATCCATTGACGTTCTTCCTCTGTTACCATTTCAAGGGTCAGTTCATCGTGGTTGCGGAGGAATGTGCACCATTGGGTGTTTTCTGGAATGGCTGGGGTTTGCCCCATGATCCAATGGATGGGGCCGGCATCATCTTTACGCATAGCCATAAAAATGCGCGGCATGACGGGGAAGTGGAACCCCATGTGAAATTCATCACCATCACCGAAATAAGCCAATACATCCTCTGGCCATTGGTTTGCTTCTGCCAGAAGGACTTTGTCTTGATAGTGTTCGTCAAGGAAAGTGCGGAAGGATTTCAGGATTTCATGGGTCTCGGGCAGGTTTTCGCAGTTGGTGCCTTCACGTTCGATCAGGTAGGGCACGGCGTCAGCTCGAAAACCATCAATGCCCATGTCCAGCCAGAATTTCATTACCTGGCGCATTTCCTCCATTACAGCCGGATTGTCATAATTCAGATCGGGTTGGGAAGCATAAAACCGGTGCCAGTAATACAACCCTGCTTTTTCGTCAAAGGTCCAGTTTGAATCTTCTGTGTCGAGAAAGATGATGCGAGCGTCGGAATACTTATCATCGGTTTCAGACCAGACATAATAATCCCTGTACTTTGAGTTTGGATCAGACCGTGATTGTTGGAACCAGGGGTGTTGATCTGATGTGTGATTGAGCACGAGGTCCGCAATCACCCTGAGACCGCGGTGATGTGCCTCCTTAATGAGGGTTTTAAAATCGTCAATTGTGCCGTAATCGGGATGCACACCATAGTAATCGGCAATATCGTAGCCATCATCTTTAAGCGGTGAAGGGTATATGGGCAGGATCCAAATACAATCAACACCCAGGTCTTTGATGTAATCCAGTTTGCTGATGAGTCCAGGTATATCACCGATACCATCATGATTTGAATCACAAAAGGCTCTGACATGGACTTCGTAGAAGATGGCATTCATGTACCAGGGCTTTGTTTGGCTGTTCATGTAACCTCCATTAATCGTGGATCCGAATGTATTGCTGATAATCCCCAGTATAGCTGTTATTCCAACGGTCGACAAGGGAGGACTTATGACCTATTAGGGCATTGGGCATTTGAAAAAACTTCCTTTGCTGTTTTCCAATCATTGAGAGCGCCGGTCAGGAGACCGGCTTTATCAATAAAAAGGAGACAGGCTTTATCAATAAAAAGGAGACCGGCTTTATCAATAAAAAGGAGACCGGCTTAATCATTAATAAGGAGACCGGCTTAATCATCAATAAGGAGACCGACTTCAAAATTAATCAGGATACTGATTCAATCAAAAGAGAGACATTATTAACGCAAGACCTGAATGCTTGTAGCAACCATGAAGACCTGGTGTCGCTGTTTATCTTCTTCCATGATTCCCCCAACTAAGAAGGGCCCTTCTTGTTGAAGATGCTTGTGATGCTGCCGATATATGGATGGTGGAATGCGAATCGATATTGATCCCTCGATGTCTTCAAGTGTGAGGTGCCCCACCATCTCGTTTGATCGGTTACGATAGCGTCGGAAAGCCTGGCGCATCCCTGCAACAAGGATGCATTGACCTATTGAATTGATTGCTTCAAGTGTAGAAATTGCACCAGCAGATTGGATTTGATCAGAAAACTGCTCAAGGGGTGACAGCATCAGACTGATGCCCAGTATTTCATGTTGGGCTGTTGATAATTGGTTCTGGTCCCAATCTTTTGTGCTTTTCGTGTCTGCGAACAAGTTCATCTGTCCTGGCAGCCGGCTGTGATCGACGCGTTTAAGTCCATCTGGAATCGAAACAAGCTCCTCAAAAGCACCGCACATCAGTAAGTGACGCACTTCTTTTTTCTGTGGATCAACCCGTAGTAGAAAATCATCTAAGGAAATAAAGGGCTGATTTTGAATGATCGACTTGATGGTTTTTTGTGTCAGGTCTCTGACCTGGTTAAGTCCCATGTATAGAACAGGCTGTCCCTGTGGATAAGCTGTTCGAAAGCGCGAGATTGAATGGTTGACATGAGGTGGTTTGACTGTTAATCCCAAACGGCGTGCTTCCATCAGGTAAACACGTTGAGAATAATAACCCCCACCATACCCAAGTACGGCACTCATAAACTCTGCCGGGTAATGGGTTTTGCACCAGGCGGAATGCCATGCTAACTGTGCATAGGATGCTGCATGGGCTTTTGGGAATCCATAACCGGCAAAAGCAGCCATCATATCCCAGATTTGCTCAGCGGTTGCTTGATCAACATTATGGTTTTTGGCTGCGCCTTCAATAAAATTCATTTGAAGCGTTTTCATAACCCCACCCGGGTCAAAATGGCTCATGGCGCGGCGTAGGATATCGGCTTGTTGGACCGATAATCCACCAAGTTCATGAGCGATTCTCAACACTTGTTCTTGGTATAAGATCACACCCAGCGTATCACTGAGCAAATGGCTGAGTGCTGGATGAATATGGCTAACTTGCTCTTCACCACGGAAGCGACGCACAAAGGCATCACGCAATCCGCCGCGCAGCGGGCCAGGTCGATAAAGCGCCAGGGCTGCCATGATATCTTCGACGGTTTGGGCGTGAATTTCGCGCAATGTTGCCCGCATACCCGGGCTTTCGATCTGGAAACAACCGATGGTACGGGCGTTTGAAACCGCTTCTGCTGTTGCTGGTTCATCATGGGGTATCTGATCAAGAACGGCCAAGCCATTTTGATACTCACTCTGATGCCAGGTTTGAATTTGATCAGCGACCTCTCCCAGGACGGTTAATCCCCGAATGCCTAACAGATCGATCTTTACCAGCCCGAATTTCTCTACCCCTTCTAAGTCAAATTGTGCATGGTGGATGCCCAGTGTTGGGGAATGTACCAGTGGAATCAGGTTTTCGATTGGGAAGGGCGCAATAATGATACCGCCCGGGTGAACGGATAAGTGTCGTGGGAAATTCAAGATGGACCTGGCATCATTGACGATCGCTTTGATATTCACAAGCGATGTCGTTCTGAGAAGAGAATCAAAAGCGTCACGTTCTCCAGCATTAGATCTCGAGTGAAATGATGAGGGTAATTTTTTCGAAAGCTGCCGGACAATCTCTGGGGACAAACCATAAGCCTTGGCAACATCAACCAGGGCGGATTTAGGACGATATCGATTGATCGTGCCAACCATGGCGACCCTGTCACGCTGATAAGTTTCAAATACATATTGAATGACTTCTTCACGGCGNTGTGAAGCAATATCCGTGTCAATATCTGGTGGTTTACTTCGGGCTGGGTTTAGAAAACGTTCAAAGTATAAATCCAATGCTACGGGATCTGGGGAAGTTATGCCCAGGCAATGTGCCACCAGAGATGATGCAGCAGACCCTCGAGAAGAGGTGGGGATACCCATTTGGCGGGCATGATTAAGGATATCTTCCATGATTAAGAAGATTGGCTCGTAACCCATGGATGTTATGATGGCTAACTCGTGTTCAAGGCGGTTGGTGACTTGGGATGTAAGGACTGTGTATCTTTCCCTGGCACCTTGATAAGCACGCTCACGCAGGTATTCGGCTTGCGTGAGACCCTCAGGTGTTGGGAAGTTTGGAAAATGGGTTTTCCCGATGGGTAGTTCTAAGGCACACCGCTCAGCAACCTGGTTAAGGTTATTGAGGGCTGCAGGGAGATCACGGTATCGATGAGCGAATTCCTTAATTCCTGGGAAGTGGAAATGGTCAGGGGGTAAATGACAGGGTTTAAGTTGATCGATGGGGATGTTGTGTCGGATTGCCGAAAGGGTTTTGAGTAATTGCTGATCTTTGGTTTCTTTGCAATGAATATTTTGGGTGGCTATCAGCAGCAAATTGAATTCTTGGGCCATTTGGATTAGGGTGGCTTCATGGGACAGGGGCCCGGCCAGGTAGCGCTGCACCTCCATGAAGCAATCTGCGTCAAAGATCGATTTTAGTTGATCCAAGAAGTGGAATGCTGATTTTTCGTTGATGTGTGAATGAAGAATTAGCTCACGGAGGATTCCACGATGACCACCGGTGATACACAATAAACCCGCACTGTGGTTGTTTAATATCTCAAGATCGAGGGGATGGTGATCAACAAGTGATTGGGAGCTGAGCTTACAGAGGTTTGACCAACCCTGTCGATCCTTTGCTAATAAGGTCAGCCTGCCTGTTCTGCTGTGAAAGGTCAAATCAATTTCAAGCCCAATGATGGGTCTGATTTCGACTGAACGACAGGCTTCATAGAAGTCAACAGCACCACTGAGATAGATAGGATCCGTCAACCCAAGCACCTTGACGCCTTGATTAAGTGCAATTTCTGCCAGGTCATCCGGTGACATCAACGACTCATGCAGACCGAAGTATGAGTGGGTGCGGAGATAGGGTATGTTCACATTTGTCATAAATGGGCTCTAATATCGAACAGGTATTCTATTATTATAAAGAGCAAAGCCTCATATTGCAAGGGCGAGATCGTGATTATTTAGAAAATAAATGATTTCGTATAGCAATTATTTTAATAGAAAAACAGCCAAACACTGGATTGACCAAGCTTGGCTGTTTAGGTCTTGATCAGAAAATGGGCTTATCCCCGGATAAAAGCCTCTGTTTTATCTCGGGCGATGCTATCCTCATATTGTTCTGGGGGTGTTTTCATGAAATATGAAGAGGGTGGCAGCAGGGGTCCTGCTACGCCACGATCCATGCCGAGCTTGCAACAGCGTACAGCATCAATGATCACACCGGCAGAATTTGGCGAGTCCCATACCTCAAGTTTTGCTTCGAGGTTCAGGGGGACATTACCGAAAGTTGTGCCTTCCATTTTGATGTGACAGAATTTCCGGTCCGTTAACCAGGGGACATAGTCGCTGGGACCAACATGGATATCCTCTTTGGAGATTTCATAGGGCAGCATGCTTGTGACTGCGCCGGTTTTGCTAATCTTTTTCGATTCCAGCCGGTCTCGCTCGAGCATGTTCATGAAATCCGTGTTGCCGCCGAAGTTAAGCTGATAGGTATGATCCAACCGAACACCGCGATCGACAAACAAGCTGGCTAGAACCCGATGCAGGATGGTTGCACCCACCTGGCTTTTAATATCATCACCAATGACGGGCAGCCCTTGTTCGACAAATCGTTTTGACCAATATTCTGAGCTGGCAATAAATACCGGAATCGCATTTATAAAACCACAATTGGCTTCTAGAATCTGTTCAACATACCACTTGGTGGCCATCTCTGATCCAACCGGAAGGAAGTTGACAACAACATCCGTTCCTGTGTCATTGAGGATTTGAATGATGTCATCTGTTGGCCCCGGGGCTTTGTTTACGATTTGGTTCAGGTATTTCCCCAATCCATCGTGAGTCATGCCGCGGTGGACAGGAACATCCATTTGGGCAACATCCGCAAACCGATAAGTGTTGTTTGGAAAAGCAAAAATGGCTTCTGAAAGATCTTTACCAACTTTGGTGTCTACGACATCAAATGCAGCAGAAAATTCAATGTCAGAAATGTGATATCCGCCGAGATTGACATGCATTAAACCGGGCACCCGCTCATCATCCTTTGCATTTTTGTAAAACTCCACACCCTGGATGAGGGCAGAGGCACAGTTTCCAACACCGATGATCCCGACACGAACTTTCTTGTTTTCACTCATATTTTAGTCCCTTTCTAAGACGTTTTTTTCTGTTTGGCTGTTTACTAAAGCATTCATTTTACCGTATCTATTGTATATCATTTCTGTAAAAAAGTGATCACGCCGCGTTTTCCATTGATCAACCAATCTGGATCAGCTTCATTTTTTATCTTTTCAAGCGTTATTTTTGATAACCCGACGACAAATTCTGCCTTCAGTGTTCGCAAGCTTATGAAGCTAGCAGGAAAATAGCCACCTGCCACATCCACAGTGGTAGTAGGTGGCCAATGCCGATCGCCCATCAAACGACGGTAGTTTACGTCCCCTTTCAATATGGCAAGATCATGTCTAGAAATTTGATTTTCTAGCACATCAGGTAGTTCATGATACATATGCGGCTGTGTAAAAAATGGGGCAGCGTCAATAATTACGACTCCTTTATTAATGTGCGATTGAAATCTTTTAGCCATTTGTTGAACAGCATCAACTTTGGATGTTGTTAACAATTCAATGCTCGTGTAAAAGTCCTTCGGCATTGCATCGGACACAAAAAAGGGTTGATTTTTCAGGTAGCATGTGACTTTGCCAGCAAAACCTAAATCAATAAGAAAGTCAATCAAGGCAAGATCAAAAAAGAGTTCTTTGCCGACATTGTCAAAAAAGTATGCAATGGATGCTGGTTGTTTCGAGCTTAGGTATTGATAAGCCTGGTTTGTGTCATCAAGGATGATCCGATCGGATTGGGTTTCCATACTGGGGTCGAGTTTGTCTTCTGTGTGACTGAGGTCACCACGATTACCCCAGAGTGCTTTAATGCAAAAGGCTTGAAAACTTTCCAGTGTTGGTGTTTTATCGATATAGGGATAAAGATCCTCAAACACGACCTGACCTTCCAGTATTTCCTGGGTTTTCAACCGTTGAAAGGGGTCCATCCCGTGATATGGCCCTGGTTGAAAGTAGCGAGTGGCTTCTAAAACCCGGCGGTAAAAGTAAGCTTCTGCCAGTAGCCATGGTATCTCAAACCATGTCCTGCCTTCCCAGGGTTCTAGAGCTTGGTCCCAAATGGTTTTATCACTGGCGTCTTCTTGTAACTTTTTGATCTGACTGGATGCAATCTCATGTTTATAATCGATCAATGATTGTCGTATATCGGGTGTATAGTCATAATCAGCAAGGATATGTTTAATAATTGAGGGTTTTCGTTCAGCAATCGTTTTTTGGGCAAATGATCTCTGATCAGAGGTCATCAAGTATGGAGGAAGGGTGTTTGAGTTCATTTTGTTTTATAGGTTTACCTTTTTTTGTTAGATGATCAGGTTGACTCAGGGAAGTTGATAAATACCTTTATGCCCTTTTGTTCGGCTGCAACTTTAAAGGCTTCTTGATAATCTTCAAGTGAAAACTTGTGTGTGATGAGGGGCTTCAGGTTTACCTGTCCGGTTGAGACCAGTTTAATCGCTAATGGGTAGGTGTTTTTCATCCTGCGAGACAGCTTTATGGTCAACCCTCGCCGCCGGGCAGCAGAAGCTGTAAATTGGGTCATATCCTCTGAAGGAATGCCAATCAGGACTGTGGTTGCACCTCTCTTTGCAGTTTCTATGGCGGTTTCCACGGCACTGCCATCCTCACCAGCTGCTTCAAAGGTCACATCTAATCCCCGGTTACCCGTTGCTGACTGGATTTGAGCGGCTTCTGAACCATCGGCGAGGAAAACATCGGATGCACCGCATTCTTGTGCATACTCAAGCCGGTTGGCTAACTTATCCGTTGCAAAAATTCTTCCAGCACCTGCTAGTTTTGCCATTTGGATGGTTAGGAGTCCAATGGGCCCAGTACCGAACACACCAACATCCATACCAGGAAAAACCTTGCCTAAGTGGAGCGCATGAATTGCAATTCCCAGTGGTTCGAGCATTGCACCTTCTTCAGGACTCATTGTNTGTGGCAGCGGAAAGATGGCTTTACTCGGCCAGGAGAGAAAGGTTTGTAATGCACCATCAACGTTTTCTGAACCAGCAAATTTTAAATTGAGGCAAAAATTCGGGTTGCCCTCCAGGCAGAATTCACAAGCACCGCAAGTTAAAGCTGGATCAACCGCAACAAGCATCCCCTTTTGGGGTCCCTTGGCAATTCTGGCAGAAAATTCATGGCCAAGGATAAGCGGACGGTCTAATTTAATGCTGCCAGTGCCGCCTTCGTTGAAGTAATGGACGTCTGATCCACACACACCCACACTGGCTGTTTGCAAGAGAATTTCATTGTCCTTAGGGGACGTTTGAGGAACCTGTTCTAAGCGCAGGTCATTGATATTATGCAGTCTGATTGCTTTCATATGCACTTGCCCTTTTTAATTTGATCTCATTTATTTTCGCTCATTGTTTTTGCATTACACACGCACAGTATTATATTGCATCTCGCTGTGATATTCATCATTAAATNCACATTTCGATCAGATCATCGAGAAAACTCTACCTGGTGGCCAAAACCATCTAGGNATAGAAGCGTTTTTCTCTCGGTGTATATGATACCTTTATAATTCAGCGGTAAAATCGTGTTGTTGATGTTTGTATAACCGTCTGAATAACACATTATTGATTGGTATCCACTTTGCGGACGTTCATTTAGAAAAAATTAAGCGATGACAAAATTTGACCATTTTAACTTCCTCAGCCCGATCTATGATCACATTTTTGGAAATTCAAGCCAGTCAACCATCATTGAACTGGCAAATATCCAACCACATCACAGGGTGCTAGATGCAGGTGGTGGAACGGGTCGGGTTGCTGCTTTGGTCAGTTCATTGGCATACGAAACAGTTATTGTCGATTCTGCCTTTAAAATGCTCCAGGTTGCGAGTAAAAAAGGGATTCAAGTTTCAAACGCCAATGCAGAACAACTTCCTATGATAAACGGCATTTTTGATCGCATTCTGATGGTCGACGCGCTTCACCATGTGGCAGATCAGCAAAAAACCTTGGATGAATTGTGGCGACTGTTAAAACCTGGTGGCTTGCTGATTGTTGAAGAACCAGACATTCGACACTGGTTGGTAAAACTGATCGCGCTGGGGGAAAAACTGTTACTGATGCGCAGCCATTTTTTAAAACCCAGCAAAATTAAGGCGATGTGCAGCTATATAGATGTGGAAACGATTGAAGTCCGCACTGAAAAAGGGTTTGCCTGGATTATAATCAGTAAGCGTAAAGTTCAAAATTACAAGGAGTAATCGATGGCAGAAATGAATGTGCGAAACATCATGACAGCAATCCCTGATCTTTTTATTGCCGAGAAGGCTGAGGGTGTATCAGGTGTGGTGCAGTGTATGTTTTCGGGAGACCAGGCATCCGATTGGGTTATCACGATTGTGGATCAAACGTGTTCTGTTGAGGAGGGTGTTGCATCAAATCCTGATTTAACGATCAAGGCAGATGCTGAGGATGGCGTTAATCTTCTTACAGGAGAAATGGATGCAATGAGGGCTTACATGCTGGGGAAAGTCAAGGTTTTTGGCGATCTCTCCCTTGGCATGAAGTTGATTGATTTTTTTGATAAATAAGCTGAAAAAGAAGTGTTACCCAGAAAAATGTAATTAATCGCTTTTGCAGCTGGCTTTTTCTTTTTAAAACAATCCCCAATCGTCTGCCAGGCCTTCTTCCATCATGCTGCCATTCCATACCTCCTGGCCATAATCAATTTTGGTTGGCATTCCCAGAACGGATTCTGCCTTTTTCCGGGTGCTCTCCATCATTGAGGGGCCATAGGGGCAATAGGGTGTGGTTAAGATCATTGTCACCAGAGCCTCATCATCAGTGACGCTAATGTTACGTACCAATCCTAACTGAATGATGTTCAATCCTAATTCGGGGTCAGCAATTTCTGAAAGACCATCTTCTAATGCTGGAACGAGTTCTGGATGGGTATTCTCGATGTCCCAATCGGGAATGTGGTTTGCTTTATCGTTTGTCATAGTCATTACTTTTCTATTGGAATTTTAAAAGTGCACCGGTCAGAATCTTGAAACATGCAGGAATCCGCTTTTATTTCATAGCCTAATAATCTGCCGATTACGGTTTGATCAAGCTTACATATGATAGGGTGATCCAACCCGACTTGATAGTACGGACATGAAAGACTGGTCAAGACATATGATTCCTGGTTCTTTTCGACTTCGACAATAAATCCCTCATCGGTCATTGCTGATTTGATCAGATTTATTCGTTCTTCTAATGATTTTTTCTCAAGATTTTTTTGGTATGGTTCAGCAATTTCAGCACCGATATCTTCAAACAATGAGTCGAGTTCAGCTGATGAAAGCTTATCCTCAAGAGCAGATAAAATTCGTTGGGTTAGCCGGAGATAGTTGGTTGGAAATTCCTCAACACCTTCTTCAGTTAATGAATAAACCAGTCGCGGTCGTCCAACGCCGTGACGTTCTTCGGTGGATGTTATGAGGTTATCCGCTTCTAATGCTGTCAGGTGATGACGAACAGAAATACCATTGATACCTACAGCCTCAGCCAATTCATTAATTGTTGAACCCGGATAGGCTAGAAGAGTCCTCAAGATTTTTTGACGGGTGCTTTTCATCGATCTGCCTTTTGAAATTAGACATTAATTATCTGATTAATTGAAGTGATTGTAGCCGGAAGGATTAGATTTGTCAATATATATCATAATTATAAAAAATATACCAACTTGAAAAAATATAAAAAAAAAGATGGCCGCAAGGCCATCTTAAAGGTGGGTTAACTGTGTGAAATTTAGTTATTTCCGGTTTGGGCAAAACCCACGATGGTTGTTTTTATAACGCTTAATGGGTTCAGCACCAGCAATGTTAAGTTGTCTGTTTGCAGTGTTTACCGGAAAAGTTTTGGGCAACTTTGATTAACCCAAGAGAGAAAAGTTTACTTGAGTCGTTGTTTGTTTTTATTTTCACAACTTGACTTGTATTCTCAAGCTGCTCTGCACTCGATTATTATTCTTTCAAATTATCAGGTAGCTCAGGAATCTCTAGTTCCATCCCGGCGCGGACATTTCTTTCATTACCCTTGAGGAGTTCAGTGTTATGTTCAAGAATGAGTTTCCAAAAAGGAGGGGTAGCTCGTTTGTAGTACTTCAGTGCAATGTGGCTTAGTGTTTCTTCAGGCTCAACTTTATGGGTTGCCATCACCTTTGGTGCTGCTGCAGATTGAATTCTAGTTTTTCGTTCTTGCATGATTCGCTGTCGTTCATCAGCCATACGATTTCGATTTTTCTCGTTACTCATCTCTTAAGTATCCTTTCTAATAGTTTGGATTTAACCACAACTCTAATAGATGTTTTCCATTAGATCGTAATTATAGCATGGCTTTTAAATCGATTTTCAGTAACTAATCAGCCTGAAAGGGAATCGGGGGGTGTGTAGAAACGATTTTCAAATTATTTTACTCCGCTCGATTTTCTTTATTTTGATTGAGCTTGAAAGAGGTAATTCACTTTAAAAGATTTGAACCGGTGTAACTACTCAGTCTAAAGAGGAAACACACCACACCCCCCACGCCTTAGCAGGAGGGCTGGCTGAGTGATTACAATTCCTGTTTTATTTTAATTTTCGACTGCCATGAAATGATGCTCAGTAAAAAATGATGCATAATAAAACGATTGCCACCCCCCTAACCCCCCGCCGGCGGGGGGAAGGGGGGTGGAAGATAATCGGAATTCAATCAGGTTACTGATTCGATATGATTTAGTTGCTGGTACTTTAACTACTCAGTCTAAAGAGGAAACACACCACACCCCCCACGCCTTAGCAGGAGGGCTGGTTGAGTAGTTACGAACCGGCATTATTTTCATGTAAACACAGATGATTAATATTTTAGATATTTATCCAAAATATTGACACTTAAAATCATGCATGCTATAATTCGATTTGTTCAAAAAATTAGACAATTATGATGATATTGGATATCAATTGTCTAATCAATTCAAGGAGTATGCATGTCAGAATTGATTATTAAAGACCTGTGGGTAAATATCGAGGGGAATCCTATCATAAAAGGATTGAACCTGACTATGCGGCAAGGGGAAGTGCATGCGATTATGGGGCCAAATGCTACCGGAAAGTCAACGCTTTCCTACACAGTGATGGGGCATCCACGGTATGAAATAACCAATGGTGATATTTTGTTGGATGGTGAAAGCGTGCTCGATTTAGCACCTGATGAGCGGTCACGGGCGGGTATTTTTTTGGCATTTCAATACCCGGTATCTATTCCAGGTGTCACTGTTGCGAATTTCTTGCGGACAGCGCTGAATGCAAGGCGACGTCATGCAAATCCACCCCAGGAAGAAATCTCAATTTTGGAATTCCGCAAACTCTTAAGATCAAAAATGGACCTTTTGGAAATGGATTATTCATTCGGCGGGCGTTATCTGAATGAAGGGTTTTCAGGCGGAGAAAAGAAGCGCACAGAAGTTTTACAGTTAGCCGTTTTGGAGCCGAAATTTGCCATCCTGGATGAAACAGATTCTGGATTGGATATCGATGCGATCCGAATTGTTTCAGAAGGAGTCAATGCATTGCGAGG
>SL_3KL_010_SEDDRAFT_10004307_pt1 | contig 12865 bp, 11 predicted proteins | sample SodLakKL_010_SED_2_FD_10381 | JGI IMG/M metagenome (IMG submission 10381)
GTGCAACTCTCTGCAATTCCTGGTGAAGGTTGGGTATTTTCATCCTGGACGGGAGATGCATCAGGCTCTCAGGATCTGATTGTAGTGTCAATGGATAATGACAAACACATTAATGCTAACTTTGATAATATCACACATCAACTATCTATTCAGGTAAGTGGCCAGGGAAATGTATTTGAAGAGGCAAATCAGGGGGGGCAGGGTACATATCCTTTTGGTACCAATGTTCTGTTAACTGCAGTTCCTGCCGATGGCTGGGTTTTTGCGGGCTGGAGTGGTTCTGTAGTATCAAAACACAATCCTGTTGAAGTTGAGATGAGCCAAAACAAAACAGTAACTGTTAATTTTGTTCAAGTACCATCCCAAAAAAGAATTTTACCATTGGGAGATTCCATAACAAATGGAGACCCCTATGCTTACAGATATACCTTGTACAATTTACTAAAAGAAGATGGTTTTAATTTCTATTATGTAGGAACAAGGAATACCAACCCGGCAGGTTACCCTGGCACCTGGGATACAAGACATGAAGGGCATAACGGTGCGTCAAGTGTTGGAATTAATTCTGGTTTAGATTCATGGCTTTCGGTTTATACGCCAGATATTGCATTAATTCATTTGGGAACTAACGACGTTTCTTACTCAATTTCGATGCCTAACAATTTTGAGATGTCGATGAATTCTATGGAATCGATTATTGAAAAATTGAGAGCTGATAATCCAGTCGTAAGGATTTTTATAGCTAAAATTATTCCGATGAATTCTGGATTGGATCAAGAGTTCCATGAGCGAGTTAACAGATGGAATAACTGGATTCAGGATCTTAGTAATAGAAAATCTACTTCGATATCACCAATTTTTGTTGTTGATATGAATTCAAACTTTGGTGATTCTGATTTAAACGATGAAATTCATCCCAATGAAACAGGTGCTCAAAAAATGGCACAAAGGTGGTTTAATTCAATTAAAGAAAACCTGTAATCCATTTAAAATCTCAAATCAATAAAATTACTTAGATTGGAAAAATTATTTAAGAAGGTTGGTATAAAAATTGTAAAGACTCAACCGAGAAAAAGTTCTGTTATTAAAGAAACTATAAAAAGAATAGGGTACCGATTTGGGTACGATATAAGTATAGACCGAGGTGATGAGGCAGCTCCTGTTAAAGAGTATGATGAGATTAAAACATATGCAACTTACAGTCCATGGAATACAAACACTGAGTTTAGGAAAACTTATGAAATCATAAAAGACTATACTCTTGTAGATATTTATCGTTGTTATGAACTTTGGACATTGGTTGAACAAGTATCTAAGCTTCCTGAGGGTAACATGATTGAGGTAGGTACCTGGCGTGGTGGCACGGGAGGGATACTTGCAAAAAGTGCAAAATTATCAGGTATAAATGACAAGGTTTTTTTCTGCGATACATTTAAAGGTGTTGTTAAAGCGAGTTCAGAGGACTCTGTTTATGTAGGCGGTGAGCATGATGACACCTCCCGAGAGCTTGTGGAAGACCTTATGCAAAACAAATTAAAATTGGACAATGTTGAGATTTTAGAAGGAATTTTTCCAGATGAAACAGGCAGCATGGTTGAAGATTTGAAATTCAGACTGTGTCACATTGATGTAGATGTTTATAAATCTTCAAAAGAGTCTGTTGATTGGCTTTGGGACAGACTGGTTCCTAATGGAATTGTAGTATACGATGATTATGGATACCATGAGTGTGATGGTATAACCAAGCATGTTGAAGAACAAATGGATATGAAAGATAGAATTGTCTTATACAATCTCAATGGACACGCTATTGTGATGAAAATCGACGATTAGTATTAATTTCTTCTACGGAATTCATAAATTTAAAGCAAGATTTGGAATAGGTTTTTATTAAAATAGTATTTATTTAGAGGTTCTTTTATTTTTCTATAAAAAAGAATAAAGAAACGTCAAATTGTAGGTTTAATTTAATTTTTAAATAACTATGAAAAGATTTGGAAAATACGTAGTTGTAGTTTTTGTAAACTTAGTACTTCTGATTGTAATGTTAAAAGTTATTGACATTTTCTTCGAAGAAGAGGTGCCTGATTTTCAAATACAGCAGCGTCAAATTTCATTAAATGAATATCCGTCTAATGCTGATTTTGTTGCAGGCCCGTCAAGTTCGGTTTTTAATGCTACACAAAATTTAGAGAATAAAGAGTATCGGTTAAGGACAGATCAATATGGCTTTATTATTGGCCCTTCAGATATTGGTAGATTGCATGATGATATAGATATTATCTTCTTTGGCGGGAGTACAACTGAATGCTTTTTTGTAGACGAAGATAAAAGGTTTCCTTATTTAGTTGGTGAGATTTTATCAAATGAAACAGGTAAGAGGGTTACAGTTCGAAATGCAGGGTTGATGGGTAAACACTCGATGAAATCAAACTTTGATTTAATGACAAGAGGATTACAGACGAACCCAAAAACAGTCGTATTAATGCATAATATTAATGATTTAGTACAATTATTATACGTTAATTCTTACTTTGATGGGCCAGATACAAGGCGAATAACTACTGATGTAGTAGAAAATAAAAACCGTAGAAGTTTTCTTTACAGGTGGGCTTTTCAGGTTAAGGAATGGGTAATGCCAAACTTATATAGAGAGGTAACTCAAATCTTTAATTCTGAAAATGGAGAAGGTTTGAATGAAGATGAATGGGCAGGATGGAGAAATGAAAGTGAAATAGAATATGATTATGTTAAAGGCAAATTTAAAAACTCACTATTAACCTTCATTTCAATTGCAAAATCCAATAATATGCAAGTTGTCTTAATGACCCAATTCAATAGGTTTAATGTGGATGATGATTTTATTGTAAAAAATTACTATGACAATGTTGTGAAAAGTATCAATCACAATTCATTTTTCGAGTTTTATCATATATTTAATGATGTAATTCGAGAGGTCGCAGATAATGAGAATGTTTTATTAGTAGATTTAGCTAAAGAAATTCCTCCTACAATGGAATATTTATATGATGCAGTTCACGTGAATACCAATGGAAGTGTTTTATCTGCTCATATTATAGCTGATTTGCTTAATAGAAATTTCTATCAGTAGATTTTTGGAGTAAGATATTGAAAAAAATATTAGGTATTTCAGCATTTTATCATGATTCAGCAGCTGCAATAATTCATGGAGATGAAATATTAGCAGCTGCTCAGGAAGAGCGTTTTAACAGAAAGAAACACTATGCAGGTTTTCCAATTGATGCAGTAAATTTCTGTTTAAATGAAAGTGGGTTTACAATTGATGAATTAGATGCAGTTGTTTTTTATGATAAACCTTTGTTAAAGTTTGAGAGGCTGTTAGAAACATATTATGCTTTTGCCCCTAAAGGTTTTAGGCAGTTTCGTACAGCTATGCCTGTTTGGCTTGATGAAAAAATGTTAATTAAGAAAAAAATTATCGACAACCTTTCAAACATAGATAAATTTGATAAAAAGAAAATTAACCTTCTTTTCCCAGAACATCATATCGCACATGCAGCAAGTGCATTTTACCCTTCACCATTTAATGAATCAGCAATATTGACAATTGATGGGGTAGGCGAATGGGCAACTACAACAATTTGCAAAGGCCAAGAAAATCAAATTGAGTTGCTTAAAGAGATGCGTTTTCCTCATTCGGTTGGATTATTTTACTCAGCGTGTACTTATTATCTTGGTTTTAGGGTTAATTCTGGAGAATATAAACTTATGGGTTTAGCCCCTTATGGCAAGCCAAATTCAGGGCAAACAAAAAAGTTTATAGAGATATTCAAAAAAAATATAATAAAAATTAATGCTGATGGTTCTATCTGGTTAAATCAAGATTATTTTAGCTATGCAACTGGCCTTAAAATGGTGAAAGAGGATAAATGGGAGAAGCTGTTTGGTTTTTCTGTAGTAAAGCCAGATGGGGACGTAGGGCAAATTCACTGTAATTTTGCATATGCTACACAGCATATAACAGAAGAGATTGTTTTAAAAATGGCAGCGGAAGCTAAAAGAATTACTAACTCAGACTATCTTTGTATGGCTGGAGGTGTTGCGCTTAACTGTGTTGCAAATGGAAAATTATTGAAAACAGGTATGTACAAAGATATTTTTATTCAACCTGCTGCAGGAGATGCAGGTGGAGCTCTTGGGGCAGCACAAATTGCAAATCATGTTTTTTTCAACCAAAAAAGATTTGTAAAAAATGGTAATGATAAAATGCAGGGTGCGTATCTTGGGCCTTATTTTTCTGAAAAAGAGGTCTTAAGAGATTTCAGAAAGCATAATGCTGTTTTTCGGAAGTTTGAGAATTTTTTAGAACTTTGTGATGCAACTGCTGAAAAATTGGCTGATGGAAAAGTTGTGGGTTGGTTTCAGGGCAAAATGGAATTTGGGCCACGAGCCTTAGGAAATAGAAGTATTTTAGGTGATGCAAGAAACAGAGAAATGCAAAAGAAATTAAATCTGAAAATCAAGTATCGTGAAGGCTTTAGGCCTTTTGCACCATCGGTACTGGTAGATGATGTAAATAATTTCTTCGAATTAGATAAACCATCACCGTACATGTTATTGATTGCTGAAGTAAAAGAATCAAGAAGAAAAAAACTGCCAAAAAATTATGAAGATTTAAGCATGTGGGAACGTTTATATTTTGAGAGGAGTGATATTCAATCTGTTACTCATTTAGATTTCTCGGCAAGAGTACAAACTGTGCATAAAGAAACTAACCCAAAATTCTTTAATTTAATAAACAAGTTTAAAGAAAAAACTGGATATGGAATTTTAGTAAATACTAGTTTTAATGTTAGGGGAGAGCCCATAGTTTGTACACCAGAGGATGCATATAAATGTTTTATGAGAACTGAAATGGATTATCTTGTTGTTAATGATTTCATTCTGGTTAAAGAAGAACAACCAGATTGGGAAAACCGTGAAAAATGGATGGAGTCATTCAAACCTGATTGAACATAATATATTTGATTGCTATCTGTGTTCAATTATTGAATATTAACATGAATAAAATAAAAAGAAATTAATGGATATTTTATCTGACGTATGGAACTTCATGAAAGACCGAAAGAAATTTTGGTTATCACCGGTTATTGTTGTTTTATTACTTCTCGGTATACTTATTGTCTTCGGTGGTGGTAGTGCGATAGCTCCATTTATCTACACACTTTTTTAATAGACTATGAAAAGAGAATTAAATTTTGATCCAACAAAAACAGTCTTAATTATAACTGTTGGTTTTCTTATAATCTATTTACTTACTGACTGGACTTGGCCAATTACTGTTTCATTAGTAATTGGATTAATTGGTATTTTTTCTAAAAAGCTTTCAGAATTTGTTAATTATTTATGGATAAAATTAACTGTGACTCTGAGCTATATTGTGCCAAATATTGTTTTAGCAATAATATATTTTATTATTTTAGTGCCAATTGCTTTGATTTCGCGTATTTTCAGAAAAGAAGATGAATTATTATTGAAAGAAGGTACAAGCTCTACATTTTTTGATATCAATCGTAAAATTGATAAAGAATCTTTAAGAAAAATGTGGTGAATTTTAATTTCTGATATAGTATGTCATTAAAGAATTACAGGGTAATTTTATTATACCCTTTTAAATTCGGGCATATTTTTTGAATTTAATCATTTTGTTATACCCTTTTAAATTCGGGCATATTTTTTGAATTTAATCATTTTGATTGTTTAGGGTTTATGTTCATTATTATCAATACTTCGTTTATTTACTAATTCATTTACTAAAGCATTAAAGTCAGCATTTGAGTGCAAATGTTCTATCAATATTTCTGTTCGAAGTTTACGCCCTTCCTTGTTAAGATGGAAAGTGGTATCAAAAAAAAGATCTTCAGAAAACAAAAAAGCATCAGGTTCAATTATTTGGGGTATTTTTAAATCATTTTTCAAGTCATTTCTAAAATTTTCTAAGGCTGAGCGGTTTTTTTCAAACTCTTTTTTGGGATAAGCTGGAAAGAAATAAAACATGTGAATACCTCTGTCCATCATTTTATTATAAAAACCATTCAATACGGAAATACCCTCCCAATACTTATATTCATAGATTAAACGTTGGCCTAAATCTTCCGGTGGTGATTCATCATGATGCCCTTCAAAATCACCAAACTCATTGAAATTGTCTCTCGAATACATACCCTCCAACGGTGCAGCAACTTTAGGTGCGCGATTAATAGAGCGATTTATTATTAATGATACAATAATATTCCTGACATGATTTCTTGTACGCTCCGCATGTATTTTTAACTCTTCATGTAAATTGAACCTGAAGTATTTAGATGATTTCGGAAAATGGTTAACTGTGTGTTTTTGTAAATTATATGTACCTGTAAGTCCTGTAAACCATGTAGGAAATAAAAAAATTATATCACCTTCCTGGGCAATATCTTCAATTTCATTTAAAATATAATGAATACCTAAACCTATGTTTAAACCGAGATTGACAGTCGGTAAATTTAACTCTTGTTGAACTTTTTCACTATCAATATTGAAAGCAATATTAGACCCACCTGCAATTATGATTCTTGGTGGTCCAAGATCTAGTGCTCTTTGGTGTTTGTCAATCATAGCTGCCATATAGTCATTTTCAGGTGGGGCAGAAGAAACATATTTAGATAGGAAATGAAGGCTTATATATATAAGAAATAATGATGTGGCGAATATTGATGAATGTATGAGAAACCTTTTCATAGTTCTAAGCGAATATAACACTACTTAAAATAAAAATGTATTATAATTGAGAATTGCCCCGCCCTCTCTATAGAGCTGGACAAATCTAACTGGTGATTAGTATAGGTTAAAGTTGGTTTAAAATTGGTTAGTTTACAAGTGATATTTTCTATGTTAAATAAGGATTTATTGTCGTATACAATTGCTGTACTAATAACTTGGTAATTATTGATCTGATAAAAACGAGACATGACGTCTGTCGCCTCCAGTAAATAGCTCAGTTCATAAGGTTGACAAACAAGATGCTCAAAGGTGCTGTGAAAGACTTTAATATGTATGTTGTGTTGAGGAGTTGCCTGTTTACTTTATCGTGGCAACTCCATTCAGGCTGAAGCATAAACATTAACTTTTTACACCATGTTTTTAGTGGTGATGAAAAAAGAATAATCAACTTGAACTCGATTCCAAAAAAGGGATATATTGTATTTCTGAAATTATTCAACACGTTATTAATAATTTATGCTTATATGAGCAATTCCGAAAGCATTGATACGGAAAGCAATTTTGATACAGGTCTGCCAAATGAATCAAAAGGCAGGACACAAATCGATTTTCTAAAAGACTTAAGAACAGATGAAGATGTAAGTTTAAAAGAGCTGATTACATATATTTGGAAAGGGAGGTATAAGGTACTATTTGTAAGTATTTTTTTTCTTCTCTTTGGGATATTTCACTATGCAACAGCCCCAAAGGAGTATGTTAGTTATACGAAGCTGTTGCAAGAAGCCCAAAACCAGCCAACCGGCACGGATGGCCTTAGGATGCTTGGCCAATTAGGAGGGTTGAATATTGCCCCGGGTTTGGGGGCACAAAGAGGGTTGTCTCCGGAACTCTATCCTGAGATTATTGAAAGCATCGATTTTCAAAAAGAACTTCTTCTGCAGCCCCTGGAATTTAGCACACTGGGCCAGGATCTTACGTTATTTGAATTCTTTAATTACTATTACGAAGAGCCTTTTAGAACCCGGTTTTACAGAGGTATCAGAAATTATACTGTCAGGCTGCCAATCACACTATACCGAAATATTCGTGGGCTGTTTAACAGGGCTACTGAAGCTGCGGATTCTAACCCCGAACAAATTCTGGAAAACGTAACAATGACAGACCGTGAAGTACTGATACTTACCCCTGAATTTAGATATGCGAGATCTCAGGTTGACAGCCGGATTGAGTTAGAGCCTGAAGGTTCTATTTTGAGGGTAGAAACCAAGTTATCTGATCCGATGGCAGCTTCCCAGTTTAATTTAATTATAGCTGAAAGAATGAGGGAATACATTGTCAATTACCAGAATGAAAAATCCAGGGTAAACCTTCAATTTGTAGAAAAGCTTTATGATGAGGCAGGGGCCCGTTATCAACGGGCACAGGAAGAACTGGCAATGTTTACTGACAGAAACCAGGGTAACCTAACGGCAACCGCCGCGTTAGAATTAGAACGGTTGCAAGATCAAAGAGACCTAACATTTCAGCTCTATTCGTCGATATCACAAAGGCTCGAAGAAGCAAGGATAAGGGTACAAGAAGACACACCGATTTTTACGACGTTTCAGCGTCCGATTTTACCAACCGAACCGGAATCAAGATCAATGTTAATTATACCAGTGTTTTTTCTGTTTGGTATCTTTCTTGCAATAATGTGGATATTTGGAGAGAAAACATATCAATACCTTCGCGAGCAAATCAGTACTATTGAAGAGTAGTATCTCAAGTTTTAATGGCATCTCAGTCAAAAAACTTTGGGCTATATCTTGGTTGTCTTTCAACAAAATATTGAGTAGTATACTTACTCAATTTTTTGATTAAATCTATCCCTGATAAATATATCTAACCGCGAAGTAACTTAATAGGATCTTACCTGGAATATAGTCTGAATGTGTTTTTTCGGTATTCAATATTTCTACAAAACAACTCTATTTTCACTTTCTGATCTATGTTAGATGTACTAATCTCAAATAAAACCAGAATTAAATTACTGTTTAGATTTTTTTTGAATCCAGAGATGAGAACATATTTGAGAGAATTGGGCAGAGAATTTTCAGAGAGCAGTAATGCTGTACGAATTGAATTGAATCGATTTGAAAAGGCTGGCCTGATCCACTCCGAAAGGGAAGGGAATAGAAAATACTATCAAGCTAATCAGGAATACCCTCTTTTTTTAGAATTACAGCGTATTGCGATGAAGAATTTTGGAATTGATCAAATTTATGATGCGGTTATTAACAAATTAGGTGATGTGAATCAGGTCTATTTATTGGGTAATCTGTCAAAAGGTTTAAATAGCAGTATTATTGATTTAGCGATAATTAGTTCTGAAATAGATCGAACATATCTCGCTAAACTTATAGAAGTAGCGGAAAAAAGTGTAAAAAGGAAAATCAGATGTTTGGTATTAGAACCGCATGAAAGTTCCATTGTTCCTGAGCCAAACATGTTGATTTATGATTCTTCTGGTGAAAAAACAGTGAATAAAATGTTGTAAATAAAGCATGTCGGAATAAACAACAATTAGTCAACCCAAAAAAATTTGAAATTCTACCTGTATAATACGTGAATATAAAAGATAATTACCCTGAAAGCGGAGAGTGGGATCTGATCATTACTCCAGGAAAAAAATGGTTTGATCTGCAGTTACGTCAGCTTTGGCGTTACAGAGATTTGCTGATGTTATTTGTACGGCGGGATATTGTAGCATTTTATAAACAAACAATATTTGGCCCGCTATGGTATTTTATTCAACCTATAGCCACAACAATTGTATTTGTATTTGTTTTTGGTAATCTTGCAGGACTATCAACAGATGGCCTTCCTCAGCCATTGTTTTACCTGGCTGGTATAACAGCTTGGAATTACTTTGCAGATTGTTTAAAAAAAACATCAACTGTTTTTCGTGATAACCAGGCAATATTTGGAAAAGTTTACTTTCCAAGAATTATTAGTCCGTTTAGTATTGTCATTTCTAACCTACTTCGGTTTGGCATTCAAATGTTGTTGCTTGTAGCATTGATCATCTATTATTTAATACAGGGGATTGATTTTGGCCCTGGCTGGACTATTCTTTTGCTTCCAGTTTTTGTTTTATTTATGGCACTTCAGGGGCTTGGCCTTGGAATGATTATTACTGCATTAACAACAAAGTATCGTGATTTGTCTTACCTGGTTGAATTTGGTGTGCAGCTTATGATGTATGCTACAACAGTCATTTATCCACTTTCATCACTTGGAGGCAAAATGTATTGGGTGGTTGCCCTTAACCCAATGACTTTTGTTATAGAAGGGATTAAAGTAAGTACACTTGGTGAAGGAATTTTAACACTGCAAACAATGATGTATGCTACTTCTATAACATTTGTAATATTTACAATTGGAATTATAATTTATAATAGGGTTGAAAAGAATTTTGTAGATACCATTTAAAAAATTATGCCAACAGCAATAAAAGTAGAAAGCTTATCAAAGGCTTATCAAATTGGGCAATTTAGTACAGGAACTATTTCACGTGATATTGAACGATGGTGGGCTCTCGCCAGAGGTAAAGAAGACCCTTTTTTAAAAATAGGTGAAAAAAATGACCGTTCAAGTAAAGGTGAAAGCGACATAGTCTGGAGTCTAAAGGATATTAATTTTAAAGTAGAACAAGGCGATATCCTTGGGATCATCGGGAAAAATGGTGCTGGAAAAAGCACTTTGCTAAAAGTCTTAAGCCAGGTCACTACGCCTACTACCGGAACGATTAAAATGAAAGGGCGAATCTCAAGTTTACTGGAAGTTGGAACTGGGTTTCATCCTGAGTTGACTGGAAGAGAGAATATTTTTCTGAATGGGGCAATTTTAGGCATGACAAAGGCAGAAGTTGCCCGAAAGTTTGATGAAATTGTTGACTTTTCAGGTGTTGAGCGTTATATCGATACGCCAGTAAAACGTTACTCTTCAGGAATGTATGTACGCCTTGCATTTGCCGTTGCGGCTCATTTAGAAAGTGAAATTCTTGTAGTTGATGAAGTACTTGCTGTAGGTGACGCAGAATTTCAGAAAAAGTGTATTGGGAAAATGGGAAATATTAGCAAAGGTGAAGGGAGAACCATTTTGTTTGTAAGCCATATTCTGAATATGGTAAAGAGTTTGTGCCAAAAAACTATGATATTAGAGGATGGCGAAATCCAGTCGATAGGGGCAACAGACGATATGATTCAGTACTATTTGTCATCGAAGAAAAACGCAATTAAAGAATGGGATAGTGGGGTTGTGGGTGATTTTATTGCCGAGTTAAATTTTGCAAGGATTACAGATTCTGATGGGAATAGTGTTGAATTTATAGACATAAACGAAGATGCTTTTTTGGAATATACATATACAGTTAAAGAGGGCGGTTATATGTTCAACCCTAACGTACATGTATATGACCAAAATGGAAACTATATTTTTGTTACATCGGATGATAATGTGAATTCAAGGTTTGACAAGGGGATCTATCAATCAAAAGTTAAAATCCCCAGCCATTTTTTAAATACAGGCATTTATACGGTTGGATTGGCATTAACAAGTTATCCGGGAACTGTTATTCATTTTCATGAGGCAGATGCGCTCACTATTGAGGTGAAAGAAGATATTAGAAAACGAGAAAACCCATATACTGGTACTATACCAGGGGTTATCCGGCCAAAATTAGAATGGAAAACGATGAAAAAGAAACAGATATGAAAGTAGTTATACTTGCTGGCGGGTTTGGAACACGCATCAGCGAAGAATCTCACCTTAAACCAAAGCCAATGATCGAAATTGGCGGTAAGCCTATTTTATGGCACATTATGAAATTGTATGGGCATTATGGTATTTATGATTTTGTGATTTGCTGTGGTTACAAAGGGTATGTAATTAAGGAATATTTTGCGAACTATTTTCTACATATGTCTGATGTTACATTCCACATGGATGATAACAAGATGGAGGTGCACCAAAATAAAGCAGAACCATGGAAAGTAACTTTGGTTGATACAGGTGAAAACACGATGACTGGCGGCAGAATAAAAAGAATTCAAAAGTATATTGATGGGACATTTTGCCTGACTTACGGTGATGGGGTTTCAGATATTAATATTAAAGAGTTGATATCATTTCATAAAAGCCAAAAAACACTTGCAACTGTTACAGCTATACAACCTGCGGGCAGGTTTGGATCTCTCGAGATAGCCGGTGGGCGGGTAAAATCTTTTTTAGAAAAACCAAAAGGCGATAACAGGTGGATCAGCGGTGGCTTTTTTGTTTGTGAGCCGGATGTGTTTAATTACATAGAAGGTGATAAAACAGTTTGGGAACGAGGCCCATTGGAGAAACTCGCTGAAACCGATCAGTTATCTGTTCGAAAATACGAAGGTTTTTGGGCAGCGATGGATACAATGAGAGATAAAACCTATCTGGATGAATTGTGGGATTCCGGAAAAGCACCATGGAGAATATGGTAAATCAAACATTTTGGCTAAATAAAAAAGTATTGGTTACCGGCCATACCGGTTTTAAAGGCAGCTGGCTTTCAGTATGGCTGCATAACATGGGGGCGAAAGTTTATGGCTTTGCCCTCGAACCGGATACTAACCCTTCATTGTTCCATCAATTACAACTTCAGGAACTTGTAAATCACAATATAGCAGATATTAGAAACTATGGTTCTGTTCAAAAAGTGATTAAAAATGCTAATCCAGATGTGATTATTCATATGGCAGCTCAGCCTTTGGTATTACGTTCATACCGTGAGCCGTTATATACCTGGCAAACCAATGTTACGGGAACTATTAATCTGTTGCAGGCAGCAAAGCATATAAAAAAGAAATGTGCTTTGCTGGTTGTTACTACCGACAAGGTTTATGCAAACCAGGAATGGCATTATTCATATCGGGAAATTGACCGTCTTGGAGGACATGACCCATACAGTTCAAGTAAAGCTGCAACAGAAATTGCCGTAAATAGTTGGAGAGAATCATATTTTTCCAATGAAAGTAAGATCCGGTTAGCTTCGGCAAGAGCTGGAAATGTTATTGGAGGAGGGGATTGGGCTGAAAATCGGCTTGTTCCG
>SL_3KL_010_SEDDRAFT_10004308_pt1 | contig 12864 bp, 8 predicted proteins | sample SodLakKL_010_SED_2_FD_10381 | JGI IMG/M metagenome (IMG submission 10381)
TAAAAAAACTGATATTATAATTACTATAAGTGGTTGGAACAGGAGAATTGATGCGGCGATTGTTGCAAAACTAACTGATACTTTTCCTCCATGTGGAAGTGTAACCGGAAATAAGTCGGCAAGAATAATTATCACCAAAAAAACTAAAATAGGAAACCAGTAAGCCTGGCCCCAGTCCATAAGATATATCGTATAAGCTAAAATAACTGAGGCAAGACAGGATAAAAATATAACATAAATCAGTGCTTTTTTAGGTAGAGCGTTATCCAATTTTGTTCTCCCTGCTGTTGTCGCTATTCTAACAGTTATGAAGCCGGCAGGCAGCTTAAAATATTATTACCACCTGAACATTGCAGCGCCAGCAAAAATAATGCCAGCGAGTGCGATGAGCGCCTTAATCAGGGTCATTTTCATGATATAGCCCCCTTTGCCAGATAGCTCAACGGTTTTCCGCTATAGCCGCTGGCGACGCTCCGCTCATTATCCGCTCGGAATACATAATATTGCTTAAACCTTAACTGCTGCCGGCTTCAAACTTTAGTTGTCGGTTAAAATGTTCATACGCCTGTTTATTGCATCAAGAGTGGCGCGAACTGTAGCTTCAAGGTCATCTCCTTTATTTATTGCCGTACCCAATAGCAATTCTTCCTGACTGCCTGAACGCAAAAATACCCCCACTGCTATGGCATTCTTCCCACAGAGGTGCATTTTTTGTGTATCGCCAATAGAAAGGATATGTTTTATGCCAAGGGATTTTTCTAATGCCTCCAGGGTAGCTGAGACAACCATTTTCAGCCGGTTTTGGCTGGTATTAGTACCGGAAACGCCGGCTGTATATGACTCCTCATTGGCATCAATAGTTATAATAACTTCAGCTTTTCCCCTCTCAGATTTAAAAGTAATACTTCTAAATATAAATCTGATACCACTTTCCACTGGAAGGGCAATACCGGTTTCAAGCTGAGCTACGCTGATTTTTTTATGGTCTAGTTGTAGACCTTTTTGGACAAGGACAGCTGATTCGATATCTCTTACTACCTGCTTGGGGGAACGTGTAGAATTGGCTAAAACATGGATCTCTTTTATTTCATTACCNTTGGTAATGATTTTTCCAGACACTACCCCCTGGACCTGGGCAATAATTGTTTCAATATCTTTAACTGCCTGACTCTTTGCCTGTGTGATCGTTTACGCCTCCCTGTTTACGCAACGTGGCCACAGTTTTTTGATTTTTATGGTTATAGAGTTGCTTATTTTTATAGTTAATTGCCTAATTTATTACTTATTCTAACAAAAATGAAAAATTCCTTCTTTATTATAAAAATATTTTCATATTTAGCATTCGGTAAAACCACAGGCTTCACACTTCAGGCAACCTTCTGCCCTGATTAGTGCGCAGGTGCCGCAATCGGGACAAAGTTCAAGGGCGCTGCCATTAGAAGTGTTACTCGAATCTGCCTTAGCCTGGGCCAGGCTGCGCAGGGACTGCCCTATGGCATCAGGTACACTCATGATCCTGTTTGGTCCAAATCCGACTGAACGAGCTCCCCCGATACCTTCCAGTTGAGTAACTATTTCTTCTACGCTCACGCCACATCGAAGGGCCAGGGATATGAGGCGGGCAATTGCTTCGGTAAAGGCAACAACATCGCTTCCGGCTTTACCGATTTGAGCAAATAATTCAAAAGGTTTATTATCTGCGGAATTTAAAGTTACAAAAAGGTTTCCCATGGGGGTCCTGACACTGGTTGTACTGCCGCTTAATGTTTTGGGGCGTTTAATTGGCTTGAGGGTTTCATCTGCACCGGTTTTGCCGTCGCCAGTATTTAAAACCTGCTTTGTCCTGGAAGCATCGCGATAAATTGTAATACCTTTACAGCCGGACTGCCAGGCGCTGATATAAGCATACCTTACATCATCTGTGGTGGCATCCTGTTTCAGGTTAATAGTTTTGCTGACAGCGTTATCAGTATGTTTCTGAAATGCAGCTTGATGCTTGACATGCCAGCTGTAGTCTATTTCCATTGCTGTTTTAAATAGTTCTTTAAATTTTTTAGGCACATCTGCGCTTTCAGGTATTTTACCACTGCGGGCAATTTCCTGGATCAACTCTTCACTGTAAAAGCCTTCTTGCCTGGCAATTTCGAGGAAGAGGGGGTTTACTTCCGGCAAATCGAGGCCTCCCAGGATATTTTTTCGAATAAAAGCGATGCTAAAATAAGGCTCAATTCCGCTGCTGGCCCCGGCCAGGATCGATATCGTGCCGGTTGGAGCTATAGTTGTGCGGGTGGCATTGCGCACCCTGTCTTCTTCCTTGCCGGTATCGTAAATGCTGCCTTCAAAATTAGGGAATACACCGCGTTCTTCAGCCAGGGCAGCAGATTTTTCTTTTGCTTTAGTGTTAACAAATTGCATAACCTGTTCAGCAGTTGCAACTGCTTCTTCACTGTCATAAGTAATACCCAGCCTGACCAGCATATCATGCCAGCCCATTATACCCAGGCCAATCTTTCGGTTGCCTTCTTTATGCATGGCAGCAATTTCAGGTATAACATAATTACTGGCATCAATAACATTATCGAGGAAGCGAACTATGGTTTCTATATCTTCAGCAAGCCCGTTCCAGTCAATTTTAGATTCACCTGTAACATACTTGCCCAGGTTTATCGAGCCCAGGCAGCATGCCTCATAGGGAAGCAGCGGCTGTTCGCCACAGTTATGTACTACCAGTCCGTTAGCATCAAAAGCATTGATTCCAGGGACCTGAACATCATATACCTCTTCGTATTCCTTGGGTGATACCGACTCAACCACGGCAGTAAATCGTTCGCGGTTTGGGGTGCGGCGATATTTTTCGAGCAATGTAGTAAGACGAGACTGTTTAATACTGTCACAAAAACCGATCATATCTTTAAATATTTCGAGATTATCGTTAGCTATTATCAACTCATGCTGTGACCTGGTTTTGTAGCTGCTCTTACCACCTTTGCCGTTTGGCAGAGAAGTGTATTTTTCTATACGCCTGTTTTCATATATTGTGCTGATTATCCCAAAGCGGGCCAGGATTCTTTGCACTGCTTTAAGCTGCCCCAGGTTACTTTGAGATAGCCTTACTGAAAGCCCTTTATTTTGAGTTCCCTGAACTGAACCGTCTGCATCAAATAATCCTCTCAAAAATCCCCTGGAAAACGCGGAAGAAGTTTTAGTTTCCAGGTAAGGGGTAATTTCCTTGTTGCCCGGGGTCATACCAAGAGATAGGGCAATTTTTTTAACTGCTGCAAGACTTAACCTGTATTCATTTCTGCCACTGATCTTTTGCCAACCTTTGAAATCACTGCGATGAGGCAGCGTTTTAGCTGCAGCTAGGACTTCACCCATAACCGAAGTTTCCTTTTGTTCTTCTGGCTTTATCCAGACAGAAAGCAGGGCTTTGTCAGTTTTTAAGGTGCCATCTCCAACCAGTAAGCCTGTTAAGTAACCTTCTTTTTCACCGTAAAGGCCGTCCCACTCTGCAAAGCTGCGATGATTATGAATAATGATTTCATCACCTGGTTTGAGCTCGTTAATTACAGTCCACTCTTTTTCCAGCATGTTCCTGGTTTTCTTAACGACCTTCAGTACAGGGTGATCAGCTGTAGCTTTTAAATGATAGCCTGTTCTTGTTTTTAAAGAGAAAACCTGTTTAATCCCTGTTGAGAAAAAGCCTTTTTCAGTAGTTAAGTAAGGTTTTCCATTTACGATCAGGGCTGCTTGTTTGCCGATTAAATCTTTGACTGTTTTCGGTCCTTCAATAGTATGCACGAAAGTTCCAGCTGGTACACAGGGATTGGTNGTTTCNTATNTTCCAATATGCGGGGTTGGATTATGTTTATTCATTTGATCGATAAAAATAATGCCTGGGTCGCCTTTTCCCCAGGCTTTTTGAACGATCATATCGAAAACAGCGGTAGCGTCAAGTTTAATTTCCTCACCAGTTTCTGGATCATAATATATTTCACCGGTGCGTGGGTTAATCAGGTTATAAAGAGGGTCCGGATCTTCTCCGGTAGCTTTGCGCATAAACTCATCGGATACGGTGACAGATAGATTAAAGTTGTTAATTTCATCTTCATTTTCCTTACAGCAGATAAAATCTAAAATATTCGGGTGGTTGTAAATCAGAGAACCCATATTGGCACCACGCCTGGTGCCTCCCTGCTTGACAGCTTCGGTAGCGGCGTCAAATATTTTCAGGAAGGATATCGGTCCGCTGGCAACTCCATTCGTAGAGCGAACTAAGTCATTGTTTGGCCTCAGACGGTCAAAAGCAAAGCCCGTGCCGCCGCCTGTTTTTTGGACCAGGGCCATATTTTTTAGGGCAGTAAAGATGCCTTCCATACTATCTTCAAGTGGAAGAACAAAGCAGGCGCTCAACTGCTGTAATTCCCGGCCGGCATTCATCAAGGTAGGGGAGTTTGGCATAAACCGTGTTTCATCCATGATCCTGTAAAACTTGTTCTTGGTTGTTTCTATTTCTTTGTCTTCAAGGCCGTGTTCTTTTTCTATAGATGCGATGTTTCCGGCAACTCTTTGCAGCAGGTCTTCGGGAGTTTCAAGAGGGTTTCCTTTTTCATCTTTTATCAGGTAGCGTTTTTCGAATGTAATACGGGCATTAGGGCTTAATTCCATCAGGCAGGACCTCCCAGGCAGATTGTGATTATTTAACTTAATTTAATGATCATATGTTTAATGCATTGTTACGACTATCTTTATTGATTCTCTTTGGTTTTTATTATTCCTGTTTCAAAATCAAAGAGTTTAACTTTCTTGAAAAAAAAATAAATGTCTTTTTTCTGTTAAGTTTTTGAGATAAGGGCAAAATAAGTCTTTTTTCGCAACTAAAGCAGTGTTATAATTAGCAATAGGTTTTTACGCTTTTTGAAAGTCAAGTAAAGGAGGGGTAGGTTTCAGGCTATGGCAAAAGAAAAATCTCGTAAGCAGTTAAAACGTCAGCGCAAAAAAAGAAGACGGGCTAAAAAGAGAAAAAGATTGAAGGGCCGGACCTAATAAGCCGCTTAGCGGCGGAGTGATAATATTCTTAATAAAAATCGAGGAGGTGCTGTTTTGCCTATATATGAATTTTTCTGTTCTGATTGCAATAAAAAATATGAAGAACTTTGCAGCAGTATGCAAAACAGTTTGCCCTGCCCATCCTGTGGTAAAGAAGCGGAAAAAGTAATTTCACTTTTTCGGACGGGTAGTGGTTCTTCTGGTGGTGGAACCACCTCCTCAAGCTGTGGCGGCTGAACTAAAAGCAGCTGCAGCAGTTGCTGAGCCAGACTAATACTAAACCATTGGCAATAAGGGGGCTCTTATGACTAAGTATATATTTGTTACCGGCGGGGTAGTTTCATCCCTGGGAAAAGGAATTACAGCTGCATCTCTGGGTTGTCTCCTTAAAAACAGGGGTTTAAAGCTGACCATCCAGAAATTTGACCCTTACATTAATTATGACCCCGGAACAATGAGCCCTTATCAACATGGTGAAGTATTTGTAACCGAAGACGGTGCAGAAACAGATCTTGACCTGGGACACTACGAACGCTTTATCGATGAGCCGCTGACCCGTGATAACAATGTAACTGCCGGTAAAGTTTACTGGTCTGTCATTGAAGCAGAACGGGAAGGCGACTACGAAGGTAATACTGTCCAGGTTATCCCTCATATAACTGATGAAATAAAAAAATGTATCACCAGGCTGGATAATTATCGTGATTTGGATGTAGTTATTACAGAGGTTGGCGGAACTGTCGGCGATATTGAGAGCCTGCCATTTTTGGAAGCAATCCGTCAGCTGCGCTATGAGATCGGCTGGGAAAACGTTCTATTCATTCATGTTACCCTGGTTCCCTACCTGTCAATGTCCGGGGAGCTTAAAACCAAGCCTACCCAACACAGTGTAAAAGAGCTTCGCAGTATCGGTATTCAACCGGATATAATTGTCTGTCGTGCTGATCATCCCCTCGATAAAGATTTAAGAAGAAAGATAGCCCTTTTCTGTAATATCCAGCCTGAAGAAGTAGTGCAAAATCTCGATTCAAATGTCATCTATGAAGTGCCGCTGTTACTGCAGGAGCAGAACCTGGATCAGTTAGCCCTTGAAAAACTTAACCTTGATTGTAAGCCTGCAGATATGCAAAAATGGCGCGACCTGGTTTGCCAGGCCGCTGATTGTAAAGAAGAAGTTACCATTGCCCTCGTTGGTAAATATGTATCACTGCGCGATGCCTATATTAGTATTAATGAAGCCCTTTTTCACTCTGGTCTTGCTCATAATGTATCGATAAATACTATTCTTGTTCCGGCCGAAGTTTTAGAGTCGGGAACCGCCGATAATATGTTAGATGGTGTTGACGGAATTCTCGTCCCAGGGGGTTTTGGCGAACGGGGCATGGAAGGTAAAATAAGAGCTGTTCAGATCGCCAGGGAAAAACGAATTCCTTTCCTGGGTCTTTGCCTGGGAATGCAGTGCGCAGTTATCGAATTTGCCCGTAATGTGGCAGGCATCGAGGGTGCTCATAGCACGGAGTTTAATCCTGAAACACCGGGACCGGTTATCGTATACCTGCCTGGTCAGGAAGAGAATACAAGAATTGGCGGCACTTTAAGGCTGGGTGCTTATCCCTGTACTGTCAGGGAAGGAACTCTTGCTGAAGCTGCTTATGGAGAAAAGGTTGTTCACGAAAGGCATCGTCATCGGTACGAATTTAATAATGAATATATTCCTGTTCTGGAGAAAAAGGGAATGGTATTTAGCGGTATTAATGAAGAAGCCGATCTGGTTGAAATGATTGAATTAAAAGAACATCCCTGGTTTGTAGCAGTGCAGTTTCACCCTGAATTCAAATCACGCCCGACACGGCCCCACCCATTATTTAAGGACTTTACCGGTGCTGCTTTGAAGAAGAAAAAAGGTCAGGATCTTTAATAACCAGGTCTGCCATTTCAGCCATGGTTAACCTTTTTTGCATACTGGTTTTCCGAAGGAATTGAAAGGCCTCTTCTTCGCTTACTGAGTATAGATTTTGCAACAAACCTTTGGCTTTATCCATGATTTTTCTTTCGTTAAGCTTTTTCTGAAGGGTTTCAACTTCCTGTTGAAGCTTTTTTTTACGACCAAATTCGCTGCATACCGCCCCGGCAACAGCTGATAGAACCGGCGCTTCCACAGGCCAGGTTAGCTGTACATAGCGTTCAAGATCTGAGCCGGTAGTATTAATGAAAAGGCAGGCAGCTAATGCATCATTTTCTATGATTTCCGCCAGTTCTTCTATATTGCCCGGAGGAAGAGCAGTATCAATTACAACCAGCCAGGGCTGGATTATTCTAAGTTTGCGCAACAAAACAGGGGTGCTTTCAGCTGTACCAGCTGAATAAAACCCGGCTTCTGCAAGCATTATAGTTAGCGTTTTTTGCAGCCTGCTATTTACGGTTCCAATGCAGTAATCATAGCGGGTGTCAACCATCAGCGAGCCTTCCTGGTTATAAATTTGTTTTATTATACTATGACTTTAACTAAAAATGGAAGGTTCAACCTGAGACAACCGGTGCCGTACCTGTTTTATCACACTAATTGTGACAAAACAGGTACGGCACCGGTATCACCGTGGTCAAGATTTGCGTAGAGTTGCTTCTGACTGCTTAGAAGCGGGCCAGGTACTGCTTAACTTCCCAGTCGTGAACCTGTATTCTATAGTCTAACCATTCTTTCATCCTGCCTTCACGGAAGCGGTCGTAAATGTGTTCACCCAAAGCTTCCTGGACAATAGGATCCTTATCAAGCTCTTTTATCGCTTCGTACAAAGTGCCCGGTAAACTTTCAATTTGATACTTTTCTTTCTCTTCATCCGTCATTGTGTAGATATTTAAATTAACCGGCTCAGGCGGAGTCATTTTATTATGTATGCCATCGAGGCCAGAGCGCAGCATCACGGCGAATGCCAGGTACGGGTTGCAGGATGGATCAGGACTGCGCAGTTCTACCCTCGTCCCGATACCTCTTCTGGCCGGCACTCTTAATAGCGGACTGCGATTACGGTGTGACCAGGCAATATAAACAGGTGCTTCATATCCTGGAACCAGCCTCTTGTATGAGTTGACAAGGGGATTGGTAACTGCGGTGTAACCCTTGGCATGGTTAAGCAGGCCGCCAATAAAATAGAGCATTTCCTGGCTCAATTCATCAGGTGCTTCGGCATCGTGGAATGTACTTTTGCCATTTTTAAAAAGTGAAAGGTGGGTGTGCATCCCGGATCCGTTAATATTGGCTATTGGTTTTGGCATAAAAGTAGCGTAAAGACCGTGCCGTTGTGCCACATTTCTCACTACAAAACGGAATGTAGAAAGGTCGTCTGCAGTACGCAAGGCATCGCTGTATTTAAAGTCAATCTCGTGCTGGCCGGGAGCAACCTCATGATGGGACGCTTCGATTTCCAGGCCCATTTGCTCTAAACTTAAAACCATATCACGCCGGGCATTCTCACCAAGGTCAGTCGGGGCCAGGTCGAAATAGCCACCCTGGTCGTGAGTATGCAGGGTGGGGGCGCCGTTTCCGTCGGTGTGAAACATGAAAAATTCAGCTTCCGGGCCGCAGTTCATAGAGTATCCTTCTTTTTCAGCAAGGCCAATCATTCTCCGCAGCTGACTTCGGGGGCATCCGGCAAATGGTTCTCCTTCCGGTGTATAAACATCACACATTAAACGGGCCACCCCTCCTTCCTGGGGCCGGAAAGGAAAGATAGCAAAAGAATCAAGGTCAGGTCTTAAATACATATCCGACTCTTCAATACGCACAAAGCCTTCGATTGATGATCCGTCAAACATTAGTTCTCCATCAAGCGCTTTGGGCAGCTGTTCGGTAGTAATTGCTACATTTTTCAACTGTCCCGACAGGTCGGTAAATTGCAGGCGAATAAATTTCACCTTCGATTCTTTAACCATTCCCATAATTTCTTCTTTCGTCATTGACATGAAAACCACTCCTATCTCTTAATTTATAAAAAAATAAACGCCCGCCAGTCAGCTTTAATAAGCTGTACTTGCGGGCGCCATTGCCCAAAAATCTTATGTTCGTTAGTATATAGTCCAACTAAGGTTTTGTCAAGTAAAAAATTAATCTATCATTATTTAGGAATAAAACCATTATAAAGTGTTATAATAAGAAAGATATTTTTAATACTATAAAGGACATTTTACCCCTCTGTTGAATATCAAACAAGTGCAAAATAATCTTGAAAACAAATTCCATTTTGAATCGCGCCCGCAGGAGAAGTGCGGTATTTTTGCGGTTTACAACTATCACAACCCCGAGAATACTGCAAATATAACCTATTTGGGCCTTTTGGCCCTGCAGCACCGCGGCCAGGAAAGTGCCGGGATGGCTTTTAACACTCCGGCAGGATTGCAGTGCGTAAAAGGTATGGGTATGGTTGCCAGGGTATTCTCCCAGGATATCCTTGAGTCAATTCAGGCGGCTTCCATACTGGGCCACATACGCTATTCAACCACCGGATCCAGCAGTGCTGCCAACGCACAGCCGCTCCTGGCCCGTTCTTATGATAAGAAGGGCATTGCTCTGGCGCATAATGGCAACCTGACCAATACCAGGCGCCTGCGTAATCAGCAGCTGAGGGAAGGTCAAATCTTTCATACAACTTCCGATACGGAGATAATTTTAAGTTACCTGTTCCGTTACAGGAAAGAGGGTCTGGTCAGTGCTATAGAAAAAACGATGTCCCATATCAGCGGTGCATATGCCGTAGTTGCAATTGATGAACATAAGATGGTTGCATTTCGTGATCCAGGTGGTTACAGGCCATTAGTTATGGGCAAGCTTGGGAATGCTGTGGTCTTTTCTTCAGAAACGGCTGCTTTAGATACCGTTGGTGCTAACTTTGTCAGGGAAATTGAACCGGGGGAAATAGTTTCAGTAAGTTCTGAAGGAATAAATTCTACATATGCCGGGGAGAATATGGCTGGACGGTCGCTCTGTATTTTTGAGTATGTTTACTTTGCCAGGCCGGACAGTATTATTGATGGTCATAATGTTCACAGTGTTCGTAAAGCTATAGGGTCGCTACTGGCAAACAGACTTCCTGTGAAGCCGGATATAATTATCCCTTCCCCGGATTCCGGGGTATCAGCGGCTATGGGGCTGGCTGAAGCTTTGAAACTGCCCCTTGAATGGGCCATTTATCGAAATCCCTACCTTGGCCGCACTTTTATTACTCCTAATCAAAAAGATAGGGAACAGGCAGTCCGCTTAAAGTTTAATCCTATCGGAAGCCTGGTTAAGAATAAAAAAATAGCCATAGTAGATGATTCACTGGTCAGGGGAACAACGGCCAGGATCCTTACATCCCTGCTGAAGAACTCCGGGGCAGCTGAAGTGCATTTATGTATAGCTTCTCCGCCTTACAAGAACCCCTGTTATTATGGAATTGATATCCCGGTAGCAGAAGATCTTGCTTTTCCTGATGCAGATTACAACAAACTGGCAGGAGAAATCGGTGCAGATAGCGTGACTTTTGCCGAACCGGATGATTTATACCAGGTCCTTGGTAAGAAGCAAAGTGATTATTGCAGCTCCTGCTTTTCCAATACACGTTAAAAGAAATAGAGGTGCTTGATAATGGATCATTTTTTAAATGAAAATGCTGGCAGCATGAAGGAAAAAGTAGTTATTTTAGATTTTGGCGGACAATACAGCATGCTGATTGCCAGGAGAGTCAGGGAGGCAGGGGTATACTGTGAACTTTTACCTTACAATACTTCCTGGGAAGTGATAGAAGAACTTCAGCCGGCCGGAATAATACTTTCCGGCAGCCCGGCCAGCGTTAACCAGGATAATGCACCAAATTGTGACGAGGCGGTCTTTGATGGCGGTATTCCCATCCTGGGTATTTGTTACGGTATGCACCTGTTGGCTAAAGAACTGGGCGGAGATGTAACCAGGGGAAAACGTTCCGAATTTGGCCGCACCTCTTTTGAGATAGTTCAAAAAGATCCGCTTTTCAGTGATGAAACATTCCTGGAGCCTGATTCTTGCTCGGCCTGGATGAGCCATCAGGACGAAGTATCAGTGCTGCCCGAAGGATTTAAAGTGCTTGCCCGCACTGAAAACAAAACCCTGGCAGCAATAGGTNATGAAGAGCGGAAAATTTATGGTTTACAATTTCACCCCGAAGTATTTCATACTCCCGGCGGCAGCGATGTTTTAAGAAAATTTCTTTTTAACGTTTGTAATTGCGAAAAAACCTGGACTCCCCGCAGCTTTGTCGATGATGCTGTTTCTAAAATCAGGGAAGTAGTAGGGGAAAAAGATAAAGTGGTTTGCGCATTAAGTGGCGGGGTTGATTCTTCTGTAGTGGCTTTTCTATTGGACAAGGCTCTAAAAGACCGAGCAGTTTTTATTTTTGTCGATCACGGCTTACTGCGCCTTGATGAGGCAGAGCAGGTGGTGAAACTATACAGTGAAAAGCTGCAGGGACAGTTTATCCATGTTAATGCTGTTAACAGGTTTTTAGAAGCCCTGGCCGGCGTTACCGATCCGGAGGAAAAAAGGCGAATCATCGGGGCCGAATTTATAAAGGTATTTAAGGAAAATGCCCTCTCGATGGGGGATATAACCTACCTGGCCCAGGGCACTATATATCCCGATGTAATTGAAAGTGGGACTGTAAACGGTGCTGCCGTAATTAAGTCTCATCACAATGTCGGAGGGCTTCCGGAAGAGCTTGGCTTTGACCTGGTCGAACCGCTGCGGGAACTTTTTAAAGATGAAGTGCGCCTGGTCGGAGCAGAGCTTGGTTTGCCCGATAATATCTTAAAGCGGCAGCCTTTCCCCGGTCCGGGCCTGGCAGTGCGAATTATTGGCGATATAACAGCAGAAAAATTATTCCTGCTGCAGAAAGCAGATTACATCTTCCGGGAAGAACTTGACAAAGCAGGTTTAAATGAGGATATGTGGCAGTATTTTGCCGTGCTTACCGATGTTCAGGTAGTGGGTGTTAAAGGTGATGACCGTCATTACGGACCGGTTATTGCTTTGCGCGCGGTAGTTTCGGAGGACGCCATGACTGCAGACTGGGCCAGGCTGCCCCACGACCTGCTCGACCGGACATCTTTGCGCATCACCGGTGAGATTCCCGACATAGCCAGGGTGGTTTACGATATTACCTCTAAACCTCCCGGCACAATCGAGTGGGAGTAAGGACTGTTTTGCCCCTGTTTTTAATGCTTGGTTGGCGAAGTATTCTTTAACAGGTAACCGTTAACAAATTTAGCAAATAAATAGGTTGACCATTAGATTGTTTTACAGATGTCGATGAAATATTGATGTATCCTTAGATCATCAGCTAATTCCGGGTGAAATGATGTAACCAGAAGGTTCCCCTGCCGGGCAGCGACTATGCCTTCGGGCAGTTCAGCCAGGGTTTCAACTTCCGGGCCGGTTTTTTTCACAATCGGTGCTCGAATAAAGACAGCGGTCAGGGGAGATTCAAGAGTATCGAAGTCTAACTCTGTTTCAAAACTTTCCCGCTGCCGCCCGAATGCGTTACGCTGCACTTCAATATCCATCAGGCCCAGCCTGGGTTGGCCTTTAATTCCGTCCATTATATCCCGGGCCAGCAAAACCATTCCTGCACAGGTACCGAAAACGGCCAGGCTTCCCTGCCGGTTTCGCTCCCGGATCAGGTTGGCCAGGCCGAATATTTCAATTAGCTTGCCGATGGTTGTGCTTTCACCACCGGGGATAATCAATCCGCAGGTTTTATTCAAGCTTTCACTGTCTTTGACGGCTACAGTTTCTATCCCGCATTTCTT
>SL_3KL_010_SEDDRAFT_10004309_pt1 | contig 12864 bp, 9 predicted proteins | sample SodLakKL_010_SED_2_FD_10381 | JGI IMG/M metagenome (IMG submission 10381)
GGACTGAACCGGTAAAAAAATGATGTTATTTGAAGGTTGCGGAGTTTGTTGGTTTTACATGCCGTAGGATTTGGAAAATAATGAAAATGCATGTCTGAAAGCGATTTTCCGATTGTGGGTTCGCCGGCAATGGTTTTTCAGCGCACCCTCAAATAAGCATATGCCATTTGCAATCCCAGAATTTGTTGTTGAACGAATTCCCGGAGGATGTCGTAATCTTCCCTGGCATACTTGAGAAAAGTGGATGCTTGTCCGTAAATGGCAGGCATTTTTGATTTTTTGATAAGATAATATCCGTCTAAGAAAGATTTGATCCCGCCGGAAATGATCAGTTGGTTGCAACGAATGTCCTGACCGGCTTCTTCATCAAGAATTTGATTGATCATATCTACCATCTGAGCCGCATCGTGACCGATCAGGGAGAGCGGTTCATACAGTTCTTTGGGCTGCTCACTGTTTCGCAGCATTTCCACCTTGGCAAAATTAGTTCCGCCAAAGGCCCCAAATTCGATTGCTGCCAGTGGCAGTTTCAGCAAGGCCCTGAGGCTTTCCATACCCATTCCCTGTCCGACTTCTTTGGCCATCACCGGAAAGTCAACAATTTCCAGCACTTCCTGCATGGATTCGATGGGAGGGCGTTTCAGGCGGTCACCTTCAGGCTGAAACCATTCCTGGAATGGGTTTACATGGATGATCAAACCATCGGCCTTCAGTTTGTCCACCAGGATCATCAGTTTTTCTGCCTGTTTGTTCTCCAGCAGGATTTCGAGCTGATTGATTCCGAGGTTGGCATACAGGGGCAGGTGGTCACCGATGATGCTGCGCATGTCGAAATCGGGGAAGTAGGTGTCATCCTCCATGATGATGCGGCAGGAGCCCAGTCCCATTCCCATGCCAAATTCATTACAAGCCCTGGCAAGGTTGCGGTTGATGATGCCGGCCATTTTGGTGCCTCCGGTCATGCTGGAAACCCACATAGGCAACCTGACTCTTTTTCCAAGGAAGTCTGATTCAGGGATCGTATCATCGCCGGGATGCGCGCTGAGCATGGGCTCATACATGAAACGCGTATCCATTTCATTTACAAGAGTCTGGGAGGCAAAGGCCAGGTCTATATGGTCTTTTTTTCTTTGTTCCATAAAGGAGAATTGCGGGGTTTAAACGCCAAGGTATCTGGAGATCACCAGCCGCAAAATTTCTGATGTCCCTTCACCGATTTGCAGTAAGCGCTGGTCGCGGTAAAACCTTTCAATCGGATGTGGTTTAAATAAACCTTTTGCTCCGTGTATCTGCAGGGCTTCGTCCGCGATTTCTTTTGCAATTTCAGAGGTATAAAGTTTGGAAATGGCTGCTTCCCTGGCAAACTGAAGGTTGTTGTCTTTGCGCCAGCATGCGTTATACAAGGTGTTTCTGGCCAGTTCAATCTTGATGTCCATGTCGGCCAGCTTAAAGCCTACTGCTTGAAATTTGGAGATGGGTTTCCCAAACTGGACACGCTCTTTCGCATGTTCCAGCGATGCTTCCATGGCCCCCCTGCCCAGGCCAAGACCAATGGCAGCAATGGACAAACGGCCGGAGTCCAGGGTGTTCAGCATGATACGGCCACCCTGACCCTCTTCACCAAGCAGGTTTTCGGCGGGCACGCGGCAGTCTTTGAAAAATAACTTGCCGGTGTCACTGGCACGCCACATCAACTTACCCTTGCTGGGCTCGGATGTGAAACCCGGTGTGCCTTTTTCTACGATTATGGTTGATAAACGCTTTTTGCCGTTTTTAAAACCGGTGACAGCCTGTAGCGTTACACCCCCTGCAATCGGCGAAGCTGCGTTTGTGATATGTGTTTTGGAACCATTGATCACCCAGTAACCATCCTCCAGCACAGCGGTTGTTTCCGATCCCATGGCATCCGATCCTGCATTTTCCTCGGTTAAACCGAAGGCCCAGGTCATTTTACCGGTGCATAATGGCGGAACAAGTTTTTGCTGTTGAGCACGGGTGCCATATTTCAGAATAGGAGCAATCGCAAGGGAGTTGATTGCGGCTACTGTTGCCGCCTGCGAACTGTCGATTCGTGCTATTTCTTCAACAATAATGATATATGACAGCGTATCCAACGCCTGACCGCCCAGCTCTTTTGGTGTCTGTATCCCAAAAAAACCTGCTTCACCCATTTTGGCAGTTAACTCCACAGAGAAAATCTCTTTATCATCCAACTCCGCTGCGAGAGGTTTGATCTCACGCTCTGCAAAATCACGAACCCTTGCCCTGAGTTCATGATGGGCTTCCGTTAAAAAAGGACTTAATGACATTTATGACGAATTATTTTGTATGATTGTTTAGTGTTATTGTCAGCTAATTCAACAATTTACCTGTGTTGAAGTTTGTAAAAGTATAAAATTTTCTTTATTGAAAATGCATATCAATGCATGATTTTATCCGTCAGAATGATCATTGGAGCATCATTTTCAACTATATCGCCCTGATTTACATCAATTTGCTTAATGAAAGCCTGGGCTGTTGCCGAGATTTTGTTTTCCATTTTCATCGACTCCAGCACCAAGAGCGTATCTCCCTTTGCCACGCTTTCTCCCTCTTTGACATTGATTTTTACAACCGTGCCGTGCATGGGGGCCCGCACAATACTTTCGCCCTCAAGCACGGGATTTTCATTGATGGCCCGCAGGGTTTCACGTCCGAGATGCCGTGCATGACTTATAACAGCTGTTACACCCTCATGATGAAAATATACTTCTCCGTTACGTGCATGATAATACAGTGTGTGTACATTTCCTGAAACGTCAATGCGTAAGGTATCATCACTTCTTTCAACCAGGCGGTAATCCTTGCGCATATGATTGTTTTCAGTACTCAGGTGATGGGGATTGTGATAGAAGTAGTGATGCGTTATTGGTTCACGGTTGATCAACAAATGCGCATCAGGCAGCAGGCGCCAATAGCCAATATTTTGCCATGTGCTGTTTTCCGCTCTCGTTTTTTCCGGTTTGGCAAAAAGAAAAGCCATGGCAAATAACTCCTTTTGGAGAATATCGTGTTGAAAGCTTTTTTTGTTTTGCTGAAGATGCTCAACCAGGTTGGTGTTGCTGTTGCCTTCTGCAAATTCAGATGTTCCTGCCAGGTCAATCAGAAATGGGATATTTGTTTCAATACCCAGCAAAACGTAGTGTCGCAAACTTTTTACCAGTTTTTTTCTGGCGGTTTCCCGGGTGGCACCGTGCACAACCACTTTGCTCACCATGGGGTCATACATTGCGCTGATCTCACCATGGTCACCCAAAGCCGTTTCCACCCTTAATCCCTTGCCGGAAGGTGGTTTGTGGAAATGCACCTTTCCCGGTGAAGGCAAAAAACCTTTGGCCGGATCTTCTGCATATATTCTCGCTTCTATGGCATGCCCGTTGATTTTGATATCGTTTTGGGTAAATGACAAGGGTTTTCCCATGGCAATCATCATTTGCTCCCTGACAATATCGATACCGGTAATCATTTCACTCACCGGATGTTCCACCTGGATGCGCGTGTTCATTTCCAAAAAATAAAACTGATCTCCCTTTACCAGGAATTCTATGGTGCCGGCATTCCGGTAACCGATCTGCCCTGCCAGTTTAATGGCAGCTTCACTGAGCTTGTTCCTTAGGGAACCGGAAATATTGGGAGCAGGTGCTTCTTCTATGATTTTCTGATGCCTGCGCTGCATGGAGCATTCTCTTTCATACAATGTAAGGATATGTCCATGATGGTCAGCAAGCAGCTGAATCTCAATATGCCTGGGGTCAGCCAGATATTTTTCAATATATACTTCGTCGTTGCCAAAATAGTTTTTTGCCTCTCTCTGGGTGCTTTCCAGCAGTTCGCGGAAATCTTTTTCAGACCATGCAATCCGCATCCCTTTTCCCCCGCCGCCTGAAGCAGCCTTGATCATCACCGGGTAACCCATTTCACCGGCTTTATCTGTAAGCTCCGCGGTATTGCCCACAGCCCCTTCAACAACAGGAACACCCAGGGAAACGGCCAGTGCCCTGGCTTCCTTTTTATTGCCCATCAAAGAAATGGCCTCTGCAGTGGGCCCGACAAATATCATCCCGGCTTCTGCCACTGCCCTGGCAAACAATGGATTTTCCGACAAAAAACCATAACCCGGATGGATGGCATCAGCCTCACATTCGCGCGCAATGGCAATGATCTGATCAATGTTCAAATAGGTTTCCGACAAGCTGCTGCCCTGCAAAAGATAGCGTTCGTCAGCCTGCTGAACGTGCAATGAATGCCGGTCTGCTTCCGAATAAATCGCCACCGTTGCAATACCCATTCGGTTTAAGGTTCTGAAAATCCTCACAGCTATCTCGCCACGGTTGGCGACCAGAAGTTTGTTTATCTGCTTCATATAAACGTCATTTTTTCCACGCCGGATTCCTTTTTTCCCTGAATGCACGCCATCCTTCCAGGGCTTCTTCACTTCTCCTGACTTCGTTCAACGACCTGGTGGTGTAGTCAAACAAATCCTCACTAAGACATTGATCCGAAACCTTGATGATCAGCTCCTTGCACTTTTTTACGGCTTCGGGTGCGTTACTGAGAATTTCATCACAAAGATAATCTTTGTGGGCAATCATGCTGTCTTTGCTGCCGGCTTTGTCAATCAGCCCTGAGGCAAGGGCCTCCTCTATGCCCATGGTGATACCGCTGAGCATAAACTGACGCGCTTTGAACTCACCCATCCGCCTGATCACAAAAGGTGAAATCGTAGCAGGAATCAGCCCCAGCCTTACTTCACTGAATGTAAAGCTTGTGTTTTCCTCGGCCAGCACAAAATCCGCACCTGCCAGCAAACCCAATGCCCCGCCCATTACCTTGCCATGTGCCAGGACGATCAACGGCTTCGGGAAGCTGTAAAAGGCATTGAACAAACGGGATAGAACCAGGGGAGGCTGTTCCTCTGGTGGCAGTCCGTCCTGAGTCATCCAACCCAAATCCGCCCCCGCACAAAAAGCCGGTCCGTGCCCGCGAACCACCAACACCCTTGTCCCCGGATCACCAGCAAGATTTGAAAGTGCCTCCGTTAACCCGGCAGCCATCAACTGATCGATCGCATTGCGCTTGTCCGGCCTTGATAACCATAAAGTGGTTATCAGTCCGTCCTTCTCTATCTCAATGTTTGTGTATCCCATAACTTTTGGTTAATGTGCAAATGTGGAAATGTGCAAATGTGCAAATGTACCAATGTACCAATTTACCAATGTATCAATTTACCAATGTATCAATTTATCAATTTATCAATTTATCAATGTACCAATATTCCAATGCCTGAATGTACAAATGTTTAAATGTCAAAAATCAAAAGGTCGAAATCTCCAATCGTCATATAAATAATGCAGCCTTTCTTTGCGGGTTTTGCGTGATTTAAATTTTGCGGCCTTTGCGTGGGATAAATTATTTCACCGCAAAGACGCAGAGAACGCAAAGTTTTTATCTTTGGACAGGTCAAGCCCTGTCCCTACTTTCTTTTCTGCTTACTTCTTACTAACTACTATTTACTTCCTACCCCACGCTCCCTCATTCCCAACCTACATCCTATAAACCCCGCTCGTCGGTTCACCATACGGCTTATTCAGCGAAACAGCGATGGCCATGGCCACCACCTGCCTGGTTTGCATCGGTTCGATGATTCCGTCGTCCCACAGGCGTGATGAACTGTAATAGGGAGAGCCTTCGGTTTCATATTTTTTCAGGATGCTTTCTTTCATGGCTTCTATTTCCGCAGGATCGGCTTTTTGACCTTTGGCCTCCATCTGGTCGATCTTTACCTGGGCCAGCACCATCGCCGCCTGTTGCCCGCCCATCACAGATATGCGGGCCCCCGGCCACATAAACAGGAAATGTGGGTCGAACGCCCTGCCTGCCATGGCATAATTCCCGGCACCGTAAGATCCGCCGGTGATAATGGTGATCTTTGGCACAGAAGCATTGGCCACGGCATGTACCAGCTTCGACCCGTCCCTGGCAAGACCTGCATTTTCATAAACTTTTCCCACCATAAAACCGGTAATGTTTTGCAGAAAAAGTATAGGTATTTTCCTGAAATTGCACAGCTGGATAAAATGGGTGCCCTTCAGGGATGATTCGGCAAACAATACGCCGTTGTTGGCGATGATACCCACCGGATAGCCCATTATGCGAGCAAAACCTGTAACAAGGGTGGTGGCATAGCGGGATTTGAACTCGTGAAAGCGGCTGCCATCCGTAAGCCTGGCAATAATCTCATAAGGGTCGGTCTGCTTTTTCTGGTCGGCCTGGAGAATGCCTGTCAATTCTGCGGGGTCATATTTTGGTTCTTCCGGGCTTATGACTTCCAGCATTTGCTTTGTTCCGGGTTGCAGTGTTTCAAAAATGCTGCGGCAAATGGAAATGGCATGCTGATCATTTTCTGCAAAGTGGTCGGCAACACCCGACTTTGTGGTATGCACCTCAGCACCGCCCAGCTCTTCGGGGGTTACGATCTCGCCGGTAGCGGCCTTTACAAGCGGTGGCCCGCCGATAAAAATAGTGCCCTGGTTTTTTACGATAATGGTTTCGTCGCTCATGGCCGGAATATAGGCACCACCTGCCGTACACGATCCCATCACCAGTGCGATCTGCGGGCACCCCTGTGCAGAAAGTCTTGCCTGGTTAAAAAATATGCGGCCGAAATCATCCCTGTCAGGAAATACCTCTGCCTGCTCAGGGAGAAAGACCCCTCCCGAATCAACCATATAGACGCAGGGAAGGTTGTTTTGCATGGCAATCTCCTGCGCCCTGATATGTTTGCGAATGGTCTCCTTTACATATGTGCCGCCTTTTACGGTTGCGTCATTAGCGATGATCACGGCTTCCTTCCCATGTATCACACCGATACCGGTAACAATACCCGCTGCGGGAAAACTGTCCCTGTATTGTCCGTTAGCCGCCAGCGTCGACAATTCAAGGAATGGCGTGCCCGGATCCAGCAATAAATCAATCCGTTCGCGGGCGAGCAGCTTGCCACGGGCCCTGTGCTTTTCAATGGCATGGTCAGGCCCTCCCTTCATCACACCGTGCATGATCTCGCGATGCCGCTCCAGGATTTGGGTATAACGCTTTTGATTATCAATAAATTCAGCGTCCTCTTTGTGAATATGTGATGGGATGGTATACATACGTCATGTTTTGATATGTGATGCTGTTTTTGGTGATCTGAAACAGCATGATCAGACAGTCATTTTGCTCCAAAGCCTTTTTGCATGCTCACGCGACTCCACGAAAATCTTTTCCTTGTCAACAGTTTGTATTTGCCGGTTTTTGACGATCAGCTTTCCGTTGGCGATCACGTCGCGCACATGGGCCGCGGTAAGGCCAAAGATGAAGTGTCCATAGAAATTATCGCTGTTCAGGGGTGTTGGACTGTCATAATCGAGCACCACCAGGTTGTTGGGACCATCACCGGCAAACCCGTTTTTTTGCAGGTAGCGGTGAACATTCCTGAAACGCTGATATAAGTCCGGCGGGGAAATGACATCACAATGCTGACCGGTAAAATAAGCCGCTTTGGAGCTCCTCAGCATGTCGCTGTGCATGCCATCGGTACCCAGCATGATGTTTTCTCCCAGGCCTGTGCCGTTAAAGCATCCCACCTTATTTTTCAGATTGCTTTCCATATTTTCCACAATCCAGCATGGTTTGCTTTTAAAAATACTGCGCTCTTTGGCATCCAGATGTATCCCGTGTACAAGGATCGTCTTGGATGAATCCATGACGCCGGCCTCATTCAAACGTTCCGTCACCTGCTGGTAATAGTTTTGCAGACTGTGTTCCTGATCCCAGCGGTCTTCAGCCAGATGCATGTGTACGCCGGTGTCGTATTTTTTCATCAGCTTTACAGCTTTGTCCAGCGTGTCTGGTCCTACTGTAAAGGAAGCGTGTAAGCCTACCAGTCCTTGTCTTTTCTGCAGGTACCTTTCTGTTTCAGCAAGACCTGCTTCGGCTTTGTCTTTGCCGTCTCTGTCAGTCGCTTCATAACAAAGAAGGTGTGATATCCCGACCTCTTCAAAAGCATCGGCAATGATGTCGAGTGATCCCTTTATGGCATTGGGCGATGCATGGTGATCAATAATGAAGGTAGAACCTAAGCGTGCAGCGGCCATGGCTGTCACAAGGGCACTGTAGCGAATGGTATCCTTGTCGAGTGCCTTATCAAGCCGCCACCAAATGAATTCCAGGATTTCCCGGAAATTTACCGGTGATTTTGGAGGTGCAGGCATCCCCCTGGCAAGGGCAGAATACACATGATGATGCCCCACGGCAAAAGATTTGGTGATCAGTTTGCCGGTGCAGTCAAGGACTGTATGACCCGATATGTCTCCCGGGGCTTTATCGTTTCTGCCTGTAAGATGGATCGCGCCATCCGCACCCTCGTCCACCAATACATCGGCCTGCACGAACTCCAGGCTTTCCCAGTGAATGAATGTTCCGTTTTTTAGTAAAACTCCCATAACACGTTGCTTGTTGATTAATGAATAAAGAAATCTTGATTTATGATCATTCAATTATTTGGACATGACTTCAGATTGTTTCATCCGACATGTTTTGGCTTTCGTTTTGCCGGTAATAGCCCTTACTAAAACCGATGAACAGGCAATTTGGTTCTTTTGTTACCGTCGAAAAATGTATAAGCATTGGCAACAGCAGCAGCCGTCGGCACCATCCCGATCTCCCCGATCCCTTTGGCTCCGTAAGGACCATGGGGATCTTTTTCTTCCACCCCCCCCCCCCCCCCCCCCCCCTTTCAGCCTGACCTGCTTTGGCCTGCCGTTTTCCATCTCCAGCTTTTCAGTAAGCGCGTATCCCAGGCCCATATGCACGGCACCATGGATCTGCCCTTCAAAAAGCGTAGGATTCATGATCTTCCCGGCATCATGCGCGGCAACAACTTTTTTCACATTCCCGTTATCATCCAGAATAACAACCTGGGTGGCATAGCCATAGGCGAAATGTATTTTGGGGTCTTCAGCATTTTCGCCGGGTTTACACGTCCAGTCACAAATATATTCACCCCGGTATGTTTTTCCTGCGAGTTCTGCCAGCGGTTCATCCTTCTCCCGGTGCTTTTCCAAATCCTCTTTGATTTTTTTTGCTGCATCCAGAATGGCGTTGCCAAGCAATGCCGTACCCCTTGACGATGTTGTCATGCCCGTGGGCACATCTTCACCTGTATCCACTGACACTTCCATAATCAGCGGGTCAATCCCGGTTTCCTGGTGGAGGGTCTGAATGGCCATGGTATGGATACCCTGCCCCATTTCCGTCCAGCCATGGTGGATCAGCACCTTGCGGGCATCAACGATCTCGATCTTGACCTTACTCTCGTCGATCATACCGTTACCCACCCCTGAATTCTTAATGCCGCAGGCAATGCCGGCATAGCTGGCATTCTTGAAATCGTCCTTTACCGCGTTTAGGGTTTTTCGCAGTCCCACGCCTTCCAGCTTTTGTCCGGTTGCAGTGGTGGCTCCGTCGGTAAGGGCATTGTCGTAGCGGATCTGCCACCTGTCGAAGCCCGCTTGCCGGCAAAGATCGTCAATACAGGATTCCAGGGCGAAAATGACCTGCGGAACACCAAACCCCCGCATGGCTCCCGATGGGATATTGTTGGTGTAAACGGTTTTGGCAGAGATGTCAACGGCAGGGACAGTATAACCTCCGGTGGCATGCCCCACAACACGTTCCATCACCTTTGTCCCCACGGAAGCATAAGCACCGGTATCACCCACAGCATTAAGGGTGAGGGCTGTGAACCTGCCTTTGCTGTCGCAGGCTAACCGCATGTCCATCCATACCGGATGCCTTTTGGGGTGCATCCGTATGGATTCTTCCCGGTTCAGGTGAACCTTAACCGGCTTCTTCAGCAAGCGGCTGAAGAGTGCTGCATGCCCCTGCACACTGAGGTCCTCCTTACCACCAAAACCGCCGCCGTTTGATACCTGTGTTACATAAATAAGACTTTCGCCGATGCCGAGCAGGCGTGCAAGCTGTTTGCGGTCAACATATACCCCCTGACTCTGACTGTAAAGCCGAATCCCGTCCTTTTCAGGCAGGGCCACGGCACATTCGGTTTCCAGGAAGGCATGTTCAACATGTTGCGTTTCAAATACACCTTCTGCGATATAGGCAGCTTCCTCCATTGCATGGGCGGTGTCGCCGAAGCGGATGCTGCATGTTTCCAAAACATTTGATTGCCCGGGATGCACCCGGACGCTGTTTTCAGATGCCGCTTTATGCATGTCGCAAACCGGATCTGATACTTCATAACCGACCTCAATAAGGGCGGCCGCTTTCCGGGCAATTTCTTCTGTTTCGGCCACCACGCCGGCCAGAACGTCACCCACGCAGCGTGTATATTCCCCCTCGGCGATCATCAGCGGCCAATCCTGGAAAATCAGCCCTATATACCTCTCACCGGGGATGTCAGTAGCAGTAAAAACGCCGGCTACCCCTTCCATGTCTTTTGCTTTTTGGATGTTGATGGAACGGATTTTTGCACGGGCATGCTCGCTGAAAACCAAGGCACCGTACAACATACCATCGAAGAAAAGATCATCCACAAACGGCCGTGCGCCCAGGGCTGTTTCTTCCGACTGGTATTTTGGCCAGGCTGCGCCGATTTTTGCATCCGGATCCGGTTTGGAAAGCCCGGATCTTTCACTGTCTTCCAGGGCGGCTTCCAGTGCATCCACAATTTTGATGTAACCGGTGCAGCGACACAGATTGGGCTGAATGGCCCTGACGATATCCTCCCTGGAAGGACGCTCGTTCAGTTCAAACAGCTGCCTGCTGCGCATGATGAAACCGGGGCTGCAGAATCCGCACTGCACAGCTCCGTGCTTCGCAAACATCCGCCCGATAAACCGGCGAAAGCCCTCTGGCAGCCCTTCCATCGTGACAACCGAGGCGTCCTGCAGTTTTTCCATGGGCGTGCGGCAGGCAAGCTTTGGCTTACCGTCAATCTCTACCGTGCAGGCGCCGCAACTGCCTTCGCCTGAACATCCGTCTTTCGGCGAAATAATGCGGTGGTCGAGCCTTAAACAGGAAAGCAGTGACCTCGAAGGGTCTCCCTCGTAGCTTTGTTTTGTGCCGTTTAATGTAAATCTGATCATTTTATATCTCTTCAGTGGGAAAAAGTTGTCTCATAGTCCCGGTGGCAGATTTTTTAAATCACTAAGATTAGATAATTCCGGATCAACAGCATCAGGGAGTTGGATCATTCTTTCAACGGCCCTAAGGTCTTTTAACCCACTTCCGGTTGACATCACGATATTGTGTGTGCCCGCCTCCAATCTTCTCTCCCGGTGGTACTTCAACAGTCCGGCAAAAGCTGCTGCAGCGGCCGGCTCTGCAAAAATCCCTGTGTTGCGGGCCATCACTGAAGCCGCCGACAAAATATCTGCGTCACTAACAGTTACCCACTCGCCTCCGTATTGAAGAAGCAGTTTCTTAGCCATCCTGAAATTTCTGGGAACGTCAACGGAAATGGAATCAGCCATGGTGGTGCTCCTTTTGATCGCAAAATCATCACCCGACATGTTTCTCACAAGGTTGTCACTCTCTTCCGACTGTACCGCCACCAGCACCGGCATCTTTTCCAGCAAACCGATCTTTAACAGGTCCTCAAAACCCCGGTAAATGCCTGAAATGATCACACCGTCGCCCACCGAAATATATATCCTGTCGATGGCTGTGTCAGCCATATCGGCAAATATCTCCCAGGCGGCTGTTTTTTTCCCTTCAATGGTAACCGGATTGTATCCGGTGTTCCGGTTATACCAACCATAAGTGTTGCTAAGCCGGATACTTAGCTCAAAAGCTGCATCATAACTGCCTTTTACAGGGATAAGGTGGGCCCCGTACATCATTACCTGGCTGATTTTTGCCTTTGGTGCGGTTTCCGGGACAAGCACCACAGCGTGTTGCCCACGGGATGCACAGATCCCGGCGATGGAGGAACCCGCATTACCGGTGGATGCTGCAACAATGGTTTCAATTCCCCTTTCGGCAGCATAGGCTGAAACCACTGCAGAAGCCCTGTCTTTATAAGAGAAAGTGGGATTCTGCCCGTCATCTTTTATATGGAGAAAATAGGGCAGGGGCCTTCCGTCCAGCTCCCTGAAAACGTACATGGGTGTGTTCCCTATCCTCAGCGGTGGCAGGCTTTCCTTTTTTTCAATGGGCAATAAATCAAGAAAACCATTATGGGCAAGGTCAGAGAGACTTGTGTTTTTCTGCTTTAACAGGGAATAGTCGTAAACGGTTTTCAAAACCCCGCGGGGTGGTCTGTCAGGGGCATTGTCACTGCTGCATTTGGGACAAAGATAAATAACTTGATTATGAGCATCTTGCTGCTCTCCGCAATCAATGCACTCAAAAGCGTAATCCACTTTTTTTGTCTGAAAACCCATAACTAACGGCTTATTCTGCCAAATTATTAAATTTTATGCAAATTACATCGGTTTTTCTTACAAGAATTGTAAAAAACCGTTTTTCGGGATGCGTGATTTGCGTTTAGCAAGCACTGACGCCGTTTGTGAAAAAGGGTATATATTTGCAATAGAGGATGTGTGGGGTGGGAGCTGGGAACTGAGAGCTGAGAGCTGGGAGCTGGGAGCTGGGAGCTTTAGGGACTTTAGGGACTTAAGGGACTTAAGGGACTTAAGGGACTTAAGAGAATTGAGAGATAGAAAGATAGAAAGATAGAAAGAGATAAAGAGAGAGGGAGTGAGTAAATAGTAGTTAGTAAGAAGTAAGCAGAAAAGAAAGTAGGAGGGACAGGGCTTGACCTGT
>SL_3KL_010_SEDDRAFT_10004310_pt1 | contig 12860 bp, 12 predicted proteins | sample SodLakKL_010_SED_2_FD_10381 | JGI IMG/M metagenome (IMG submission 10381)
TGCGCACGTCCTGGACCGGGACAGAGCCGAACCCGCCTGAACGGTCGGGGCCGTTCGGACGGGCCGGGCCGACCAACGCTCGGGGCCGCCCACTTGCTGCGACTCCCGCGGTGCCGGTACCACGGGATCGTCCGACACGTGGACCGATCTGGACGTGGACCGATCTGGCGACTGGAGGAAGACCGTGACGACCGTCCCCACCCGCGCCACAGCACACCGCGACCGTCGTCAACGGATGCGCCTCTGCGCCGTCGGGTTCGCCGCGGCGCTCATCGCGGCAGCGTGTGCCCCGGAGCAGCCCGACGAGCCGGTGCCGGGCACCGAGCTCGAGGCACCGGCCGAGGAGCCAACGGAGGCCACGGAACCCGCGGAGGCGCCTGCCGAGGAGCCGTCGGAGGAGCTCGCCCCGCCCGAGGACGAGGAGGCGGAGGAACCCGACGACGGGACCGAGCAGCTCGAAGGTGAGGCGACCACGCAGGCCACGGACGAGGGACAGTTCGGCGTGGTCGCGGTGACCGACGTCCGGATGGCGACCCACGCCGGCTTCGACCGGCTCGTGTTCGAGATCGAGGGCGATGGCCTCGCTGGATGGGATCTGCGCTACGTCGACGAAGCCGCAGCGCAGGGCACTGGTGAGCCGATCGAGGTCGATGGTGACGCGATCCTGGCCGTGGCGTTGCACAACGTCACCCTGCCGCCCGACCTCCCCGAGGGGATCGACCGGTGGGACGAGCAACGGCTCGACGGGCCAGCCGGCGGCGTCATCGATGAGCTCGTCCACGACACCATCTTCGAGGGCATCCAGACCTTCTTCGTCGGACTCGACGAGGAACGAGCCTTCGTCGTCGAGCGGTTCGAGGACCCCCAACGGGTCGTCATCGACATCCTCCACGATGGCGAGAACCGGTAGCGCGGGCGCGCGGCCACGCGTGGCGACGAGGGGTCGCAGGATCCCTGCGACGGGGTCGGAGCGCCCACGTCGGGCTCGTCGCATCGCCGGATGACCCACGGCCGGTGGGGAGGTCCACCTACGGTGTACCTCCCCACCGGCTCGTCGTGTCGACGGGCCACGGCCGGCGTGGCACCGAGGAGGTCCGGGTGAGCGAGCTGCGACTGACGGCCGATGAGATCGCGGCCCGAACGCCGGAAGGTCGCAACCGGTACGCGGACGCGTTGCGGCTGGTGTCGATCGTGATCGTCGTGTACGGCCACTGGCTGCTGGCCGTCGTCAGCGTCCGGGACGGGCAGCTGGAGGCGGCGAACCTGTTGACGGTCGAGCCGTGGACCCACTGGCTGACCTGGATCTTCCAGGTGATGCCCCTGTTCTTCTTCGTCGGGGGCTACGCGAACGCAGCGGCCTTCCGTTCCGCGCGACGCAAGGGCGTCACGTGGGCCGACTGGGTGCGCGGACGCGCCCGTCGGCTCCTGCGACCGGTCGTACCCCTGGTGGTGCTGTGGATCCCGGTGGCGGGGGCTCTCGCCTACCTCGGCGTCTCCCGCGAGCTGCTGCAGTTCGCGACACAGGTGGTGATCGTGCCGGTGTGGTTCCTGGCCGCCTACCTGATCATCTGCGCCTTCGTCCCGATCAGCTACGTCCTCCACGAGCGCCTCGGGGTCGTCGCGCTCGGTCTGTTCGTCGGGCTCGCCGTGCTCGTTGACCTGCTCCACCTCGCCGGTGTCCCGGCGGTCGGCTGGAGCAACTTCCTGTGGATCTGGGGTGCCGTCCACCAGGCGGGCTACCTGTGGCACGACAGCGACCGTGCCGCCGCCGGCGGGTCGGGCATCCGCAGCTGGCTGCCGCGGACCGTGCCCTCCGCCATCGCCATGGCTGTCGCCGGATACGGGCTGCTGCTCGTGCTGACCCAGCTGCTCGGCTACCCGATCTCGATGGTCGGCGTCGACGGCGCGACCCGCAGCAACAACTCACCGCCGTCGATCGCGCTGGTGGCCCTCGCGGTGGGACAGGTCGGCCTCGCGTTGGCGCTGCGGAAGCCGGCGGAGCGGCTGCTCGAGCGTCCGCGCGTCTGGGGCACGGTGGTGGTGACCGGGTCGTTCACGATGACGCTGTACCTGTGGCACATGACCGCGATGGTCGCGGTCGCCGCTGCCCTGATCCCGACCGGGGTGTGGCCCACCCGCGAGACGGTCGACGCCACGTGGTGGTGGCAACGTCCCCTGTGGTGGCTGGCGTGCACGGCCGCGGTGGCGGTGCTCGTCCCCCTGTTCGGCCGTTACGAGCACGCGGGCGCACCCCGCTCCCGCCCGTCGAAGATCCGTGCGGCGATCGGGGTCACGCTGGCGACGGCGGGGATGGGGCTCCTGGTGTTCGGTGGCCTGCACCGTCCCGGGACCGCCACCGGCGTGCCGTGGATCGAGCTCGGGATGCTCGTGGTGGGGCTCGGGGCCCTGGGGGTGCTGCGTAAGCCCCAGCGGCCGGATGAGCTGCCCGCCCCCGGTGGGGCGGCCGAACCCGCCGAGGTCGCCCCTCCGGAGTCGGAGGACGCCGCCGCCCCGTGAGCCCGGACCCCCCACGACGCTGTGGGAGGTGATGGGTGCGGTTGCGACGGATACCCGTCGCAACCGCACCCATCACCGCGATCCACCTCGACGTTCGCTGATCGAGGCGGCGGTGGCCGGACGTCAGCGGGGGACGGGCGTCAGCGGTGGCCGATGGCGGTGAGGCTCTGGGTCGCGATCTCGCGTTCCTCGTCGGTCGCCACGGCGAGCACGGCCACCTCGGCATCGGTGGGGTGGAGCTCCGCCACGCCGTCGGGCGCGGCGTGGACGTCCGCCGAGGCGTTGCGGTCGGGATCGATCGCCAGGCCGAGCACCCCCAGCCCGTCGACCACGCGGGCGCGCATCGCCGCGGCGTTCTCGCCGACCCCGGCGGTGAACACGAGCCCGTCCAGCCGTCCCAGCGCCGCGGTGTAGGCACCGATGTACCTGCGGATCCGGTAGGCGTAGATCTCCAACGCCAGGGCCGCGGCCTCGTCTCCTCCCTCCGCCCGAGCCTCGATCTCGCGCACATCGTTCGCGCCACAGAGCCCCAACAGCCCGCTGCGGCGGTTCAGCAGCACGTCGACCTCGTCGAGGCTCATGCCGCCCTCGCGGACGAGGTGGAAGACGACGGCCGGGTCCAGGTCGCCCGATCGGGTGCCCATCACCAGGCCCTCCAGCGGTGACAGGCCCATCGAGGTGTCGATGCTGCGGCCAGCGTCGATGGCCGTCGCCGACGCCCCGTTGCCGAGGTGGAGGGTGATCAGCGCGAGGTCGTCACGGCCGAGGTGCGCGGCCGCCCGTCGTGCGACGTAGGCGTGCGAGGTGCCGTGGAAGCCGTAGCGACGGACGCCGTGGTCGACGAGCACCTCGTCGGGGACGGCGTAGCGGTACGCACGGGGTGGCAGGGTCGCGTGGAAGGCGGTGTCGAAGACCGCCACCTGCGGCACGTCCGGGCGCAGGCGGGTCGCCACCTCGATGCCGGTGAGGTTCGCCGGGTTGTGCAGCGGGGCGAGGGGGACGTGGGCGCGGATGCCGGCGATGACCTCGTCGTCGATGAGGGCCGGAGCGACGAAACGTGCGCCGCCGTGGACCACGCGGTGGCCGATGGCCGCCAGCTCGGTCAGCAGTCCCGCTGCCTCCAGCGCGGCCACCAGGGCGTCGAAGCCGTCCGCATGGTCGGCGATGGGTCGTTCCTCGACGTCCTCGCTGGGCACGTCGGAGCCGGTGAACCGGTGCCGCAGGCGTCCTTCAGGTTCGCCGATCCGCTCGATCAGCCCCGTGGCGAGCTCGGTCAGCTCGGGCTCGGTCGCGCCGGGGACCGCCGCGGAGGGCGCGGCCGACGTGGCACGGTCGTCGACCACGCCGAACAGCCGGTACTTGATCGAGGAGCTGCCGGAGTTGAGCACCAGGACCTGCATGTCGGGCTCCTCAGTCCTGCGCTTGGATCGCGGTGATGATCACGGTGTTGACGACGTCCTCGACGGTGCAACCGCGGGACAGGTCGTTGACGGGCTTGTTCAGGCCCTGGAGCACCGGACCGATCGCGATGGCCCCCGACGAGCGTTGCACCGCCTTGTAGGTGTTGTTGCCGGTGTTCAGGTCGGGGAAGATGAAGACCGTGGCGCGTCCCGCCACCTGCGACCCCGGCAGCTTGGCCTCGCCGACCGCGACGTCGATCGCCGCGTCGTACTGGATCGGGCCCTCGACCTGCAGTCCGGGGCGCTGCTCGCGGACGAGCTGGGTCGCTGCACGCACGCGCTCCACGGCCTCGCCCTTGCCGCTCTCACCCGTGGAGTAGGACAGCATCGCCACCCGCGGCTCGATGCCGAAGGCCTCAGCGGTCTCCGCTGAGCTGATCGCGATGCTGGCCAGCTGCTCGGAGTCGGGGTCCGGGTTGACGGCGCAGTCGCCGTAGACCAGCACGCGGTCGGGCAGGCACATCAGGAACACCGAAGAGACGACGCTCGCACCAGGTGCCGTCCGGATCACCTCGAACGCCGGGCGGATCGTGTGCTGGGTCGTGTGTGCCGCACCGGAGACCATGCCGTCCGCCAGGCCCTCGTGCACCATCAGCGTGCCGAAGTAGCCGACGTCCACCAGGGTCTCGCGCGCGAGCTCCTCGGTGATGCCCTTGTGTCTGCGAACGTCGAGGTAGGTCTGGGCGAACCGCTCCCGCAACGGCGAGGTAGCGGGGTCGACGATCGGGATGTCGTCGATGTCCACGCCGAGGCTCGACGTGCGCCCTCGTACCTCCTGCTCGTCGCCGAGCAGCGTCAGGTCGACGAGTCGGCGGCTCAGGAGGATCTCGGTCGCGCGCAGATGCGTTCGTCGGTGCCCTCGGGGAGCACGACGTGCTTGCGATCGGCGCGGGCCCGCTGGATCAGTTGGTACTGGAACATCAGTGGGGTGACACGCTCGGGACGGACGACCTCCACCCGCTCCTCCAGCGCGTCGCCGTCCACGTGCTCCTCGAACAGCCCGAGTGCCGTGCTGAGCTTGCGGGTGCCATCCGCCCGGATCGCCGCAGGCACCGTCGCGATGCGTGTCGCCGTGGCGTAGGTGTCGGCCGTGGTGCGCAGGATGGGCACGGCGCGGTCGGGAAGGCCCTCGAGCAGGCGGACGACCGTCGCGTCGAGGGGCAGCCCACCGGTGAGCACGATCGCCGCGAGGTTGGGGAAGCTCGTCGACTGGTGGCTCATCAGGGCGCCGAGCACCACGTCTGCCCGGTCACCCGGGGTGATCAGCAGCGTGCCCTCCTGGATGTGGTCCAGCACCCGTGGCAGGGTCATCGCGGCGATCTTGACCTCGGCGACCTCGCGGTCGAGGTCACCGGACCCGGGATCGACGTCGCACCCCAGCGCCTCGGCCAGCTCGCCCACGGTGGGCATCGCGAGCAGGGGGGTCTCGGGCAACGTCCAGACCGGCTCGGTCGTCGACGTGTCCGCGACCAGGTTGCGGACCTCCTCGAGGTCCTCGGGCGCGACACGGTTGACGATCGCGCCGGCCAGGGTGCACCCCTCGGCACGCAGCGACTCGCCCGCGAGGCGGAGCGCCTCGACCACCTGGGTCGCCGGGCGTGCCCGACCGTTGACCACGGCGAGCACGGGTGCGCCGAGGTGGTTGGCCACCTCGGCGTTGAAGTCGAACTCGAGGGCTGCGGCGTTGCCGGTGTAGTCGGTGCCGTCGCAGACCACGAACCCGTAGCGTTCCTCGAGGGCCTTGTAGCGTTCGAGGATGCCGCTGAACACCTCGTCGCTGCGGCCATCGGCGAGCATCACCGCGACCTCGTGGGCGTCGTAGGCCGCCAGCTCGTCCAGCTCATCGGTGAGACCGAAGCGCTGTCGGATCAGCTCGGTCCGAGGGTCGGGCTCGTCGTGGTCACGGATCACCGGGCGGAAGTAGCCGACATCACCGAGCCGGCGGGTGAGCAGCTCCATGACGCCGAGCGTGACCACCGACCGTCCGGCCCGTGGCTCGAGGGAGGCGAGGTAGAGGTTGCGGGCCAGCGCGGGGCCTTCCATCGGGCGCAACGCCAGTCAACCAGCTCCGCGAGGTGCACGAGAGGGGTCGAAGGCCCGCTCCTGTGCCGACCATCGGCCCACGCAGGGTGGGCCCGGGCGGGGCTGTCGTGGTGGGACCGAGGCGAGCCGCACACCGCGTGCTCGGCTGTTGCGCGTCAGTCGCGGGTGCCTCCGGCCCGGCCGGTGCGGGAGATGGCCGCGCGCCAGAGGGGTGCGGCGGTGTGGCGCAACACCACGACCGCCCGGTACCACGCGGGGACGGTCCGTTCGGCGGCGCCGTCCAGGAGCGTGCGGTGGATCGCGCGTGCGACGTCCTCCGGTTCCCCGACCAGCGGGCCGATCGGGGTGCCCTTCCAGCTGGTCTGGGGGAAACCCTCCGTCTCGATGAAGCCGGGGTTGAGTTGGCAGACCGTGATGCCGCGTCGCGCCCACGCCAGCCCCAGCGCTTCGCTGAAGCCCACCATGCCGAACTTGGAGGTGGCGTAGTCTGCCGGTCCGACCCCGATCTTGCCGCCGACCGAGGCCACGTTGATCACGCGGCTCGGCGCACCGGCTTCGAGCAGCTCCGCGAACGCGCCTGTGCACCGGATCGTCCCGCCGAGGTTGACGTCGATCGTGCGCAGGGCGTCGTCGACGTCGCTGCGTCCTCGGAAGGCGCCGCCGGGGATGCCCGCGTTGTTGATCAGGGCGTGACAGGCACCGAACCCCTCCTGCACGCGGGCAGCGAGCCCGTCGACGTCCTCCTGGGAGGTCACGTCCGTGACGTGCGGGATGATGCCGGGGAGCGAGGAGGCGAGCGCCTGCAGCCGGTCCTCGCGACGGGCGGCGGCGACCACCGTCATGCCGAGTCGCGCGAGCCGGCGCGCGGTCGCCTCACCGATCCCGCTGGATGCTCCGGTGATCACGGCGACCTTGCCTGCGGGGTCCCACGGCATCGTTGCTCCTCCTGGTCGTCTGTCGAGGACAACGGTAGGGGCTGGCCAGCAGGAGGGAGACGTCAGCCGTCAGCGTGGCGCCTGCGCCGTTGCAACCGGTCGGTGGCCTGGCATGATGGTCGGGCCCGTCGTCGCTCGTCGAAGGTCGTGTCCGTGGGGATCACCCGACTCAACCATGCCGTGCTCTACGTCCGTGACGCCGAACGCCACGCCACCTTCTACCGCGAGGTCCTGGGGTTCGAGGAGGTCGCGCGGCTGCGGCTCGGTCCGGGCAAGCTCGGCGTGTTCCTGCGTGCGCCCGGGTCGAGCAACGACCACGACATCGCCTTCTTCGGGCTCGGCGAGGGGCTCAGCACGTCGACGGCGGGGCGCGAGACCGTCGGCCTCTACCACCTCGCCTGGGAGGTGCCGACCCTGGCGGAGCTCGCGGAGCACCGTGACCGGTTGGCCGAGGTCGGCGCGCTCCGTGGCGCCAGCGATCACGGCACGACCAAGGCGCTCTACGCCGAGGACCCCGACGGCCTCGAGTTCGAGGTCAGCTGGATCGTCCCGCGGGAGCTCCTGGACGGCCCGGACGAGCCGACGATCGCTCCGCTCGACCTCGATGCAGAGATCGCCCGGTACGGCGCCGAGACCCCGGGCCAGCGCACCGTTCCCGCGTCCCCCTGATCGGCTGCGTTCACCGCTCACCATGATGACTCGAACGCGCGAGGTACGGTGTCGGGTCCCGGTGAGGCCTCGCCGGGCCTCCCACGTCGGCTCGTCCACCGGGGTCGTTCATGTCCGCTACCGCCACCACCCGATCGGGCCGGTCGTGGCGTCGGTGGACGGTGCTCGCCGTGGTGGCGGCCGTGGTCGCCGGCATCGTCGTCGGGCTGGTGCTGTTCTTCGGTGGCGACGAGCCCGAGCAGGTCGATGCCGAGCGCGCACTGCAACGGGACCAGGAGCCCGTGCCGGAGGAGGGGCTCGAGGCGCCCGAGGACCTCGAGGAGGTCGGTGACACGCTCGGCGAGGACGTCGGCGAGGCGGGTGATGAGCCGGAGGAGGTCGGTCCCCCCGAGCGGCCGGAGGAGCTCGACGGGCGGTGGGTCGTGGACCGGTCACGTGAGTTCGACCGTGAGGAGGGACGCGGCACCTTCGCCGGCTACCGCGTCCAGGAGGAGCTCTCGGGCGTCGGGAGGTCGACAGCCGTCGGACGCACCCCAGATGTCGCCGGGCACGTGGTCTTCGAGGAGGCGACCGTCACCTCGGCGCTCATCGAGGTCGACCTCACGACGTTGGCCAGCGACGACGACCGTCGGGACCGCCGGGTGCGGGACGAGCTCGGCCCCGACGCCCGTGCGGTCTTCGAGCTCGACAGCCGGATCGAGCTCCCGGAGGTCCCGCCGGTCGGTGAGGTCATCGAGCTGACGGCGCCGGGCATGTTGACCCTGCTCGGCACCACCAACGAGGTGGAGGTCCAACTGCAGGCGGTCGTCACCGAGACGGGGCTGCTCGTCGCGGGCTCGACGCAGATCATGTTCGAGGACTACGACATCGAGGTGCCCGAGGCCACGATCGTCCTGTCGGTCGACGACGAGGCGACCCTGGAGTGGCAGATCTTCCTCGTCCGGGAGTGAGCCCATCGCCGCACGCTGCGGCTGGTGCTGGCGTCTCTCGTCCGACCGGGTCCTCGTCCCGGCCGGTCGTTCACGACCTCGAGGTGGGTCCGGCGAGTTCGCGCTGCAGGCGTGTGCGCTCCGCCTCGAGCCGCTCCCGGGTGCCCGACGCGGCGTGGGGAGGCATGTCGCGCAACGCACCCTGGACGTCCCGGAGCCGCGCGAGCAGCTCCTCCCGGGGCAGGGGCTCTGGCTTGGGCACGGGCAGGTCCTCGGGCAGGACGCAACGGATCGGCGGCGACCGCGACCCGCGCTGCGACGGTGATGCGGACGCATCGACCAGGGTAGGACGGTCACCTACCCTCGCCGGTCATGGCGATCCTCGTCGACACGGCGATCTGGCCACACCGTCAGCGGCGGTGGGCGCACCTGGTGAGCGATCGTTCCTTCGGTGAGCTCCACCACTTCGCGGATGAGCTGGGGCTCCGACGTGTGTGGTTCCAGGGGGACCACTACGACATCCCGGCCGAGCTCCGGCACCAGGCGATCCTGTTGGGGGCCGTCCCCGTGAGCTCGGCGGAGCTGGTGCGGCGCCTGCGCGCCTCCGGCCTGCGTCAACGCTCGCGGGTCACGCGCCTGCCGGGGGAGTGAGCGAGCCCGATCGGGACGCGTGGTGGGAGCGCGTCGTGCTGGTCACAGCCACCGCCCCGGGTTGAGCAGGCCGTGTGGGTCGAGCGCGCGCTTGATCCGCCGCTGGACCTCGAGGTTGCCCGCGCCGATCTCGCGCTCCAGGAACGGTGCCTTGATCGAGCCGACCCCATGCTCACCGGTGATCGTCCCGCCGAGGTCGAGCGCGGCGAGCACCAGCTCGTCGAAGGCGGCCAGGGCGCGACGCAGCACGGTGCCGTCGTCCTCGCGCGGGACGACCAGCGTCGGGTGCATGTTGCCGTCGCCGGCGTGCCCGAAGGAGCCGATCGTGACGTCGCGCCGCTCCGCGATCGCCTCCGCGCGGGCGAGCAGCTCGGGGATGCGCGAACGCGGGACGGCGATGTCGTCCAACAAGGTGGTCCCCTGCTGCTCCAGTGCGGGGATCGCGAGCCGCCGGGCCTGCAGCAGGAGCTCGGACTCCTCGGGGTCCTCCGTGGTCGCGGTGTAGGTCGCCCCGGCGTCGTCGCACAGCTGCCCGGCCCGTGCCATCTCGGTGCCTCGGAGCGGGGACGGCGTGTCGGACTGGAGCAGCACCAGGGCCGCGCTGTCACGATCGAGGTCCATGCGGTAGGCGTCGTCGACGGCGCGGACCGTGGTCCGGTCCATGATCTCCATGAGCGAGCACACCAACCCCGACCGGATGATCGCCGCGACGGCGTCCCCGGCCGCGGTGAGCGTCGGGAAGAACGCCACGAGCGTCGCGGCTCCGCTCGGGCTCGGGCGCAGCCGCAGTCGCGCTCGGGTCACGATGCCCAACGTCCCTTCGGAGCCGACCATCAGGCTCGTGAGGTCGAGCCCGGCGACCCCCTTGATCGTCCGTCGCCCCGTCTCGATCACGGTGCCGTCGGCGAGCACGACCTCCAACCCCATGACGTAGTCGCGCGTCACCCCGTACTTCACACAGCACAGCCCGCCGGCGTTGGTGGCCACGTTGCCGCCGATGGAGCAGAAGGTCTTGCTCGCCGGGTCCGGGGGGTACCACAGCCCATGGGGTGCGGTCGCGATCGAGATGTCGGCGTTGAGCACCCCGGGCTCGACCGTCACCGTCTGGTCGACCTCATCGATCTCGAGGATGTCGTCCATCCGCTCGAGGCAGAGGATCAGGCAGCCGTCGATCGCCTGGGAGGCGCCAGCGAGGCTGCTACCGGCCCCGCGCGGGACGATCGGGACCTGGTGGCTCGCGGCGACCTTGACGGCTGCGGCGACCTCGTCGGTGCGGCGCGGGAAGGCGGCTGCCACCGGTTGCCCGGGGGTGAGCCAGTCGGTGCGGTCGTAGCGGTAGGTCTCCAGGATGTCGCGATCGGTGATCACGGCATCGTCGGGGAGCGCTGCGGCGAGTTCCTCGACGAACGCCATCCCGTGCCTCCCGAACGCGGTTGATCGAGCAGGGTACGACGCCGCAGCACGCTAGGTTCGCACCGGTGGACGAGGAGGACCTGGTGGCCGCATCGCACACGACGACGTCCGCACCGACGTCCGCACCGACGGGGGCGCCGACGGGGGCGCCGACGGGGGCGCCGACGCCCGGAGGGGCGGGTGCGTCCCCGCCACCCTTCGGGACGGTGCCGGCCCCACGGATGGTCGTGAGCGCAGCCCCCGACGGCGTGTTCGGACCACCCGAGCTCGTCGCGACGGCGGAGCTCTCCCTCCACCCGTTCGCGCACGTCCTGCACTACGGCAGCGCGTGCTTCGAGGGGCTCAAGGCACACCGCGGGCACGACGGCGTCGTGCGTCTGTTCCGTGCACGGCGCCACGTCGAACGGATGCGGCGCACCGCCGAGCTGCTGCTGCTCCCGCAGCCGCCGACGGACCTGCTGGCGGAGGCGATCGGCCAGGTGGTCACGGGCAACCTCGACGTCACCCCGGAACCGCCGGGCGCGTTGTACGTGCGACCGATGCTCTTCGGGACGGAAGCCAACATCGGTGCCGCGGCCGCCCCGTCCCGCCACGCGCAGCTGGTCGTCGTCGCCTCACCGGTCGGTGACTACTTCGCCGGCGGGGGTCGTGCGCTTCGTTTGCTGGTGGAGGGTGACCTGCCCCGCACCACACCGCAGTTCGGCGAGGCCAAGGCCGGTGCCAACTACGTGATGGCCCTCGGGGTGACCCGGCGTGCCGCCGCGGAGCACGGCGTGGACCAGGTGCTGTTCGCGCCGGATGGCGCCGTCCAGGAGACGGGGGCCGCGAACTTCCTGCTCGTCGACGATGATCGGGTGGTGACCCGTGCCCTGGACAGTTCCTTCCTCCACGGCGTCACGCGCGACTCGGTGCTCACCCTCGCCGCTGATCTCGGCTACGAGGTCGAGGAGCGCCAGATCGCCGTCGAGGAGCTGGTGAACTGGCGCGGCGAGGCGGCGCTCGCTGGGACCGCCGCGGTGCTGGCCGGGGTCGGCACCCTGGTCCACGAGGGAGCTGAGATCACGATCGGCGATGGCCAGGTCGGGCCCAACACGACGCGCCTGCGCGACGCGTTGGTCGCGATCCAGCAGGGCGCGGACGAGGATCGCCACGGGTGGCTCACGCCCGTCGGCTGACGCGACGACGAGCACGACGGGCGCTCCGCGGGAGCGCCTCCGCGGAAGCGGTGTTCAGCGCGCGGCCGGCGTCGGCAGGGCGTAGCGGACCCCGGCGAGCTCTTCGGACGCCTCCCACAGGGCACGGGCGAGCTGCGGGTCGTCGGCGTGCTTCGAGCGTGACGCCGGGGCCGGGTAGCCCCACTGCTCACCTGGCAGGTCGGGTCCCCAGTACGACCCGCCGGGGACGTCGGGGGCGGCGGTGGCGTAGAGCTGGGGGAGCACCCCCTGGCTGGCGGGCTGTGCGACCAGCGCGTTGCCGAGCCCCAGCGCGACCTGCATGATCCGGCCGCTCAGCCCGCCCTGCATCGCGGCGCCGGCGAACTGCAGGTGGGTGCTCGCGTAGCCCGGGTGCGCTCCCACCGAGATCGCGGTGGCACCCGCAGCCTCCAGCCGACGCTGCAGCTCCGCGACGTACAGCAGGTTCGCCAGCTTCGAGCGTCCGTACGCGAGCCACCGGTCGTACGGATCGGGGACCTCGTGGAGCGCGGTGGGGTCGATGCGGCCGAGCCGGTGCAGCGACGAGGAGACGGTGACGACCCGTCCGCCCCGCACCGCGAGCAGGGCCGGCAGCAGGTGCCCGACCAGCGCGAAGTGGCCGAGGTGGTTGACCCCGAGCTGGAGCTCGAAGCCATCGGCCGTGGTACGCAGCGGTGGCGCCATGATCCCGGCGTTGGCGACGATCCGGTCGACGGCGGGATGCAGGTCGAGGAAGGTCTCGGCAGCCGTGCGCACGCTCGTGAGGTCGGCGAGGTCGAGGGGGAGGTGCTCGAGGGACGCCTGCGGTCGGTGCGTGCGGATGTGGTCGATGAGCGCCCGGGTCTTCGCACGGTCCCGTGTCGCGAGCACGACGTGGGCGTTGCGGCAGGCCAGCGCGATCGTGGCGGCCTCACCCAACCCCGACGTTGCGCCGGTGATCAGCACGGTGGTCCCGGTCAGGTCCGGGAGGTCGGTGGCGGTCCAGGGCAAGCTGGCTCCTCGAGGCGAGGACGGGGCGAGAGGGACGGGGAGGGGAGGGGGACGGGGAGG
>SL_3KL_010_SEDDRAFT_10004311_pt1 | contig 12857 bp, 8 predicted proteins | sample SodLakKL_010_SED_2_FD_10381 | JGI IMG/M metagenome (IMG submission 10381)
GAATGCTCAAGTGCTCCTGCAAGTGCAAGTCCGGGTACATCTGCAATTACGAGACGGGCTCCAACTTCACCCCGATCAGGCCGGAATCCCCAGCCGAGTACGCGGTAAATATCTGCCGGTGTGACATTTCCCTCGAGTATTGATTGGCGGATTACACCTGCGGCTTCAATAGCGACGTCGGTGCCAAGCTTCGCTCGAGTAGCATCGGTTATAAGATTGCCGAGATTTGTTTCTGCTTTGTCGACATACCCATCGGTTTCACCGAGTCCGTCCATATAAAATGGAATATCGGCCACAACATCCGAATAGGCACCCGGCCATCGTTGTTCTGCCATTTGTTTAAAATTATCAACCGCACCGGCTACGACAAGGTCTTCCTCAGGAGCATCAAAAACATTATGCAACGTGTGCGTATGATTTGTAACCTCGTTGTTCTCAATTGTTACGGTTAATTCACCGAGATTTTCTGTATATGCACCGGCACGAACATACGGAATCGTATTACCTTGTGGACCGGTAATGGTATCATAATATGTGCTATGGCTGTGCCCGCCAACTATGATATCAATACCATCATAAAGCTGACCGAGAGCTATCTCGCCGGCATGCCCGACGTGTGTCAATGCAATGACGATATCCGCCCCGCGGTTACGCAGGTCATCTATCATTGTTTGATATGTATCTTTCGGTTGCAACGATGCAGGATCCATGAGATCGCCTTCCCATAGTGCGTCGACAACAAGAGGAGCGGGGATAGCAATAGTATTTGTTTCCTCGGTTAAAAATCCGATTATCCCGATTGATAAACCTCCCCGTTCAATGATTGTATCGGGGCGCACGATGCTTGCAAGACCCGGATGATCTTCGAGGTTTACAAAATTTGCACCGAGAATCGGAGGAAGATTTTCCTGGATGTTCTCATTGCTGAGCACTGCATAGAGCATGTCAGGCCCGAGGTCGAACTCATGGTTACCGAGTGCAAAAGCATCGAATCCCATTAAATTCGTGACAAAGAAATCTGCATATCCGACGATTGGTGCATCGACCGGGTCATATGTTGCACCGAACATTAAATCTCCCGCCCACAGATCTCCGGCGTTGAGCAAAAGAACATTGTCTCCGTTGTCACGCATCTCGTTAATTAATGCTGCCGCTCTGGCTATACCTCCATAGCGTGCTTCGCCTTCTGCATATGGATAGGGAAGCAGATGCGAGTGGATGTCGTTCATATGTAAAATGGTTAGGTCGACTGGATCATCGGCATACGCACCGAACGACAAAAGAGCAATAACAAGGAACGTACCAAAATACCTCATAGGAAATTCCTTTCCGGTTATGTTTGGGTTACAGGTTTAGTGAGTAATAAGAATATGTTATGATAGGTTAATTTGCACCCAAGTAATGTATATCTAAGTATTAAAATTTTAAGAAAAAGTCAATAAATATTTAAAAAACATGAGTGTGTGGAATATCTCAACACCACAGTTGATTTACTCCACACCTACCGTAACCTGTTGATATATAAGCTGTTGTTGTTGCATCGGTGACAATTTCAACACTGCTTGTTGATTATTTCAGCAACCCGGTTGTATCCAGATACCACATACAATTATCGCTATTACTTTGTAACTGTAAGAAATCCAATGTGTTACAACAAAAAAAAATATTAATTAGATAGTTGGCAGGCCTTTTGCAATATATCTAAAGTGAGAATGAAAAAGAAACCCAAGAAAAATAAACCAGCATTACTGAGGAGAAGAGAACAATGGTTGCCATCTTATTTATAGTAACAGTGATAGTATTTCTCGTTATCGATTATGTTATGAGAAAACGAGAAGCACGTCAGACGGCCGAAGCCGCAGTGCCAGTAGCAGAACCATCGAAAGAAACGCATCCGGCAGCACTGGTTTCGGAGCCGTACTTTCACCCAACACATACCTGGGCGAAGGTAACCGATGACACGGTGACCGTTGGAGTCGATGAGTTTGCACAAAAAGTTTTAGGACGTGTTCAGCGCCTGGATATACCGAAGTTAGGTTCATATGTACGACAGGGTGAACTTGCCTGGCGATTATTCCACGGCAAACGGGTATTACCGCAAAGTGCACCGGTTGAAGGTGAAATTGTAGCTATTAACAACGAATTGTTTAATCATCCTGACAAAATAAACAAGTCACCGTATGGTGACGGTTGGATATTGAAAATTAAGCCTGTATCGCTCAGGCAGAATTTAAAGAACCTCCTTCACGGAGAAACTGCCCGCCGGTGGCTCGAAACGGTACGATCACAGTTTGTTATGCGGTTTGCTGGTGAGGTCGGGCCGGTTTGCCAGGATGGCGGTGAGTTGATCGATGGTGTGGGTGAACTTCTGAGCGAAAAAGAATGGGATGAGGTATTACAAGAATATTTTATGGCTGACAATAATTAATTAGAAAATAAATAAACAGTAAATAATAAAATTAGGTGAGATCATGGTAGCAATATTTGTAGTACTGACGATATTACTCTTTCTGGGAATCGATCTGGTTTACCAAAGAGTTCAACGCAAAAAAGCAGAAGCAGCCGAACTGCAGCCGGTGTATGCACATAAAGGAGCAATAGACCGGATATTGGTGCCGGAAGGATTATTCTTCCATCCGGGCCATACCTGGGCGACCGTGACTGAAGCAGGGCTGGCAAAGGTCGGAATTGATGATTTTGTACGAAAGTTGTTCGGTACGATAGACAGCATTGAATTTAAAAAGACAAGCGGAGAAGTTAAGCAGGGTGAACCGCTGTTTGTCATCAAGCAGGGAAATAGAACATTTGAGATGGTAGCTCCGGTTGATGGAGTGATTGAAGCAACCAATTCTAAAATTGCTGATGATCCCTCAATCTTGCGTGTCGATACCTATCAGAACGGCTGGCTCGCAGCAATTAAACCGACCAACCTGAAGAAGAACATCGAGAAATTGAATATTGCCGACTCTGCAAAGGAATGGGCACGGGAAGAAGTTGCCCGGTTGCGAGATTTCTTTGCCGGTGCATCTTTTGAAAACCGATTAGTGGGACAAACATTACAGGACGGTGGTCCGCCGGTTGAAGGTGTGCTGAACTATATGAGCGATGAAGCCGCTAAAAAGTTCGAAGATGCGTTTCTCAAAAAGTAAGAATGGTCTGAAAATAGGATATGGTAGAAAACCGCCCTGGAATTTTTTACAGGGCGGTTTTTTTATATATAATGTGAGAGGTTGCATCTTCGGATTCAAATATTTATCATAAAATCTAAACAAACATACAATACCGGTACAAACGCGGTTTATTCAGGAGATATATCTATTTGAGTGCTCATCGAATGAAGTATCCATTATATACTCTATTTATAACCCTATTTTTATTCAGCTGTGCACCACGTGTTGATAGAGCAGTCCCCTGGCCGTTTGAAGAGGATACCTATGTATTCATTGAACATCGTCAGGAGGAGGATGGCAGGGTAATTCAGGGAGAATTTCCGGCCGGACCTATGATCGATTTCCCTACTTATATGTTCGACCCGCATAGCGGTACACTTGCATCTCAGGAGTTTACCTTTGCTATAGATGATGAACTAAAGGTAATATTCGGAAAAAGTACGGCACTTCGGGGAATTGCCGGCGGAGGTATGACAAGTAAGCTGGAAGGAATACAAAGTTTCCCGTACGAAAGCGAAGATGTTGTGTTGAGAGGAGTCGACGAACACGGAAATGCACATATTTTATACCGTGATGAACAAATTGTTATCGAGAGCGGGGATCGATGGGAANACTCCACAACGAGGAGAGATACGATCGGCACACTGCGCGACCGTTCGATTGCCGAATTCACAAAAACGACCCGAATAATAAATTACGGAGTGCTCAAAAAATCTGACATAAGAAAATGGTAATGAATGTATAATGTTTTTTACTGTATCACCTATCGAAGTACTATATAAAGTTGTACTACCCGCCATTCTCGTTTCAGTAATAACCATCATGCATCTAACGGGTGCACCGCTACGAGATGTGCCGCATAGATTAACATAACCTGAGGGTTAGGCGTTTCTCTGAATAATGGGCATTTCATAACGCCGCAATAAACTGAATAACAAGCAAAATCGCAATAACCTTCAACGCAGTCATTAGCCATCGCCGGTAGGTTTCTGCATTAATGCGGTTTCGAATTGAAATCCCGTATTTTAAAATAATTATGGCGAATACGGCGAACGGAATGCTGAATAATACGGTTTGCAGATCAAGTACATCCCTGGCAATGAACGTACCGGTCTGCGTTATTTTTCCCATAAAAAAACAAACATTGAGAATTTGTATGATCTGTAATGGAGTTAACCGTAATTCGGTAAAATAAATAATGAGAGGCGGCATAGTAATATTGACGGTACCGGCGAGAAATCCTGCCGCCGTGCCGATCCCGCTGCCGGTAACCGTCGGATGATTGCGTACGAATTCCCAGTTAAACGATGACGTGTTTCGTGTATATATATAGAAGACGATAACAAGGGCAAGCAATAACCGGAACGGATTTGGGTCAATGAGCACAAGCAGTGAAGTACCGATATAACTCCCGATACCTATAAAGATCAGAATAAACCAGAAACGTTTCACCACGTCGATGAATTTCCCGCCGCTGAGAATGCTGGTAATGTTCACGGCCATTGTCGGGATCAGCAGTATAATTATCGCAAACCGAACATCGGTTACAAGCGCAATGATCGGTGTGGCTACAAGCGGAAACCCGATACCGAGGGTACCGTGCACTAATCCACCGAGAGCAATAGCGAGAAAAACTATGAGCAGTTCTACAAGAGTAAATTCCATCTTTGTTTTGAAATTTTCAGTTTACAATTTTCAGTCTCCAGTTTGAAGATCTACAGAAGCAAAAAACTGTAAACTGAAAACCGGAAACTCAAAACCCGCGACTATTTTTTTATAGGCGATGCCCGCCAGGCAAGAAAAATTCCGGTTAATACCAGAACTCCGCCTACGCCTTGTAATATTCCGAGTACTTCTCCGAGAATCACCCAAGCGAGAAAGGCGGCGGTTGCCGGTTGTAGCAATAATGCCACCGATGCAAAGGATGCCGGCAAATGTGCCAATGCATACGCGATCAATGCCTGTCCGCCCGTATGTGATACCAGCGCCAATCCGATCAGTACACTCCAGCCGTATAATGTCGATGCAAGGAGTTGATCTTCAGACAAAAAAGCGATCACAAAGAGTGCAACACAGGTAATGATTCCGCTCCACATCATCGTCACCGATGTTGAGAACATTGTACGCACCTGTTTAATAGAAAGTATGTATCCAGCGTAGAATACTGCTGTTAGTAATCCAAGGGCATCGCCGAGTACCTGTTGCGGACCGACACCGAAACTGATACCGATGAGCATCGCTGCTCCGCTTAATGCAAAGATTAACCCGAGTATGAAAAGCCAGGTAATCCGTTCTTTGAAAAGCAGCCATGCGCCGAATGTTACAAATATCGGAGCGAAGTTTGCAAATAAAGTAGCGTTTGCCACGGTGGTAAACACTATTGACCAATGCCAGACGGCAAGATCACCGGCAAAAAAGAGCCCGGCAAGACAAACCCATTTCCATTCATAGCGTGACCGGGGCACCTTCGGTTTATCTCGATGTTTGCGCGCTGCGGTTTTGATGTCGATCTGTGTCCAAACCCAGAGCATCGGAACAGCGAACAAAAGCCGGTAAAACGCCGTGGTGACGGGCCCCACTTCACTCAGGCGTACAAAAATCGGGGCAAAGGCGATTCCGATTGCTCCCAGAAAGAGCACAGGCAAAGCAAATGTTTTAGCAGATTGTACGATGGTCGACTGATATTTATTCATGGTATGGGTTTATAGAATAAACAAGATAGTAAATTATTGTTGATTGTTCAAAACGGTTTTAGCTATCTTCAAATTTCTAGTATAGTATGTGTAGCATGGCATACAAATCAAACTTTTTGTAACTTTCTATGGTTAAGTATAGTACCAATCATTAGTAATCTGGAGGATACATGTCGCAAAATAACCGCCGCGTAGTAATTACCGGTTTGGGGGCAGTCACCCCGATCGGCAATAACGTACAAGACTATTGGAATGCACTTATTGAAGGAAAAAGCGGGGCGGCTCCGATAACTCATTTTGATGCATCAAATTTTGATACAAAGTTTGCTTGTGAAGTTAAGAATTTCGATCCGTTACAATATATCGATCGTAAAACCGCAAGACGGCTTGATCCATATTGTCGATACGCACTGGCTTCAGCAGCTCAGGCGGTACAGGATGCCGGTATTGATCCTGAAAAAATGACTCAGGATGAAAAAGATCGTACCGGTGTTGTTTACGGCAGCGGGATGGGAGGCATGAATATCTACCACGAACAGACCGGGATTTACATAAAGGACGGGCCGCATCGTGTTTCTCCCTTCTTTGTACCGATGATAATTCCCGACATTGCGGCAGGATATATTTCTATGACATACGGATTCCGCGGACCAAACTACTGTGTCGTATCTGCATGCGCAACCGGTAACAATAACATCGGTGATGCTTTTTTGTTAATACGGAACGGATATGTTGATGCTATGATTACCGGCGGAAGCGAAACCGGTGTAACCGAGATGGGACTTGCCGGATTTAACTCAATGAAAGCGTTATCAACACGAAACGACTCACCTGAATCGGCGAGTCGCCCGTTCGACAAAACCCGCGACGGTTTTGTCCTTGGTGAAGGAGCCGGTGCATTATATATAGAAGAACTTGAGCATGCAAAAAAACGCGGTGCAAAGATTTATGCTGAAATTGCCGGTATAGGATTTTCGGCAGACGCACACCATATTACCGCACCTGAACCCGAGGGTAAGGGGGCAATTTTGGCGATGAACATGTTATTGCGTGACGCAAACCTCAAACCCGAAGATGTCGATTATCTGAATATGCACGGGACTTCGACTCCTCTTGGCGATGTCGGTGAAACAAAAGCGATCAAAACGGTATTTGGTGATCACGCCTATAGAATGAATCTTTCTTCAACAAAAAGTATGACCGGTCATATGCTCGGTGCGGCGGGTGCGGCAGAAGCTATCGCAACTATATTGGCAATTGAAAACGATACCGTTCCACCGACGATTAACTTCGAGCATCCTGATCCTGATTGTGATTTAAATTATACATTTAATAAAGCAGAGAAACGAACGGTGAATGTTGGTGTCAGCAACGCGTTTGGATTCGGCGGGCACAATACAACCGTTGCATTTAAAAAATATGAAGCGTAAGGATTTCTACAGGTAAAGTTTATGAAAATTAATAATTTGTTATTCGTATTCCTGTGTTCTTTTCTGATGCTCGGAAATATGCCACTCGATGCTCAGAACGGCGGTGTAGAAATATTTGATCCGTTCCTACAGCGGGATTTGAAAAAAAGAGGGCATATCGAATTACTCCGGCAAGCTGAACCCGGTGTACCTTCCCCCGCCCTTGCAAAAATACAGGATGAGATTGAACCAATCTATAATGTTATTTTCCATGGCGATGATCAAGCACTTGATGAACTCGGAGTGCGATTTAATACACGCTATCCCGGATTTGCAACGGCGCGGGTTACGCTGCATGAACTTCTCAAAGCTAAGCACGTCTCAGGTATCCGGCAAGTGGAGAAGGGTGGTATGATGACAACCAATCTTGATCAGAGTGTTCGCCGCATCAGTGCCGACCGTGTTCATGGAGGTGAAATTAATAATATACCATATACCGGCAGGGATGTGATCATCGGTATTATTGATACGGGAATCGATTTTCGCCATCCCGATTTCAGGGACACAATAGATCAGAACCTGTCACGAATTTTATCTATCTGGGACGTTCGGCTTGATCCGGAAGGGAATGAGGAACGCCCTGAAAATTTTGATTATGGTGTTGAATATTCCCGCGATGATATTCAGCGTGAACTGCGTGGTGAAACTGAAGGAGCAATACGCTCGGATGATGAAAATGGTCATGGGACGCATGTTGCCGGTATTGCCGGTGGAAATGGATATACGGCAGAGGGCAGATATACCGGCGTTGCACCGGGTGCTGAATTTGTAATTGTATCATTTCCGGACGGTAGTTTTTTCCCCGCAGAAGTGGTCGATGCGATGAATTATATCTTCACAAAAGCAGAAGAACTTGGAAGACCTGCCGTTGTCAATTTAAGCATTGGCGGTCACGGGGGTGCACACGACGGCACAGGAGGTCATGAACTTGCAATAAATTATTTTACCAATATGAGCGGGAGAGCCGTCGCTGTTGCCTCAGGAAACAGCGGTGCCGATGAAATTCATTATGGTACTTCAGTAGAACCATCGGAGGAGGCCGGGTTCGGACTGCACATACCAAATTACAATCCTGACATGGCTACAAACGATGATTATGTTTTTAAAATGTTATGGTATGAAAGCGGTGGTAATGTGGAGGTTAGTGTAACTTCACCGAACGGCCATGAGGTAACCGCACAAAGTGGAGATTCGGTTTTGGTTATGACTCCTGACGGTGCGGTTGAACTTGACACCTTTGATAATTTTGAAAATCAAAAAGGTGCACGATTGTTTGGAATCGACATACATACCGGTTCTTTACTTGAATCTCCGCTTGAGGTTGTGCCGCCTGCTTCGGGAGAGTGGACCATCTCGGTTCGTGAATTATCAGGTGAATCGGATGTAACTTTTAATTCATGGATAGTTACGCAATCCATGCAATGGCCCTGGCTGGAACCGAATACAGGTCGCCGGTATACTGTTACCATTCCGGGAACTGCTGAAGGTGCAATTACCGCAGGAGCGTTTATCAGCCGTAACCAGTGGACTGATCGTGATGGTGGTGGTCCGTGGACATTTGAGAGCCCCACCCCACGGATTGGTGCTATGCCGAATTTTAGCGGAGGAGGGCCGACACGCGATGGCAGGACGAAACCTAACATAACGACTCCCGGTGCTGCTATTATATCTTCAAAATCTGAGAATGCTTCATTCCCGCGTAACCAACTACCCCGTCAGGAGGGATATGCTATACTTTTGGGAACAAGTATGGCTGCTCCGCATGCAGCCGGGGTTGCAGCTCTTATTTTTGAAGCGAACCCCACACTGACCGGCAGGGAAGTCATAGAAGTTCTACAGGAATCAGGTAAATCTGATAATGAGACCGGCGGGGTACCGAATGACTCGTGGGGTTACGGAAAAGCTGATGCAGTAGCCATGTTTGATTACTTCGATGCAACTGAGGGCATCCCGGATGATTTTTATTTATACCAGAACTATCCAAACCCGTTCAATGAAATTACCCGAATTCGGTTTACAATACCGGAACCCACTCGCGGAAAACTTGCTGTGTACGATATTCTCGGAAGAAAGGTCGGTGTAATTATTGAAGGTGATCTTGAACCGCGTGTCTATTTTGAAACATTTAACGGTGCAGGTCTGAGTTCCGGAGTATATTTCTATCGCCTTGAGACAAGCGAATTTACCGAGGTCAAGAAAATGATTCTCGTTCGATAGTAAAATTTTAGCAGATGATTTATATTTTTTCTGAAACCTCATCCAGGATATGGATGAGGTTTTTATTTGACAATTTCCTCTAATCCTGCTAAATTTATTGCAGATACTGTTATCGGAAATCCCTCCGGCTTGATAGTAGTATCATTGCATGGCTGCGGCAGAGTGACAATAATCATATCATAACCTACTTATTAGGGAGGTCGTCATGGCTGCTACAATTTCAACTCTCATTGAGCTTCATGATTACACAATAAAAAATCACCAACACGATAAATTATTAAATGCAAAGCGGGGAGATGCATGGCAATCAATCTCAACGGATGAATTTGCAACGCGGGTGCGCAACATTGCACTTGGCTTGCATAACCTCGGCATCAAACGGGGGGAAACGATTGCCTATGTCGGGCAAAGTAGTCCCGAGTGGTCAATCATCGATATGGCTATTCTTAATTGCGGTGCTATCGGTGTACCGATTTATACAACACAATCGGTAAATCAGGTTGAATATATTCTTAAGAACTCCGAAGCGAAAGCTATTTTTATTGGATCTGAGGAATTATATACTCGCCAGAAGGAAGCAATAGATGCTGCCGGTGTTGATATTGTTATAGGATTCTATGAACAGGTTGGAGAATCACCGCATAACCTGACATCTCTTCAGAAAGAAGGTGAAACGATTCATCAAGAGAATCCCGATCTTTACCAGCAAATGCGAAGCGGTATAAAACCGGACGATCTTGCAACCATCATCTATACATCCGGAACAACCGGCGATCCCAAGGGAGTTATGCTGACACATTCGAATTTAGTTTCCAATGTCACAGCGTGCTTGGAAATATTTGATTTCTATGCGAAGGATGATGTGTCGCTTACCTATTTGCCGCCTTCCCATATATTTGAACGGATGATTCTATATGTATATCAATGCAGCGGAGTGCAGATATGGTATGCAGAATCGATCGAAAAACTTGCCGATAATCTAAAAGAAGTGAAACCGATGGTGATGACGACGGTCCCGCGTATGCTTGAAAAAGTGTTCGAGCGCGTGAATGCCATGGTCGAAAACCTTCCCGGACCGAGAAAAGCCATCTTCAAATGGGCGATAAAGGTTGCAAAAAAGTTTGATACCGAAGGGAATAACAGTTTCTTCTATAATATTCAGTACAAGATCGCCAATGCACTTGTGTATAAGAAACTTCGTGCAGGCTTCGGCGGTAGAATTCGTATGCTTGTTGCCGGAGGGGCTGCATTAAATCCGGAACTCGGCACAATATTCACTGCTGCCGGTATGCCGGTATTGCAGGGCTATGGATTAACGGAAACATCGCCGGTAATCAGCGTTAACAGACTGGAGCGTAATCGAATGGGGTCGATCGGTGAAATTATTCCCGGTGTGGAAGTACGAATTGCTGAAGACGGCGAGATCCTCGTGAAAGGGCCGAATGTGATGAAAGGGTATTACAAGAATGAAGAAGCTACCAAAGCGGTGTTTTACGACAGGTGGTTTCGAACAGGTGATATAGGATATATCGATAAAAATGGATTCCTGTATATTACCGACCGTAAAAAAGATTTTATAAAAACAAGCGGCGGTAAGTATATTGCTCCACAGTTGATTGAGCAGCGCCTTGCCCGCAGCAGATATATCGAACAGGCGATTGTTGTCGGTGATAAACGGAAGTTCGCGTCCGCGTTGTTGTTCCCGGGATGGGAGGCACTACGGGCATTTGCCGAAGGCAGAAACATCACGTACAACAACGATGAAGAATTATTGCAACATCCCGACGTACGAAAAATTTTCGACTCTGTTGTTGAGGAGGTTAATAAAACGCTTGCACAATGGGAGACGATAAAGAAATATGAGATTATTCCGGGTATTCTTACCGTTGACGATGACCAGTTAACGCCGACGTTAAAAGTTAGACGGCGTCATATTGAACAACGATACAGTGACCTGATCGATGAATTTTACAAAGAAGAGTACGAGGAGCCGGTTAAGGGTTGATGGCAGGGATGATTAGATGTATTAGATGTAGTCCACCTTGAAGGTGGACTACATCTATGAGTTTAAACCGGAGAAAAAACCAGAAAGGATGATAACATATGTCATATAAAATCAGAAAAGCGGCGGTGCTCGGAGCGGGTGTTATGGGCTCGCAAATTGCAGCCCATTTTGCAAATGCCGGTATCCCCGTCTATTTGCTTGACATCCCGCCAAAAGAACTGACCGAAAAAGAAGAAAAGAAAGGACTCTCGTTAGACGATCCGGCAGTACGTAACCGCATTGTCAACCAGGGTTTGGAAGGTGCGAAAAAAGCAAAGCCCGCAGCATTCTTTGTCCCCGAATTTGCCGAGCTGATAACGACCGGCAACTTCGAGGACAATATGAAATGGGTTGGTGAAGTTGATTGGATTATTGAAGCCATTGTTGAACGTTTGGATATAAAACAACAATTATTTGAACAGGTAGAGCAGCATCGCAAACCCGGGACGATAGTGAGTTCCAACACTTCAGGAATTCCGATACACAAGATCGCTGAAGGCCGCTCTGACGATTTCCGGCAACACTTTCTCGGAACGCACTTCTTCAACCCGCCGCGGTATTTAAAGCTGCTCGAAATTATCCGGATCGATGAAACGAAGGACGAAGTGGTGCAGGCCATTTCAAAATTCGGTGAGGATGTACTTGGCAGAAGCAATGTCTACTGCAATGATGTTCCGAACTTTATTGCAAACCGTATCGGTATCTTTTCCATGATGTACGGGGTAAAAGTGATGATGGACGAAGAGTACACTATCGAGGAAGTGGATCAGCTTACCGGTACTATCATCGGCAGACAGAAGAGTGCTACCTTCCGTACCGCAGATCTTGTGGGATTGGATACATTGGTTCACGTTGCCAACAATCTTTACGAGAGCGTTCCCTACGATGAACAACGTGAAGTGTTTAAAATACCCGATCTGGTAAACACCATGATTGAGCGCAATATGCTCGGTGAGAAAACAAATCAGGGTTTTTATAAGAAGGTAAAAGAGAATGGCGAGAGTAAAATTCTCACGCTTGATCTTCAATCCCTTGATTACCGCGAGCGCAAAAAAGCGAGCTTTCCCTCGGTCGAAATGTACCGGAATACCGACGATGTAAAAGAGCGTATACAAAATCTCGTGTACAGCAAAGACCGGGCGGGAGAATATCTCTGGAAAGTATTGAGCGAGACGCTTCTCTATACCGCGAATCGTTTGCCCGAAATAACCGATGATATCCGCAATGTCGATAAAGCGATGAAATGGGGCTTCGGCTGGGAGCT
>SL_3KL_010_SEDDRAFT_10004312_pt1 | contig 12856 bp, 13 predicted proteins | sample SodLakKL_010_SED_2_FD_10381 | JGI IMG/M metagenome (IMG submission 10381)
GATGGCGAGGCTCAGGTGATTATCCGGGGAAGGCCCTGGCTGGACAGAAGGATCGGGGAAAATGAAGGGGAATATCATCGGGTCTGTACAGAGGCCATCGAAACTTCCTTAAAAACGCTTCGGGAGCAGTACGATGTGCTGGTCATCGAGGGAGCAGGCAGCCCTGCTGAAATTAATTTGCGAGATAATGACCTGGCCAATATGCTGGTGGCCAGAATGGCGGAGGTACCGGTACTGCTGGTGGCGGATATCGACCGTGGAGGGGCCCTGGCTTCAGTAGTGGGTACCATGATGCTTCTTCTTCCCGAAGACAGGAAAAGGGTGGCCGGCTTTATTTTCAACATGTTCAGAGGCGATCTGAGCATATTAGAACCGGGCCTTCGGATTGTAGAGGAGAGAACAGGTATTCCTGTAGTAGGCGTAATTCCTTACTTGAGAGGTTTGAACTTGGCCGCCGAGGATGGGGTATCTCTGGAAGACACCCGTCATTTCCAGGGGCTTACCGGGGACAAGGATATTCAAATAACCGTGATCAACCTTCCCCGAATATCTAATTTTACCGACTTTGATGCTTTAAAGGAGGAACCGGGGGTTGACCTTAAGTATATTCGTCCTGGTGAAGAACTAGGCCAAACGGATGCTATCATCATACCCGGGTCAAAAAACAGTGTAGCAGATTTGATCCATTTGATTGAGACCGGATGCGCCGGACAGATTGTAAAGGCTTCTGAAAGGGGTGTGCCCGTGGTGGGTATATGCGGTGGGTACCAGATGCTGGGGATGGAGCTCAGGGATCCTCAGAAAACGGAATCTTCTCATGGTACAGTAACCGGCCTGGGCCTATTAAATACCATTACTTCTTTCTATCCGGAGAAGCAGACCTTTCAGGTAAAGGCTGAGATTAAGGCTCTAAGTAAACTGCTGCCGGACCTGGAGGGGGAGGTTCTTTCGGGATATGAAATACATATGGGCTTCACTCAACTTTTTGACGAAGGCCAGTCAGCGTTGAAAATTCTGAAACGTTCAGGCAGTGGGGTTTCCATCAGTGATGGGGCTGTAGGGGAAAAGGGTTTTGTCTTTGGGACTTATCTTCATGGAATTTTTGACAACGAAAATTTTCGGCGTTCTTTCCTTACGTATCTGTATCAGAATAAGGGTCTGGTTTCTTCTTTTCAGGGGGGTATTTCTTTTTCCCAACGGATGAATCAAACCTATGATACCCTGGCTGATGTGGTCAGGGAGAATATAGATGTGGAGTATATTAAAAAATTATCAGGAATTACTACCAGTTAAGCCTGAAGATAGTTCTGTATAATAAATTTGCTGTATGAAAAATTAGAAAGAATAATAAAGAATAGTAATGAAAATAACCAATAATGGAGGCATATCATGGCGGGCAGAGCATTAATGATACAGGGTACAGGATCTGATGTGGGGAAAAGCGTATTAACCGCTGCGCTCTGCCGGATTTTTGTCAGGCAGGGATACCGGGTGGCCCCCTTTAAGGCTCAGAATATGGCATTAAATTCATTTGTTACTCTGGAGGGGGGAGAAATAGGACGGGCCCAGGCCGTTCAGGCGGCAGCAGCACGGGCAGAGCCCTCGGTACACATGAATCCTATACTGATGAAGCCCCGGGAGGATACATCCGCACAAATCATGGTGCACGGAAAACCCGTGGGAAACTACAGCGCCATTGAATACATTGAATTAAAGAAAAGCCTGGTCCCCAAGATTAAGGAATCCCTTGATTTTTTGAAAAATAATTACGATATTGTGATAATCGAAGGGGCCGGAAGCCCGGCAGAAATAAACTTGAGGGAACATGACCTGGTGAATATGACCACTGCCCTGGAGGCAAAGTCCCCGGTACTGCTGGTGGCGGATATTGACCGGGGAGGGGTTTTTGCTTCTATCGTGGGAACTTTTGCTCTTTTAGAAGAGTATGAAAGGGATATGATTAAGGGAGTCATTATTAATCGGTTTAGGGGTCAGTTGGAACGCCTCAAGCCCGGCCTGGAGGAAGTGGAAGGTATGATAAAAAGACCAATCATTGGGGTTATTCCTTACTATACAGACTTTCATATCCCTGAGGAGGACCGTTATCTTCCCCGGGAGAAACAAAAAAATAAGAAGAAAGACATTGAAATCGCCGTAGTGTACCTGCAGCATATCTCCAATTTCACAGATTTTGACCCTCTAGAGGAAACCGAAGGGGTAGTACTAAAATATATTACAGACCCCGGGGAATTGGGAAATCCTGACGCTGTAATCATTCCCGGCAGTAAGAATACTATTGAGGACCTGGACTCGCTTTGGAAGCAGGGTTGGGTAGACCGGCTAATATCTTTTTACCGCAGCGGGGGAACGGTGGTAGGGATCTGTGGAGGTTATCAGATGCTGGGCCGGAAGATTACAGACCCCGGAGCAGCAGAATCCAGTATCAATGCCATAAAAGGAATAGGGCTTTTAGAGGCAGCTACAGAATTTTATAACGATAAGATAACCTGTCAGGCCTGGGGTGAAATTAAAGGGACTGGAGAAAAAGTCATCGGTTACGAGATTCATATGGGCAAAACCCGATTGATGGAAGGAATAGAACCGCTGCTGGTGATTCATCGTAGAGGGAATCATGAAGTTTTGGACTACGATGGTGCGGTAAGTAAGGATGGTCGGGTATTTGGCACCTATCTTCACGGTATTTTTGACCAGGTTTCCTTCCGGCTGCGTTTTGTTAATCAACTTAGAAATAACAAAGGGCTGCCTCCCCTGGACATTAAGGGACAGATGAATCAGTTTGAAGTATGGGAAAGAAGCTATGAAATGCTGGCAGACCTGGTCAGCAGCAGCCTGGATATGAAATTTATTGAGAAGCTGGTTTGTTAGATACTTGAAGTGACCACAAGTTAAATAAGGGAGTGGGATAAGGACTGCCCTTCCTCTGGGAATTGTTTTGCGCATATTAGTTACTCAAACTTTTCTTACGTTTCCACTCCCTTTTTTCTTATTAAATAGACTCCATGATGCTCATAAAGCAGCGGCATAATCGGAAATGAAAATAAGACAGCAGAACCGTCCCCTTGTCTCCTTGTCTTATTTATATTTTACGAATAACAAAGAAAGTGATATATTGAGGAGGTTCCTGTATTGAATGTACTGGGGAGTTATCAACTGCCTGACGGAAGGATGCTTAGAAGGGGTTATACCACGGGGACATGTGCTGCAGCAGCGGCTAAAGCAGCTTTATGGATGCTGCTGCATAACCGGCATACCCGGGAGGTCCTGGTGAATACCCCGGCAGGAATTCCTTTACATTTAAAGGTTTTTGATTCCCGGGTGACCCCTGAGGAGGCTTCCTGTGCTGTAAAAAAAGATGCCGGGGATGATCCTGATATAACCGATGGAGTAATGATCTATGCCAGAGTGGAATATCTATCGGAACCAGGCATTTTTCTAGAGGGCGGAAAGGGCATCGGAAAAGTGACCAAAAAGGGGCTTTCCCTGCCGGTAGGTTCCAGTGCCATAAACCCGGCACCCCGGGAACAGATTAAATCGGCCCTGGAAGAGATCCTTCCCCCTGGCCGGGGTATTAAAGTGGTGATTAGTATTCCCCAGGGAGAACAGCTGGCCAAGAAAACCTTGAATTCTACCCTGGGAATCGAAGGGGGGCTTTCCGTATTGGGCACCTCCGGGATCGTTGAGCCCATGTCTGAGGAGTCCTTTAAGCAGTCCCTTTCCCTTCAGATACCTGTAGCTCTGGAGGAAGGCATTCCTACCCTGGTTTTTACTCCCGGCAGGAGAGGATGGCGGCAGGCTGTGGAAACCCTGGGCTTACCTCCGGCTTTGGTTCTTCAGATGAGTAATTTTGTAGGCTATATGCTTTTAACCTGTCTTCGTTTTGAAGTAAAAGAAGTGCTGTTGTGTGGGAATATTGGAAAACTGGTGAAGGTAGCCGGGGGGATTTTTGATACCCACAGTAAAAATGCGGATGGACGGAGAGAGATTATGGCAGCCCACGCAGCATTGGAGGGAGCTTCCCGGGAAACCGTAAGGAATATTATGGATAGTGTCACGGCAGAAGGTGCAGCAAATATCCTGAAAAAACAGGGGCTGCAAGAGGTTTTTAACAGATTGGCGGAAGCATCCAGCAGCCGAAGCCAGGCATACGTAAAAAATCAACTGAAGGTGGGGACTATCTTATTGAGTTTTGAAGGTGAGATTCTGGGTATGGATCAAAGGGCAGTAGAGATTGGAGGGAAATTAGGGTGTCCTCTTACATATCAGTCATAGGCATTGGGCCGGGGGGGTTGGATTATGTACTGCCCCTGGCTTTGGAGGAAATACAAAAAGCAGACATTTTAATCGGTGGGAAAAAAGCTCTAAATATGTTTAGCTATTTAAATAAAGAGTGCCTGCAGATTACAGGAGATTTGAAGAAAGTGGTTTCAGCCCTGGAGAACCTTTCTCCCGGGGTAAGGGCAGCGGTGTTGGTTTCCGGTGACCCGGGTTTTTACAGTTTTTTAAATTATCTAAAAGAAAACCTGTCCATCCGGGATATCAAAGTTATCCCGGGAATCAGCTCATTCCAGGTGGCCTTTGCCCGTTTACAGGCTTCCTGGCATAATGCATACCTGTTCAGCCTGCACGGGCGGCGCATTGATAACCTGGCGGTTTTTTTGGAAGAAAAATTAAAGGAATATGCAAAGATAGCTTTTCTAACTGACACAAAGATGACCCCGGATGAGGTGGCCAGGACCCTTTTAAGAGAAGGGTTTGATGACCGCAGGGTATTTGTAATGAGTGACTTAACCCTTCCTGAAGAGAAGGTACGGGAATTACCGTTATCCCGGTTGGCCCAAAGCCGGGAAAGTGGAAACAGTGTGGTGGTGTTGGGAAATGATTGAGCATAAATGGCCTTATATAACACCGGGGATCCCGGATGAAGAATTTATTCAGGGAAGAACACCCCTGACCCGGGAAGAAGTTAGGGTGTTGATTCTTTCTAAAACACGGTTGAAAAGGGACCATATCATCTATGATATTGGTGCAGGGACTGGTTCCATCAGTGTAGAGGCTGCCCTTTTAGCACCGCAGGGGAAAGTATACGCTGTTGAAAAGGATCCGGAAGCACTGTCCCTTTTGTATAAAAATAAAGAGAAATTTGGGGTAAACAACCTCATCATTATTGAAGGAAATGCTCCGGAGGCCATGGAAGAACTTCCCCCTGCGGACCGCATTATCATTGGAGGAAGTGGGGGTAGGCTGGAAAACATTTTGGAATTAACCGCTGAGAAATTAAAGGAAAACGATATTGTTACAGTATCGGCGGTTACACTGGACACACTGGCCTCTGCCCAGGTACTATTGGGACAACAACCCTGGAAAGATTTATACACAGTTCAGGCTGCTGTTACCCGAATTGTTAAGACGGCCGGTTATAAGATGTTAAGGGCTTTGAATCCTATATTTGTCATGAGTGCGAAAAGGGGTGGAAATTAAATGAATGGGACGCTGTATGCAGTGGGAGTTGGACCGGGAGAGCCGGAATTATTGACGTTAAAAGCAGTGCGGACCTTAAAGGAGGCTCACGTAATCGCGGTCCCCAAAGGGTATGCAGAAAAAGAAAGTGTAGCACAGTTGATTATTGAACACTTCATTGAGGGGAAAGATATTTTGGAGTTGGTCTTCCCCATGACTGACAACAAAGAGGTATTAAAAAAATCGTGGCAGGAAGCTGCAGAAAAAATTGGCAGACTATTAAAAGAGGGAAAAAATGTGGTTTTTGCCACCCTGGGTGACCCTTCCCTTTACAGCACTTTTAACTATCTCAAATCCACTCTTCAGCAGCAATTTCCTGATCACTTTACCATAGAAATTATTCCCGGTATTAACTCATTTTCGGCAGCGGCCTCCTTACTGCAGCTGCCTTTGGCCGAAGGTTCTCAAAATATGGCGGTAGTTTCTACCCCCCAGAACACCTCCCGTTTAAAAGATATATTGGGGTTGTTTGATACCGTGGTATTGTTAAAGGTTCACCGTTATTTTGAGCAGATTATGGAATGTCTATCAGACCTGGGCATGGAGAATAACGGTTATTTTGTCAGCCGATGCGGCAGCAAAGAGGAGTACTGTTCACAGGACCTGGAAAACCTGGCGGGAGAAAAACTGGATTATTTGTCAATGCTGATTATCAAGAAATAGAGGTGAAAAAATGAGCGTTTACTTTGTTGGAGCGGGGCCGGGAGATCCGGAATTGATTACCCTAAAGGGAAAAAGGCTTTTAGAGGAAGCAGATATCACTATTTATGCAGGCTCGCTGGTGAATCCTCAATTATTACAGTACACCCGGAAGGGGTCTGAAATATTTGACAGTGCTTCTATGGATCTTGAGGAGATTATTTCAATCATTGAAAAAGGGATTAATGAGGGCAAAAAAGTGGTCAGGCTGCACACCGGTGATCCCGCAATTTATGGGGCCATTCAGGAACAGATTAACCTGTTGGAACAAAAAAGCATTTCTTACGAAGTGATTCCTGGGGTAAGTTCCATGGCCGCGGCGGCGGCTGCCTTGAAAAGGGAGTTTACTCAACCGGGAGTCACCCAAAGCATTATTATTACACGGATTGAAGGAAGGACCCCTGTTCCTCAAAAAGAAGACCTTTCCCTGCTTTCCAGGCATCAGGGAAGCATGTGCATCTTTTTAAGCGTACAAAAGATTGATGAAGTGGTAAGCCGGCTGCGGGAGGGATATTCCCCTGAAACCCCGGTGGCAGTTATTTACAAAGCTTCCTGGCCGGAGGAGAAAATTGTCCTGGGAAATCTGTCAGATATCGCTGATAGAGTGAAAGAAGAAGAAATAGAAAAGACCGCCATGATCCTGGTGGGAGATTTCATCAGGGGGAGCGGAGAACCTTCAAAGCTGTATGATTCCGGATTTACCCATGGTTTTCGGGAGGCCAAACAATGAAAATTGCCGTATTAGCTCTTACCCGGGGGGGAGAGCTGACTGCAGCCAGAATTCAAAGGGCTTTTCCTGAGGGTGAGGTTGACCTGTATCTGCCGGAAAAATTAATGCCGAAGATAGGGGAGGCGGGGCTACAGAAGGGCAGGACTTATTTTAAAGATTCTTTTCAAGAGGTTTTTGAATTTGTGTTTCACAAATATCGGGCGCTGGTATGCGTAATGGCAGTTGGAATTGTAGTAAGAATCGCAGCACCTTTTTTAAATAATAAATATCATGATCCAGCGGTGGTGGTATTGGACGAGAAAGGTAAATATACAATCAGTTTGCTTTCGGGACACCTGGGTGGCGCCAATGAACTTGCTTTGGAAATTGCCGAGAAAATTGGGGCACAGGCGGTTATCACCACGGCTACGGATGTCTGCGGCAAACCCGCAGTAGAAATGTTAGCCCGGGAGTACAAACTGGCCCTGGAGCCCAGGGAAAACATTAAAAAATTAAACTGGGCCCTGGCCCATGATATCCCCATCAAAGTATTTGTCCAGGAAGGAATTGAACTTCCGCCGGCATTTTCCCCGGGGCAGGGACATTTTGAAGGGCCTTACAAAATAAGGGAGCCGCAGGATGTCCAGATTAATGCCAAGGGCTGCGATGACTCCTTAAATCAACCCTGTTTAGTTATTTCCACCAATCTATACCCAAATAACGTTTTTGAAAGTATAAACTGTGTCCTGGGACGTCCCCAATATATAGTTTTAGGAGTGGGTTGTAAAAGGGGTATTTCTTCAGAGCAGTTGATTCAATTTGTGCATCATTGTTTTCAGGAGGAAGGGCTCAGTCCCTTATGTTTAAAGAAAATCGTTTCCATAGAGCTGAAAAATAATGAAGAAGGGCTGCGGGAAGCTGCCCGCAGGCTGGAGGTTCCTCTGGAATTTGTAACGAAAGATCAGATTAAAAATTTGAAAGCAGATGTCAGTCGGTCCATTTTTGTAGAAGAAATTACTGGAGTAGGTTGTGTTTGTGAACCTGCTGCCTTGATCGGGGCGGGAAGGGAGGAACTATTGTGGAAGAAGAAAAAGTATCAGGGCATGACCACGGCAGCAGCCGGGGAAACATACAGGTGGTGGGAATAGGTCCAGGGGATTTGTCTCTGCTCACCTTTCAGGCACGGAAGGCTCTTACAGAGGCTGAGGTAATTATCGGTTATTCAACTTATTTGGAACTGATTCAACCTTTATTGGAGGGAAAAGAAACCGTCTCTTCGGGAATGATGAAAGAGGTGGACAGGGCTAAAAAAGCGGTGGAACTGGCTTTGCAGGGGAAAAAAGTGGTTGTGGTAAGCAGCGGTGACCCCGGCGTATACGGTATGGCCGGCCTGGTGATGGAAATTGCTCTGCCTCTGGGGGTTCAGATAGAGGTAATCCCCGGTGTGACGGCGGCCAACGCTGCAGCAGCAGTACTGGGGGCTCCTCTAATGCATGACTTTGCGGTGGTCAGTTTGAGCGACTTGTTAACCCCCTGGGAGCTCATAGAAAAAAGGCTTCAGGCTGCAGGGGCAGGAGATTATATCGTGGTTCTATATAATCCCGCCAGCAAAAAACGAAAGAAACAAATCAAAAGGGCAAAAGAAATTTTACTTCTTTATAGGGAACCTAAAACTCCGGTAGGTATTGTAAAAAATCTTTACAGAGAGGGCCAGGAGGTAATAATCAGTGACCTGGAAAATATGTTGGAACAGGATATCGATATGTTTACCACGGTGGTAGTGGGAAACTCACAGACTTATCCAATGGGGGATCAGCTGATTACTCCTCGAGGTTATCATTTACAAACGTAAAGAGATGTTGATGTGAGATACAGCATCAAATATACAACAAATATTTGGAGAATGTCACCATTAAATATTGGGCTGTCTAATAAATGGAAGAACCCTGGAATGGGAAGGGGAATGGAATTGCTGTTATTAATCGCGGGGACCACGGAGGGAAGAGAGCTGTTTAACCGGTTGAAAGGCACAGGGGTACAAATGGCCGTATCCTTTCTTACGGACTATGGAATTGAACTGTTAATGAGTGCCAATGACAGCAATACGGAGTTGTTAAAGGGGCCCCTGGATAAACAAAGACTTATAAATTTGATTCAGGGAAAAAAAATAACTAAAATTATTGATGCCAGCCATCCCTTTGCAGTGGAAATCAGTAAAAATGCCATGGAGGCAGCCCGGGACAGGGGGGTAGATTATTTAAGATTTGAACGGCCGCCATTGATTCTTCCTGAAAACCAATTAATTAAGAGAGTTAGAGGTTTTCAAGAGGCGGCGGAGGAAGCCGTCCGATGTGGAAAAGCCATCTTTTTAACCATTGGAGTCAGGAACCTTGAACCCTTTGTTTCTCACGCCAAAAAACATGGCATAGAGGTTATAGTCCGGATCTTACCTATGGAATCATCTTTGAAAATTTGCAGGGAAAAAGGGCTTAAGCCATCTCAAATCATTGCTTTACAGGGTCCCGGCAGCAGAGAATTAAATAAGGAGCTGTTAAAAAGCTTTTGTGCCGGCGTACTGGTTACCAAAGATAGCGGCACCGCAGGAGGGGCTGCAGCCAAAATTGAAGCAGCTGTGGATTTAAACATACCGGTTATTTTTATCGAAAGGCCGCATCTAGATTACGGAGAAAACCTTTATTACCAGATGGATGATTTAATCCGGGAAGTTCTAAATAATANATGGTAAGGGAGAGGATAAAATTGTTGAATTCGGGAGTCATACTATTAGCTCACGGCAGCCGCAGAGACGGAGCCAATGACGTAATGGACCAGTTGGTAGGGATGGTCCGGGAGGGTTCAGATTTTACAAAGGTAAATAGTGCTTTTTTACAGTTCAGCCGTCCTACTTTGCAGGAGGCCCTGAAGGAACAGGTGGACCAGGGGATTAAAGAGGTTACGGTTATGCCTGTTTTTCTTTTCAACGGGATTCATTTGAGCGAAGATATTCCCCAAATACTTGAGCAGGAGAAGGAAAAATATCCTTCAGTGAAAATACTTACAGCAAAAGCACTGGGAATGGACCGGAGAATTGCTGAAATTGTAAAGGATCGCATAAAAGAAGCCAGGGAAGGGGTTTAGCAGTGGATATCATCAATGAGCCCTTAAAAATTGAAGAAATAAGTATGTCCATTATAGAGGGGCACCTTCAGGGTTTGACCTTTACTTATGGGGAAAAACAGGTGGTTAAAAGGGTGATTCATGCTACCGGGGACCCTTCCTACGCAGAAATCGTGGTTTTTAGCCCGCAGGCGGTGGAAAAGGCGGCAGCTTTTTTTAAGGACGGAAAAAATATAATCACCGATGTAGAGATGGTCAGGGTTGGGATCAACAAGAAAATCTTAGGGGGCCTGGGGGGGACGTCAGAATGTTTTATTCATCATCCGGAGGTTTTAAAAGGAGCTGAAAAAGAAAAAATTACCCGGGCTTCTTTCTCTATGCAGTGGGCAAAAGAAAAAATAAACGGGAATATTGTAGCCATTGGGAATGCTCCTACCGCCCTGTTCACTCTGCTGGACATGATAGAAAAAAAGGAAGTAAAACCGGCCTTTGTTATAGGTGTTCCGGTGGGCTTTGTGGGTTCCGCCGAGGCCAAAGAGGCCCTGGAAAAACAGCAGGAAGTGCCTTTTATTACTGTTAAAGGCGTAAAAGGAGGCANCCCGGTGGCTGTTTCCATTACCAACGCCCTGTTAAAGCTGGCAGAGGGGCAGAGGTCATAAGGGGGCTTTAAAATGAAAAGGTTTATTATAGCCGGAACTCACAGTGGGGTGGGGAAAACAACCATAACCGCAGGAATAATAAAGGCTCTCCGGAAGAGAGGGTTAGAGGTTCAGCCCTTTAAAGTGGGCCCCGACTATATCGATCCCGGTTATCATACCCTGGCTTCCGACAGGCAGACCCGCAACCTGGATGGTTGGATGCTGTCCCGGGACCAGGTGCAGGAAGTGTTGGCCCGCAATATCCCCCGGGGAGGCATCGGAGTGGTGGAGGGAGTTATGGGTTTGTACGACGGATATTCCGCTGAGCGGGAGGAGGGCAGCACTGCCCACATCGCCAAGATTACCTGTTCTCCAGTTTTTTTAATTATAGATGGGGCTAAGATGGCCCGCAGTGCAGCAGCCATCGCCCTGGGTTATAAAAGCCTGGATCCTGAAGTACCCATAGCGGGTTTGATATTTAACCGCCTGGGTGGGGAAAGGCATTATAATCTTCTTAAAAAAGCTGTGGAGCCGCTAAATATACCGGTAATGGGTTATTTCCCCCGGGAACCGGAGGTTCTTTTACCCGAGAGGCACCTGGGTTTAGTGCCTACTTCCGAGATGAGTTCCTTACATGATTTTCTAAACTACTGGGCAGCTTTTGCAGAAAGGTGTTTAGATTTAGATGAAATGATTACTATTGCCCAGAAATTTCCCCCTGCACCTGTTCCTGAAAGCACTACCCTCCCCCAAACCTTTGAAAGCGCCCGTTGTAACCTGGCAGTAGCCAGGGACGACTCCTTCACCTTTTATTATCCGGAAAACCTGGAATTGTTAGGGGCCCGGGGAGCATCTATGATGGAGGTAAACCTGATAAAGGACAGCCGGCTTCCGGTAGACTGTCATGGACTATATATCGGAGGAGGATTCCCGGAAGTATTTGCCAAACAGCTGTCTGAAAACCGCTCTATGATAGAGAGTGTTAAGGAAGCGGCTCAAAGGGGGATGCCTATCTATGGAGAATGTGGAGGCTTTATGTATTTAACCCGGGGCATTAAAGATTTTCAGGGAAGGTATTACCCTTTGACGGGAATATTTCCCTGTGATGCAGTAATGACTGGAAAAAGGCAGGCTTTGGGGTATGTACTGGCGAAAACTAAGGTGGATAATTTTTTGACCTTCAAAGAAGAAGAAAGCAGGGGGCATGAGTTTCACTGGTCAGACATTACCCGGGAGGGCCTGAAGGAATATGTATACAGCTTTCCTAATAAGGAGTACAGAGAGGATGGCCTTTTATATAAGAACGTGTTAGGTTCCTATGCCCACCTTCATTTTTACAGCAATCCTGCTATTGCCGGCAGGTTTGTGGAGGCCTGCGCCCAATATGCCCGCCGCACCAGCGTTTAAAACGGTAAATACGCAACTGTCCCCTTGTCTTACTTTAACGGACAATTAAAATTAATTACTTATATAAACAAAGTTGAGAAAAGTGAAGTATTTCAAATGTTATAATGAAAAAAAATAAAAATTTTTTCTTGCAAATATAAAAGCAGAGGGGTGCAGTATAAAAAAAGATGTCCAATAAATTAATCCTGGTTACCGGAGGTGCCAGAAGCGGAAAAAGCATATATGCAGAAAAATTGGCTGAGAAACTCAGCCATAAAGTGGTGTACCTGGCTACAGCTGTGGCGTTAGATTTCGAAACAAAACAGAGAATAAAGGACCATCAGTCAGCCAGGCCTGAAAGCTGGGCCACTCTGGAGGAGAGCAAAGAGGTTTCAAAGGTTCTGGACAAAGTTCCTGAGGGGACGGAAGTGTTACTTTTAGACTGCATCACCTTTTGGATTACCAACCTTCTGATGGAAAGGCTGGGCAAAGAAGAAATCCAGGGAGAAGAGGTAAAGAGGCTGGAGAGGGAGCTCATTGAGAAGGCCAAAAGTTTAGCTGACAAGCTGGAACAGAAAAAACAGGAATTTAATATCATTGTGGTAACCAATGAGCTGGGTATGGGATTGGTTCCCGAATATCCCCTGGGCCGGATTTTTCGAGATGTGGTAGGAAAAGCAAATCAGATGATAGCCCGGGCTGCAGATGAGGTTTATTTCCTGGTCAGCGGTGTTCCTCTAAAAATAAAAGGGTAATTCCAGGAGGTTTG
>SL_3KL_010_SEDDRAFT_10004313_pt1 | contig 12856 bp, 12 predicted proteins | sample SodLakKL_010_SED_2_FD_10381 | JGI IMG/M metagenome (IMG submission 10381)
ATGATGGAGCCGGAAATGGAACCGGGTCTTTCGGTAAGAATGGTGAAAGGTGATTTTACTGTTGCACTGCCGGATGGTCCGTTTGATCTGGCTTACCTTGGACATATCTGTCATATTTTTGGTGAAAAGGAAAACAGGAAACTGTTCAGGGATGTAGCAGGTAAGCTCAGAAATGGAGGTAGATTAGTTATTAGTGATTTTATCCGGGATACAGGGGCAGAAGCCGCCGTTTTTGCAGTCAATATGCTTGTAAACACCGACTCGGGCGGTACGTGGACATTTGAGCAGTATAAAGCCTGGCTTGAAGATGCCGGTTTTGCCGTGTCCCCATTTGCAACGGTAGGTGACAGCCAGTTAATAAAAGCCCATAAACAAGAATAACAGGCGATATTTCCCCAGCTTGGGCATTTTTTACGGTATGCCATAGAGAAAAAGCAAAAAAACGAGTCCACCCAACTGGCAGGGAGATATTAAGATTGAATGAGCCGGTGAAGGATGATCAGACCCCAGGCGCTTTAGAGAGCAGACGCTCGATTTTCTCGAAAGCCAGATATCGGTCATTGAAGGCGTCGATCCATGCCGCATCCGAGTGCTCTTTGAGTTTCTCCACAACACCCTCAAGGCTCCATGCTTCGAATGAGCTGCTGTCGGTCAGCTGCTCCCGATAGCCGCCCACGGCATCGGAGACATGGTGATTATCCCGAGGGGAGAGCATCACAAACAGGCCGTCAGCGTATCCATCTACCTTCCTGGTGATGCCTGCCAGCAGATGGTCCCGCCAGATTTGCTGCAACGGAGCGCTTTTGAGTAAACGGCGATCTTCAGCGAAGCATCCCATCATGTCCGCCACCTCGTCATAGCGCGATTTATGGACACCAGGCTTACCAGACAGGTTCTCATGATACTTAACCTCGATTGCGACAAACCCCTCTTCGCCGGTCGCCGTGCGGCAATGCAGGAATACGTCGAAGGCGGAGCGATCTTTCAGATATCGCGCATCGCCCCGGCCCGGAGAGTGTTCAAATGAAACCGAAACAACTTCCTGAAACCGTCCGCCGGAAAAATCCTTGACCAGGATGGATGCGAGTGACAGATCGTGCGCCAGTTCGCCAAAGAGGTTGAAACATAGCGGTTGGCTCGACAGCAGATCGTTGAAAATGCGCGGCTTGCCAAACAGCTTGCCGGCACTGTTTTTCTGGTCGACCACTTCAGAGCGCACCTTTTCCCTGATCCCATCTGTCAGGAAACTTGCCAGGGATTCCTGCGCCCAGGGCATGGGCAGACGTGAGCCGAGAGGGCGCGTCCTGATAACACCATCTTGGGTTTTCCAGGGATGTTCTCCCGGCGGGATGCCCTGTTCCTGTCGCCATAGTGACTGGAGGATGCGCGCACGCCGCTGAAAATCCGACTTGTCGACGGACTCGAAGGCATGAAGCTCCTTTGCAAGTGTAGCCAGATCCATGATTGGTTTCTCTCGGTAGGCCATTTGATTTCAGTGCTACCGATAAACTATCGCAATCAATAAAATTTCTTATTTACCTTTATTTTTGCCCTTTTCCTTACGCTTGGCCTCACTCTCACTCTCACTCGTGATTTCGACCATGGGGGCTTCCTCCATTCGTTTGAGCTCAGCCGCCGCCTCTTTGTCACCCGCATCGGCCCGGGCTTTCAGGCGTCCCGCGCGCATCCAGTCGTCGTTGGCAGCGGTCAGGTCCACTTCAAAGACTTTTTCACCGTCCAGCTCGCCTGTGATCTTGACGTTTTTTCGTTTCATCTGTTTAAATTAATTTCGATTCATATGGTCAGAATGAATTCACATGACAGGATTCAATCATGCTCCTGTGTGTCAGCCGGCGACTGTCATGTTCATTTCATGGAAGTACCTCTTTGTGTCGCCCTGTAGGTTCCGCGGCGGTGATCAGAAAACTGGTGAATTTCAGCAATGCGACCGTAACGCAGGTGCCGGTCACACCCATCACGGGCAGGAGCACCACGCCCCCGGCTATACCGCCAAGCCATCCGCCGAGCAGATCAGACGCGTAAAGCATACCTCCCGCACGGCTTATGGCGCTGCGGTCGTCGGACTGTGAATCGGTCTTCGAAGTGTGCGACAAACCGGGTTGCGAACTGGATTTTGAGCCGGACCGCAAGCTGGACTTTGAGCCGGACCGCGAGCCGGACCGCGAGCCGGTCGCATGTCCATATGGCTTGTTCAAATGGATACGGGACTTGTATGCCTGCAGCTGCAGCCGGTTCGCCAATGGATACTGTATGCCGACCAGCGCGCCGGCAATCAACGACAGGACCAAAAACAGGATCCGGAACAGTGCAAAAGCAGTGTCACTGTCCAACAGCGGGTGAATGACCTGAAAAATAATCGGCAGCAGCAGGGTGAAGCAGATAATGACCATTTCCGATGTCAGGAAAGACCGCTTGTCATCCCGCAGGCGCGGCAGGATACGTGTTATCACCATGGCGCCGATAGCCGCTCCTGCCATGAAAAAAGCAACGAGCAGACCAATCCACGAAAAAACATTCCCGTATGTGACCTGGAACATGAATATGACGATCAGACTGAAAATCATACCCGCAAACCCGGTCGTGATAATGGCAAACGGCACACCGAATCCCCCGGATTTTGGCCGGCGGGACCGGATCAGCAACGCGATCAGGGCAAACAGCAGCAGCGCCGGGAGTACGGTGCCCGGACCAATATCCTCAAGACGGTTGTATATGGAACCGAAGGCGGGAGCGTAAAGTGAGTTCCAGTGCGTGATGTGGTAATAGAGTCCGACAGGATAAAAATCGCGGTTCACATTCTGTGTCGCCCCGACAACATAATCTCGGAACCATTGCCTCCATCCGTCATGCAGCTTCTTCTCAATGTGCCATGGCACAACACCCTCGGCCTGGATCTGGCGTTCTTCCAGCCGGCGCACCATCCGGTCCAGGTCCAGTTCCGCCACTTCAGGGGCTTCCGAAGCCAGATAAAGATTGCGGTGCTCACCGGGAATGGCGCGGATGTGCGGGAACACATCCACCAGAGAATTGTAAATGGTGCTGTTGAGGTTTACGAGTTCGTCACTGAGAAATGTCAGCGAGCCCGGCACAGTCAGGACCAGGATGCCGCCCTCGTTCAGCCGGTCCTGCGCCAGGGCAAAAAATTCACGCGTGAAGAAGCGGTTCGACTGCAGGTTGGATGGCTCCATCACACCGATGAAGACGATGTCATAGGTCTGCGGTGAGGTGGCAAGCAACACCCTTCCGTCCCGGTATTGGATGTGCACACGCGGATCGTCCAGTTCCGATTCGGTCATTGGAGTCGGAAACTTGCGGATCACCTCCAGGAAGGCTGGATCATGTTCGGCATAGGTCACATTTTGGACCGACGGATGCTTGAGCACCTCGTCGATCATCCCTCCGGCTCCACCTCTCAGTACCAGGACATCCCGCGGATCAGGATGGGCCAGCATGGGCAAGTGCACGAATTCCTCGACAAAGACCATATCCGGCACGGGCGTAATGATCTCGGGGATTCCATCCAGGAAGAAAAGGTACTGGCCCTGGTTTTCGAGTACGGTGATGTTGCTGTAGGGCGAGTTTTGATAGTGGACCACATTGTGACCCATCCACTGCAGCCGTATGGCCGATTGGTGGAGACGGTCCGCCTGTCCGGTCAGCAGACCGATGCCCGCCACCACTGCAAGGATACCGGTCAGGGGCAGCATGGCGCGGCGCAAGAAACCGCCCTTGCCTTCCGGGACATCCGCACGGAATGCCGTCCGGAGTATCCACATGCAAATCAGCATGTTCACAAACGCCACACCAACCACTACTTCAAAAGTGTTCAACAGCGGAATGAGCATGAAGGTGCAAAGCAGTCCTCCTGCCATGGTGCCCACGGTCTCATCCACATACACCCTGCCCGCAACGTCATCGTCCGCTTCGCGGTACTGGGCATAGATGCGGCAGCTGAATGTGAATAGCGCTCCATGCAGCACACTGACCGGCAGCAGGATCAGGAACGACGAATAGAACATGGGAAATAATCCGACGTGCTCACCTATGGAAACGCCCAGCATGACCTTGAGGATGCGGATCGCGAACACAGCGCCAATGAGCGCCACGGAAAACAGGACGGTGACCAGGGCGAACGCCTCAAGCTTGTTTTCAGTACGATCGATCATGCGTCCAGGCCAGAAACAGCCAAACGCCTCAAGCAGCAACCAGTTTGCCAGGATGATACCGATACTTAACTCATTTCCGGAAAACACGATGAGCAGTTCCCTCAGCAGGAAGATTTCGGCAACCAGCCCGCTGAAGCCCATCACGATAACCGCTATACGAATGCGTCGATACATGTTGCTGAGCATTGAGTGCCTTTCTACCTGTCACGCCCGGATCCGGTCAGATATTGTATTGCCGGTGTCCCTGGATGCTGCCTTCTGCTTGTAACGGCACTTTCATGGCTGGCCATCGGAAATACTATCTCTGACATGGTGACTGCCAACGAAACGGCCTTTGCATTTGCTGCCGGAACGGCATTCGGATCTGCAGCCGGGTGCGCAATCCTGTCTGCAACCGGCGAAAGACGTTAAATAATTGATTCAACTATCTCAAATTACCCGAATTTTGCTTTTTTCCAAGAACAACCGTCCGGATTTCAGGTAAAAATTTGTTGAACAGTTTGAAAATAGATGCACAGGAAGGGAATGCCGAAAGGCCGGAAAGCTAAAGGATCGCCTGCTTGGGACTGGGGCCGTACTCATTGGATTTGGGATCGCTTTCCTGGGCCATGAAGAGCAGCAGAACCACAACGCCCAGAAACGGAAAAAAGACAGCCAGCAGCCACCAGCCGCTGCGGTCGGTGTCATGCAGGCGTCGCACGGAAACGGCAATCAAGGGAAGAAGCGCACCGAGGGCGTAGATGGATGATATCGCACCTGAAGTGCCAAAAACTCCATCAATGATTCTTAAAAAAAGCAAAACAATCAAATGAAACAGCATGAACGTCCAGAACTCCGTTCTTCGCGAGCGACCCCCAAAAACGGCATACTGCCTCAATACTTCCAGATACCAATGCATGCGACCTCCAATTCAGCTGCACTGTTCGGTTTTCAGATGACTGGACTTGAACTGCAGCCCGACCCTGATCAACCCCCAAATTTTTTTGATATTACGCGACGATAACCTAAGAAACTCCATTACAATGTAATGAAGCTTCATAATAAATTCCTGAAAAATTATGAATCTGACAGAAGCACCTGATTTTTCTCATTTTTGTACTCAGGGCTTTGCCCTTTTTGTTGGTACTCTTTGAACAGTACGATGAGAGACTTTTTTCGCCAGGGTGTTTTTTTATATTAATGAATTGCGACCTGTTCTTTAACAAGCATAACGATCTCCTGACTCAGAGCAAACATCCCGTATTTCCCGATGAACATGAACCGGGGGCACGAAGGGCAATCAACAAGACAGCCACCAGCTGATACGCATGGAATTGATTACATCGTCTGATGCGAGAAAAATCTGAGCTTATATATTGAAAATGACTAAAAAAGATGAATAAAATTCTTAACAATACACTCTGGTTTCTTGGCGGTGTCACCGCTGTCCATTTCTTTTTTGAATGGATCTTTGGCTTTTTTGGCGACACCGAATCTGCCGTGAGCCTGGATGCCTTCCGTTTTGGTATTTACGCTGTGATCAGCCTGGCCTATGCCCTGTTCCGTTCCAATCCCCGGCTTCTTGAACGCGACAAGGTCCTGAATTCATGATCCATGCTACTCTCAATTCAAGTCCCGTCCACTTGAACAGACTGTAATAGCTAAGGTGAGAAAATCATAAGTGACCGGGATGAAACCAACCGCTTCCTTGAAGAGTTGGAAAAGTACATGAACGCACACCATTCCTACAGTTCCGACGCCTGTTACATCGATCCTGAAACCGGAGAAATCTGCTGACAGGCCCTGATCCTCAGAAATGCCAGCCGCACAGGTTCCAATAGTGCAGGCTGGACAGGTAACCGGATGATAACAGTAAAAAAAGTACCGGAAGCACCCATCCGGTTAGTGTCCGATCAGAACGAACCAGCATCACCACAAACGCAACCAACAGCATAACCGCGACCCACGGAAGCAGATTGGCAACGTAGAAAATATCCGGCACACCATAGGCAAAGCCCATGAAGACCTCATACATCGGGATTGAAAGTCCGCCAAATAACAGCAGCAGCATCTGCAGTACGAAGATACCAGACACTGTCAGGGTGAGCGTCGAGACCGCATCAAGGTGAGCGCTTCTTTGGCTCAACACCCTGACCGGCAGGCGGATCATGTAGAAAAGGATGATACCGATGAAGATCAGCAGCGCAGTGACCAGAAAATTGCGCTGGATGGATGCGCGTTCATGGAACCTTATGCGCTCCAATGCCGTGCGTCCCGATGTGAACACATGTGTGATGCGGCCGTTCTCCTCGCGGAATGCCAGGTGATAGCCGTCGTCGATAGATGCGAACAGCAGCGTGTCCACCCTCACAAGCCGCCGAGTGGCCCCGGTATGATCGGGCATGCCAAGGTAGCCGTCGTCGGTCACCCAAAGGGTCATTTCACCTACCATACCAATGAGAACTCCGGTCTTGACCATGGAGCTGCGGTTGTACCGGGTGTCACGGAAATGTCCGGCGAAATCGCGAAGCGGACGGCCGTCATCATACGGCTCTGTTTCCGCAGTGGCGGCGGTGGTGGCAGGATCAGGCACCGGTTCGGGCAACATTTCCTGTGCGGGTGCAGGTGCGGGTTCAAGTTCAGGTTCATCTTCGGGCACCGTCAACGGAGCTTTCGCATCCGGCAGGAACGCATCCACCATCAGCCCGGTCACATCGGACACAAACCATGCGTTCATCGTATTGGTGAACACGTACAGGGCGGCATTCTGCTCCGGAAAAATCATCATCCGGGTCATCAGACCGGGATATCCGCCGTCATGGGCAACCACCTGATGTCCGCCCCATTCCATCACCATCCACAAGAATCCTACGCCATCCCGCAGGCGCGGATGGTGTGTGAACTGGATCTGGCTGCTCCATTGAAACAGCTCGCGCAAACCCTGCTGCTCTTTCGGAAGCGGCCCCGGCGCCGTTGCGAACTCAAGGAACCGGATGATGTCGGACGTAGTGGCAAGCATTTGTCCGGCCGGTCCGTCTTTCACGTAATCGAACGGCACCTCCTGCAGCTCCCCGCCCATCGGGAAATACCCCCGGACCACCCGCTGAAGATCGCACTCATCCGGGTCGAAAGTGGCGGCATCCATGCCGATCGGACGAAAAACGCGATCGGTGACAACCTCGTTGAACCCGGCACCGCCCGCGCGCTCCACCAGATAACCGGCCAGCATCACGCCATAGTTGGAATACGACATGACTTCCCCCGGCGGGAGGATCTGTCCCGGCAGCAGCTCGCGCACGCTCTCCCCGAGCGGTGGCAGTTCCTCACGTGTGCGCACACTTTTACCAATAGAAAAATCGTCGAGGCCGGGCGTATGCGTTAGCAGATGGCGCAACGTGACGGGGCGGTCGTACCTGTCCGGAAACAACGGCGGATCGAACCAGACGTTCACATCGGCGTCCAGGTCCAGACGTCCCTCATCCACCAGCGAAAGCGCCGCGAGTCCGGTAAACGGCTTCGCAATGGATCCAATGCGCATGAGGGAAGTTTCCGGGTGGATGGGTTCCCGGTCCTGCAGCGACCCATAACCGTGGGCCATTTCATATGCCACCTTTCCGTCCTGCACCCAGACGACCACAGCGCCCGGCGTGTTGTGCTGCCCGGCCAGACGTGCGATTTCAGTGTCCAGTCGTGCCGCGGTCCCAGTGTCCAGTCGTGCCGCGGTCCCAGTGTCCGGTTGTGCCGCATTCTCAGTGTCCGGTTGTGCCGCGGTCTCAGCTTCCGGATGCGTCCCGATCTCAGCTTCCGGATGCGTCCCGATCTCAGCTTCCGATTGTGCGTGGACTCCCGTTGCCTGATGATCCGCGGACCGGGCTGCAAATGCGATGCTTGCCGCCAGCCCCATCCACAAGAAACAGAGCAGTGACTGTTTTACCATATCCCCTCAATACTATTTGTGCCTGTTGAACCGACAAGAAACCCCGCTCACGGATGAGCGCGGGCACGATCACCTCTTGCGCGTGAGGAACCCGACAAGGGCCACAAACAGCGTGGCGCCTATGATCGACCAAATCACCGGAAATTCGACACCACCGGTGCGAAATGTGAACAATTCCGGCAGGTTGAAGAAATCCGCCAACCCCATGCCGATAAGCGCACCGATGAACCCGATCACAATTGACAGCAGGCAGCCACCCCGGCTGTACCCGGAGATTGCCTGGCCGATGGATCCGCAGACACCCGCAATGATCAACAATAAGATGAAGCTCAAAAAACTCATGGCATTCAATTATATTTCTGATTCCGGTTATCAATAAAATACGATATATCCGGGTATTTCCACGAGCAATTACATAATGGACCTGCTTGCCGATATGACCGACCATGATCAACCTGGAGTCTTCAGGCCGCGCCCTTTCTCCAGCATCACCGCCATGCTGCTGGCTTTTTTAATGCTGCCGCTGCTGATTTCCTGCACTGACGACCCGCCGCAAACAGACCCTCACCCTGATCTGCGCCACGACATGACCGCTTCCATTCCCTTTACAGAAGAAAAAGCCGAATACCTCTATCAGTTTGCCTATGCGTGCATCGACAAGGAGTTTCCCCACAAGCCCGGACACGTCTGGGGCGATGAGAGCCGGCTCATGACACCCCGTGAGCGCCATCCGGCATTCTACGGCTGCTTTGACTGGCACTCGGCGGTACACGGACATTGGACACTGGTCACCATCCTGAGCCAATTCCCCGATTTCAGGCACCGCGAAAAGATCCTGGCGAAACTCACGGCCAACATCACCCGGGAGAACATCCTGCAGGAAATGGAGCTCTTTCGCGAGGATGACAACCGCACGTTCCAGCGCACCTACGGATGGGCGTGGCTGCTCAAACTCGACCAGGCCCTGCGAGAATGGGATGACCCAGTGGCCCGCGAACTGCACAGCTACCTCGAACCGCTGACGGAGCTGCTTGCGGACCGGTTCATTGAGTTCCTGGATGTGCTTAACTACCCGATCCGTGTCGGCGAACACCCCAATACCGCTTTCGGGATGTCCTTCGCCTACGATTACGCATCCCGCTACCATCCCGAACTGGCAAGCGTGATCGAATCCAGGGGCAGGGAGTTTTTCCTGGCGGACCAAAACTGCCCGATCGGCTGGGAGCCTGGCGGCTTTGATTTCCTGTCACCCTGCCTCCAACAGGCCTCGCTGATGACAAAGATCCTGCCGCATGACGAGTTCCGGGTATGGGTGGATGCGTTCCTGCCAGGACTCATCGCGCAGCCGGATGATGTACTCGCCCCGGCTGTCGTCCCCGATGCCAGTGACGGCAAACTGGCCCATCTGGACGGTCTCAACTTCAGCCGCGCATGGTGCCTGTTCGAAATGGCGCACATTCTGGACAACCCGCTTCTGCTGCAAGCCGGGTTGGACCATTTCAACTACAGCTATGCGCTGCTGGATACCGATGAGTATGCCGGATCACATTGGCTGGCATCGTTTGCCACATATGCCATTGTGAAAAGTCAGCGTTTTACAGAGTAGCAGCGGAACATCCGGAAAACATCCGGTGTTAAATTGACATGAACGATGACACGGTGTTCATTTCGAGAAATCATTATACCGATCAACAAAAAAACCAAAAAGGATATTATCATGGGACGAGAAATCGAACTTTTCAAAAGTAAGGAACGTAAAGGACGCCAAGAGGTTGCCGATTTTCTGCATCAGCTGGCCGACAAAGTGGCCTCTGGCAGCCTGGTGCTCAAACAGGGAGCGGATGAGGTCAATATCCAGTTGCCCGACAACGTGATTCTTGAAGTGGAAGTCGAGGACGAGCAGAAACGTAAGAAGGGCGTCCAGCACAAATTGGAGATCGAGCTCAAGTGGTACGACAACGACGACGACGGTGGCCCGATGGAGCTTGGCTAAGAGCGGTGTTGCAACGCCTTTAGCACAGCGGAAACATGACTGTCCATCCGGAAGTTATCCTCATGCCGTAAAATGATTTGCTTTTCCTGGTCGATAAGAAAGGTAACTCTGCGGGACAGCAATCCGAAAAGCCCCAGCACCCCGTACCTCTTATGGATTTCACCCGAGGTGTCGGAGAGCAGCGGATACGGGAGATCATACTTGCCGATAAAAGAAGCATGATCGGATTCCGGATCCTTGCTTACCCCGGCGACCGTAACGCCATATTCCAGCAAACGGGCGTAATTGTCACGAAAGGAGCAGGCCTGACGCGTACATCCGGGCGAATCGTCTTTCGGGTAGAAAAAAAGCGCAACAGGACCCTTTTCCAGCAGGGAATCCAGGCTCACGGATCGCCCTTCCTGGTCGGGCAGTGTAAAGTCAGGTGCGAGATCGCCGGTTTTCAGTGCCATTTTTTTGAGTAGTTAGTGTCAGCTTTTCATGTTAGAAGCTTGTGTCAGTAGTTTGTGTCAGCAGCTTGTGACAGTAGTTTGTGTCAGCAGCTTGTCTCAGAAGCTTGTGCCAGCAGCTTGTCTCAGCTGTTCCTGTCAGCAGTTTCTGTTGGATGGTATCGAAATGACTGGATTGCGGTCCGGTCGGACAAAGCATTCAGCGCTTCTTCGGTCTGTCATTCTGCGCTATCAATACGTAAATCAATGCAAAATCATTCCCGATTACTCTTCAACGATATAAAACACAGCTTTTCCGGAATTGGCCATAATCCCGGGCTGACTTGAAAAATGTGGATTCAACAAGTGGTTTCAACAATTAGTATCTATATTATCCGAGACACTGCATGCAACATCCCGATAAACGTCCCGTACCATGCCCGTCCATTTCAAGATTGCACTGATCACAGCCGGTATTTTGCTGGCAAGTGGCGCATTTATCCAGCCAGCTGCTGCCGAAACGTCAGATAGCGTCACAAAAAATGGTACACCTGCTGAATTCGACATCCTCATTCGCAACGGCCGGGTAATCGACGGCACCGGCAATCCCTGGCAACCGACGGATATCGGCATCACCGGCAACCGGATCACGGCCATGGGCCGACTCACCGGCGCCACAGCCCGCAAAGTGCTCGATGCCGGCGGCCTGGTAGTCGCCCCGGGCTTCATCGATCCGCATACCCACGCCGCGGGCGGACTCGCAACAGAAGAGCTGAGCCACGCCTGGCCCCTGCTCACCCAGGGTGTCACTACGATCCTTGCCAACCCCGATGGTGGCGGACCGGTGGACCTGGCCGCACAGCGAGCCGACCTTTTGGAACACGGACTCGGCGTTAACGTCGCTCAGCTCATCCCTCACGGCGCCATCCGCAGGGAGGTTATGGGCACGGATAACCGGCACGCCACCACCGAAGAACTGGCACGGATGAAAACGCTGGTCAGGCAGGGCATGGAGCAAGGTGCTTTCGGCCTGTCCACCGGCATTTTCTACGTGCCCGGAACCTTTGCGCCAACTTCGGAATACATCGCGCTTAACCGGATCGTTGCAGAATACGGGGGCGTCCACCAGAGTCACATCCGTGACGAATCAAACTATTCCGTAGGCGTGGTTGCCGCGGTGGACGAGATCATCGAAATAACCCGGGAGTCCGGCGTCACCGGGGTCGTCACGCACATCAAGGCACTGGGTCCCGCCGTCTGGGGCACTTCCGGCAAGATCAACCGCAACATCGCCCGGGCCCGCTCACAGGGCCTGCCCGTGTTCACCGATCAGTATCCCTATTCTGCATCCGCCACCAGCATGATGTCCGCGCTGGTACCCGCCTGGGCCCGCGAAGGTGGCGGGGAGGCCTTGCGGCAGCGTCTGGACGACCCGGCCGATCGCGAGCGCATCCTGCAGGGCATCACCGAAAACCTGGAACGTCGCGGCGGCGCCGATCGCCTTCAATACCGGCGCTTTGCCCCCGATCCCTCCGTCGAAGGCCGCACACTGGCCGATGTGGCCGCTGAGCGCATCCTCCCTGCCGAACAGCTCATCCTCTCACAGATCGAACAGGGCAACGCCGGGCTCGTCTCATTCAACATGCACGAAGACGATCTGCGGGCATTCATGGTGCAACCCTGGAACATGACCTCCTCCGACGGTGGATATGTCCGCTTCGGCAGCGGTGTCCCCCATCCCCGCAACTACGGGTCTTTCCCGAGAAAAATACGAAAATATGTAATGGAAGAGGAGTTGATGTCACTGGAGGATGCGATCAGAAGCATGACTTCGCTCACTGCCGGTGTGTATGGCCTGCACGACCGCGGAGTGCTGCGTCCGGGCATGATAGCCGACATCACGATCTTTGATCCGGGTGCCATCACCGACCGCGCCACATATCAGGAGCCGCACCAGTATTCGGAGGGCATGGTGTGGGTGATCGTCAACGGTCGCATCGCCATCCATAACGGTGAGTTTACCGATGAACTCCACGGCGAGGTGATCATCAGACCCCGGGTCCGGTAACCCCGACCAGCTCCTGGTTTGCAAACGGCCGTTTGTGATAGACCGTCTCGAAATTGTGCAACATCCGGTTCTGCACATCCAGCGGGTCTCTCTCAAACATTTTTTTCCAGCAGATGACAAGATCGCCCGCGTTGCGGATCTGCCAGATGTACCGCCCGCCCCAGGGCCCGACCTTCTCACCACGGCCTGCCTTTACAAACTTGCTTATGCGCGAACGTAAATTGTCCTTGCTCTGCTTTCCGGTGATGCGGCTGGTGCCGCCCG
>SL_3KL_010_SEDDRAFT_10004314_pt1 | contig 12852 bp, 8 predicted proteins | sample SodLakKL_010_SED_2_FD_10381 | JGI IMG/M metagenome (IMG submission 10381)
TCCTTTAGTTGAAAAGCTGAGCATAGCTACCCTGGGTTCAACACCAACAATAGCTTTGGTAGTTTGGGCAGTCATTATTGCTATTTGAGCAAGCTCTTCTGCCGTTGGATCGGGATGCACAGCACAATCGGCAAATACAAGGATACCATTTTCTCCCCATTTTTTATCAGGCATAATCATAATAAAGGCACCTGACACCACACTGATGCCTGGTAAGGTTTTTACGATCTGAAAAGCCGGCCTGAGCACATTTCCGGTAGCATTGGCCGCACCGGCAACCTCACCGTCTGCATCACCGTTCTTTATCAGAAGAGTGGCCAGGTAAAGAGGATCTTCAACCAGTTTTAAAGCTTCAGTTTGGGTAAGTCCTTTACTTTTCCTGATTTCAAAAAGTAAATCAGCATAATATTTCTTTTTTTTATGATTTGCCGGGTCAATTATGGTGGCCTGTGAAATATGCTTAAGTCCGAATTGCTTTGACAGGTTTTCTATTTCAACCTTATCCCCAAGCAAAATAATCCTGGCAATTCCATCTTTGATGATTTCATCAGCAGCTTTTAAAGTTCTTTCTTCTGTACCTTCGGGCAATACAATGCATTTATCGTGCTTTTTTGCATTGGCTTTAATTGACGTAAGCAGATCCATTTTTGACCAGATTTTGTAGTGAAAATTTATTGAATTTCAAGGGACAACAAAATTAGAATTAATTTACGACCCTTCAAAGCACGACATATGATTTTTTACACAACATGGCATGTTTTTGTATTATTAAATTGTTAACTCAATAACAGCCCCGGTTTTTGCTAAAAAAATATGGGCAAAAAGGAGAACCTGCTTTTTAGGTAAACCCTTAAAAATTTCCTTAGAATTTGCGTTACCTTTGCAGAAAATCTGAGGCAATGATTAAAAACCTGCGACTGTATATTTTGCCTGCTTTTTTCATCATAACCCAAATGATGTATTTAAATACCTTGTCTGCCGGTGTTTTTTTGACGGTGCATGAGATAGCTGTTCCTGACTCAACTTATCTGACTGAGTTTTCTGATACTGTTCCTGAACTCCCACCCGACACTATACTTCCTGTGCAAATACAAGATACAATTGCGGAGACAGATACCATAATAAGTGAAATTGATTTTCCTGAAACAGATACCTTAACTATAACGATTGAATCAGAGCTTCCCCTGGATATAGATACTATCCAGGCTGAAACTCAGCCAATACCTTCACCGACTGTGACTTCTCCACCGGTTCAGCAGGAAAGAACCAGAACTTATCGCACGGTTTTTGATAGAAATAAAGCCTACTGGGTTGAATGGGACGCTTCGCTCACTTTCCCCGACAGCCTTGTATTAACAAGGGTTTTCTCTGCACGTGAGAAATACGGTGCTCATTTCCTTGAACCAACATCTATCCAACCCGAACCGCAATCTATTTCCAAATCTTTATCCAGAGACCTTATAACTTTATTGATCATACTATCCATTTCTCTGATTGGAATTACGCGATTTTTATTCCCTTTGCGGTTTAAAGAAAATTTAATTGCTGGTTTTTCAGGGAGGCATTTCAATCATCTTGAAAGAGAAGGAGGATTAATGAATAACTGGGCATCCTTTTTTATGTTACTTAATTTTTTGCTTGTTTTTTCACTCCTTATTTTTCTTAGTCTGGAGAATTGGGGTTACAACCACATTCTGAATGATACTCCTTTATTATTAAGTCTGGGTTATATAATTATTGGCATTATATTATTCTATGTGGCCAAATACATAGTTGTATTTTTTATTTCATGGGTTTTTAAAACCCAAACAGCCAGTGAATCATATTTTCTTAATATTTCTCTTATCAATCAGTCGGCAGGTCTTATTCTGCTTCCGGTTTTGGTAATCAGTATTTACAATCCTGATTTAAATCTGATTTTTCCGGCATGGATTATTTATATCCTGTTAAACCTTTTTAAAATCATAAGAGGGGCATATCTGGGTTATAAATCCCTAGACTTTTCGGCGTATTATTTAATTTTGTATCTTTGCGCCATTGAATTTGCGCCATTAATTTTAATTGTAAAACTTACAAGGAACGCACTATTGTCTTGATTATCAGATGATAAAAAAAGAAGAAAACCACGGCTTTCTTTTAAATGAGAACCAAAACAACCAATAGTTTAACCAAAAATAGAGGAGATCAGCCTTGAAAATCAAAAATGTTTTAATCTCTCAGCCCCAACCTGAGAATGAAAAATCGCCCTACTCTGATCTTGCAAAGCAGTTTAACCTGAATCTTACATTCAGAAAACTTATTAAGATTGAGAGTGTTGACAACAAGGAGTTTCGCAAATTACGGATTAACATTCTGGATTATTCTGCAATCATTTTTACCAGTCGCCATGCTGTAGATCATTTTTTCAGCCTGTGTGAAGAGCTGCGGGTAACTATCCCGGAAAGCATGAAATATTTCTGTGTGTCGGAGGCTATAGCTTTATACCTGCAAAAATATGTCCAATACCGCAAAAGAAAGATCTTCTTCGGCAAAAGCAAGTTTCCTGAGCTTCTGGAGTTGATTAAAAAGCAAAAAAGTGAAAAGTATTTCTTACCCTGCTCAGTAAATCATAGCAAAGAAATTCCTGACCTTCTCAAGGCAAACAAAATCAATCATGTAATAGCGCCAATCTATAATACGGTTCCCGATGCAGTGGATGATGTTGACATAAGTAATTATCAGATGATTGTGTTTTTCAGCCCATTTGGAATTGAGTCTTTGCAAATGAACTTCCCCGATTATAAGCAGGATGAAACAATTTTTGCCGCATTCGGGCAAGCTACAATTAGTGCAATTGAAAGTGCCGGATTTGAAGTACAAATAAAAGCACCCACACCTGAAGCGCCATCTATGACTATGGCCATTGAGCAATACCTGCAAAATCATAAAGCAAAAAAATAACAAGCCTGAAACATCATGGCTGAGCATTCTTCAAAACAAAAATTGCACAGTTTTTCAAAAGATGAAAGGCTGTGCAATTTTACATTAAAAAAGATTCTTTTCAACCAGGGTGAGCAATTTGGAGAATATCCGTTTCGTGTTTACTGGAAAGTCATAAACCCGAACCTGGAAGAGGTTTTTTTCCGCGAAAGTCTGGTTTCATTCCTGGGAGATAAAGAAATCCGGAATGATTTTCTGAAAACCCAGAATCCATCATTTCCGTTTAAGAAAATTCCGGCTAATGCGGTCTTTAAAAGCCCGGCCAAATGCCTTACAGGTGTTTCGTCAAAAGTGCATAAATCAGCCGTTCAGCGCAACAAAATAAAAAGACTTATAAAAGAAGGTTATCGCAATAACAAACAAACCTTTTATTCGTTCCTTAATGAGCGAAATTGCTTATGTATAATTGGCTTTATTTACACCGCCAAACCCCTAATGCCTTTAAGGGATTTAGAAGCAAAAATCGTTGTATCTTTGCAAAAAATTGTTGAGAAAATATCAGAACAACAAGGCACATGCGAATAGTTGCAGCCATCTGGAAGAGCATCAAAAAAGCTCTTAAATGGTTCTTTATCATACTTATACGTTTTTACCAGGGAGCAATATCACCCTTTTTCCCTCCTTCGTGTCGTTATACCCCAACATGTTCGCATTATGGTGTTGAGGCAATAAAAAAGCACGGACCATTTAAAGGTGGGTGGTATACAATTAAAAGAATCGCAACATGTCATCCATGGGGAGGAAGTGGTTATGACCCGGTGCCTTGACAAAAAATTAAAAACCCCGTTTTATCATGAAAAATATCAGAAATTACTTCAAAAAACCTCTTGCAATAGCTGGTTTCGTTGCCATAACACTCACAACGGTTTTTTCAACTGCATACGTAAGCAATAATTTTGAGATTGTTAAAAATCTCGACATTTTCAATACCTTATTCCGTGAGCTGGTCATCAATTATGTTGATGAGGTAAACACAGCAGAGCTCATTAAAACAGGGATTGATGAAATGTTGGAATCTCTTGATCCGTACACCAATTTTATCCCTGAATCACAAATTGAAGATTACCGGTTTATGACCACCGGCCAGTATGGAGGCATTGGAGCCCTTATCATGAGGAGAGGAAATTATATTTTTATTTCGGAAACCTATGAGGGCTTTCCCGCAGACAAAGCCGGATTGTTACCGGGCGATAAAATTTTAAAAATCAACGACCAGGATGCTAAGAACCGAACACAGGAAGAAGTAAGCTCATTATTAAAAGGGCAACCCGGAACCGAAGTAGTAATGGAAATTGAAAGGAGTGGTCATGATGAAAATCTTGTTAAAGTTCTTGTGCGCGAAGTGGTTAGGATTGATAATATCCCTTGGTACGGCTTGCTTGATGAAAATACAGGCTATATCAAACTTACAAACTTTACACAAAATGCAGGCCGGGAAGTAAGAGATGCTTTTAACAACCTGCGCAATGAGCATGGGATAGAAAACCTGGTTCTCGACCTTCGAGGCAATGGTGGTGGCTTGCTTAACGAAGCTGTAAATATTACCAATCTTTTTGTGGATAAGAACAAGGTTGTGGTTGAAACCAAGGGAAAAATAAGAGAACGTAATACTACACACCGTACACTTAACAATCCCATCGATAAAGACATCCCTTTAGTGGTTTTGGTTGACAGAGCCAGTGCATCGGCCTCAGAAATTGTTGCCGGCGCTATCCAGGATTTTGACAGAGGTGTAATTATCGGCCAAAGAACCTTTGGTAAAGGACTTGTGCAAAATGTTGTTCCTCTCAGCTATAATACTCAGTTAAAAGTTACAGTTGCAAAATATTATATACCCAGCGGACGATGCATACAAGCCATTGATTATGCCCAAAGACATGAAGACGGAAGTGTGGCGGAGATACCCGACTCACTTAAGGTTGCCTTTGAAACGCTTCGAGGACGAACTGTATATGATGGTGGTGGCATTGAGCCTGACATCTTTATCACCCCAATGTCATTGAGTAATATATCAGTCGCTCTTCTTACCAATTTCCATATTTTTGATTATGCCAATCATTATTATAACAACAATAATGAAATACCACCCGCAGATAAATTTGAAATAACGGATGAGATTTTCAATGACTTTATGAAATTTCTTGAAGGGAAAGATTATTCCTACACAACTGCGAGTGAGCGTTATATTGAACGTTTAAAAAGAGTAACAAAAGAAGAAAAATATAACGAATCAATCGGAAAGGAATTGAAAAATATAAAGGCCCTGATTGAAGAAACCAAAAAGGATGATCTAATTACTTTTCGCCCGGAAATTGAAATGATGCTGAAAAACGAAATCGTCGGAAGATATTACAAACAAAGGGGCCGGGTTATTTCATCATTAAATGATGACCCCGAAATAAAAGAAGCTCTTCGTGTTTTTCAATCCCCGGATACTTATCATGCAATATTAAAACCCTAAAATCAACATAATAACAAAAACTGTCAAAAAAAAACATGTTATGTACGGAAAGATAAAAGAGCATTTACAAAAACAGCTGCAGGAAATTGACGATGCCGGGCTTTATAAACGTGAAAGAATTATTACCAGTCCGCAGGAAGCAGAGATTGAACTTAATACGGGTCAGAATGTGCTTAACTTTTGTGCCAATAACTACCTGGGATTGTCAAACCATCCCAAAGTTATTGAAGGGGCAAACAAAGCTCTTGAAAGTCATGGATATGGTTTATCTTCTGTACGCTTTATATGTGGCACACAAGATATTCATAAGCAACTGGAGCAAACCATTGCCGGTTTTTTCGGTACGGAAGACACCATACTTTATGCAGCCTGTTTTGATGCCAATGGTGGCGTTTTTGAACCCTTATTCGATGAAAATGACGCCATAATTTCCGATGCACTCAACCATGCATCCATTATTGACGGAGTTCGTTTATGCAAGGCTGCCCGTTACAGATTTGCCCACGCCGATATGTACGATCTGGAAAAACAACTGCAGGCTGCCCAGGCACAACGACACCGTATTATTGTTACCGATGGCGTTTTCTCCATGGATGGTGATATTGCTAAAATGGACGAAATTTGTCGCCTTGCTGAAAAATATGATGCCCTTGTAATGACCGATGAATGCCATTCAGCTGGTTTCATTGGTAAAACCGGACGTGGTGCACCGGAGTATCATAGCGTTCTTGATAAAGTGGATATCATTACAGGTACACTGGGTAAAGCCCTGGGAGGCGGACTTGGAGGTTTTACAACAGGCCGTAAAGAAATCATTGACATATTGCGCCAGAGATCTCGTCCGTATCTTTTCTCAAACTCATTGAGCCCCGCAATCATTGGAGCTTCATTAGCTGTTTTTGACCTTATCGGAAAAGACACAACATATCGCGATAAGCTCATGGAAAATACCGCATATTTCAAGCAGAAAATATCTGATGCCGGTTTTGACCTGAAGCCCTCCGACTCAGCCATTGTTGCATTGATGCTCTACGATGCAGCTTTGTCGCAAAAGTTTGCAACACGTATGCTTGAAGAAGGAATTTATGTGATTGGGTTCTACTATCCGGTTGTACCCAAAGAGCAGGCAAGGATAAGGATACAGCTTTCGGCGGCTCATGAAAGACATCATCTTGATAAAGCCATTGATGCATTTATAAAAGTTGGGAAAGAACTTAATGTGATATAATAAGCATATCTTATAAAAAAGGCTCTCGACCTAAAAGTCAGAGAGCCTTTTTTATTTGAAATCCGGCATGTATTTTAGAGATTTTGTTCGGCACGCACCTTGGCTTTCCACTCCTGGTAGTCGTTTTCAAATTTATCTGCTTCATTTACTCTAAGCCAGGTACCATACTTAACATAATCCGGAATATGCCCACCGTTCGACTTTTTCTGCTCTTCCGGAATTCCTAATTCATTTAAATACCTTTCGTAAGAAATTTTACTGGGTCTTTCGTCTTTTCTGTTCATGGTTTATATTGTTTAGTATTCGATAGTTTGTGCTCCCGCAATTATGGGATATAAAAAATTTAAGGGTGTGAAATATATGTTTTAGTAGCCTCGACAGGAATCGAACCTGTATCTAAAGTTTAGGAAACTTCTATTCTATCCGTTGAACTACGAGGCCTAATCCGCGCAAATATAAAGATTTTTTTTTATCGCTTATTACAGAAAAACACCTAAAAACCTATAATTATACCGATTAGCTAAATATATTGCTTAACAGGCAAAATATTTCGCTCATGATATCAACCCACCATTGTTAATAAGCTTGTCGGGTTGTAAAAAAGAAAATTCTCCTTCATTATCAGATGCCATAAGAATCATTCCATGAGATTCTATGCCTTTTATTACTTTGGGTTGAAGATTTGCGAGAAGCACTACCTGTTTACCTTTGATTTCTTCTGGTCGATAAAACTCAGCTATTCCACTAACAACAGTTCTTTTATCATTACCAGTGTCAAGAGTGAGCTTCAGAAGTTTTTTGGTTTTTGCAACCTTTTCGGCTTCAATAATTGTTGCCACACGTAGGTCCATTTTCATAAAATCATCAAACCCGATATCTTCCTTGAAGGGTTCGGTTTTTATATTTTCTACTTCCTGGTTAATTTTTCGGGTATTGATTAACTTGTCTATTTGTTGCTGAATGGTTGCGTCCTCTATTTTGGTAAAAAGAAACCCAGATTGATTAATAACATGACCTTCTTTAAGGATATTTTCTGTATTAACTGCATTATCCCAGGTCATGGGTGAAATGGCAAGCATTTCATAAAGTTTTTCTGCGGTAAATGGCAAAAAGGGCTCAGAAAGTATGGCAAGGCTTGTGCAAATCTGCAAGCTGATACTCAGTATGGTCTTTACTCTTTCAGGATCTGTTTTGAAAATTTTCCAGGGCTCATTTTCGGTAAGATACTTGTTCCCCAATCTAGCCAAATTCATTAGTTCTCCCAGCGCTTCTCTGAAACGATAGCTCTCAAGACTATTTGCAATTAGCTGCGGATATTTTGCGATTTGCTCAATGGCTTCTTTATCGTTACCTGTAAGTTTACCACGTGCGGGTACTTTACCTTCAAAATATTTATGTGTAAGAACCAGTGTGCGGTTTACAAAATTTCCATAAATGGCCAGGAGTTCACTGTTATTACGGGCCTGAAAATCTTTCCATGTAAAGTCATTGTCTTTGGTTTCAGGTGCGGCGGCACAGAGAACGTATCTCAATACATCCTGCTGACCTGGAAATTCTTCAAGATATTCGTGCAACCATACTGCCCAGTTGCGACTTGTAGATATTTTATCTCCTTCAAGGTTCAGAAATTCATTGGCTGGCACATTTTCGGGTAGTATATATGACCCTTCGGCATAGAGCATGGAAGGAAAAATAATACAATGAAAAACAATATTATCTTTTCCGATAAAGTGTACCAATTTGGAATCATTGCTTTTCCAGTAGGTTTCCCATTCCCTGTTATTTTCTTCGCCCCACTCGCGTGTTGCCGAGATATAACCAATAGGAGCATCAAACCAAACATAAAGAACTTTTCCATCAGCACCATCAACAGGAACTTTCACACCCCAGTCAAGGTCACGGGTTACAGCCCTGGGTTGCAACCCTTGATCAATCCATGATTTACACTGACCGTATACATTTGACTTCCAGTCATCCTTGTGGCCTTCAAGAATCCATTGGCGTAGCATAGGTTCGTAATCCTGTAACGGAAGGTACCAGTGTTTGGTCTTCTTCATTACAGGTTTGTTGCCGCTAAGTACTGATTTTGGTTTGATAAGATCGGTAGCACTTAGTGAGGTTCCGCAATTCTCGCATTGGTCGCCATAGGCTTTTTCATAACCACAGTGGGGGCATGTTCCTGTAATGTACCGGTCGGCCAGAAACTGGTTATTTGCTTCATCAAAAAATTGCTCACTCTCTTTTTCCTCCAGTTTCCCTTCATTAAAAAGCTTCCTGAAAAATACAGAAGCTGTTTCATGATGAACTGCAGCAGATGTTCGGCTGTACACATCGAATGAAATCCCAAATTTCTCAAAGGAATCCTTGATCATGTGGTGGTATTTATCCACAATATCCTGGGGAGTTACATTTTCTTTTCTTGCCTTTATGGTGATAGGAACGCCGTGCTCATCGCTTCCACCAATAAATATTACATCACGTCCTTTTTTCCTGAGATACCTGGCATAAATATCTGCAGGTACATAAACCCCAGCAAGATGACCTATGTGTACAGGTCCATTGGCATAAGGAAGGGCAGATGTAACAGTATATCTCTTAAATTCTTTTGACTTTTGCTGCACAAATTCATTCATAACTATTAGAAATAGAGAAAATTAAAGTTTTTAAAATGGGGAAAAACCGAATTGCAAAGTTAAAAAAACCACAACACCAATTGCATAATATATTACTTACGGAAAGGAAGATGGAAACAGTAATAAACAGGAAGGATGAAGGCTATAATCTTTTCAGGAAAATTAAAAGTGGAAGTAATCGCTTTAGGCAAGGCTCAGGTTTTATAGCGGCTGATCTTTTCAAAAAGTTTAAAATAATCAAAGGGCTTACTTACAAAATCGTCTACTCCTGCATCATATGCCTTTGCCCGGGTTTCGGCAAAAGCATCAGCAGTAAATGCTATGATTGGAACAGATGGGTTTTCGAAATTGCCATCTTCATTTCTTCTGATTTTGCGTGTAACTTCATAACCACTTATGCCTGGTAATATCAGGTCCATTAGCAGAAGGTCAAAGTCTTTATTTTTTACCATTTCTAAAGCCTCTTCGCCGGTAGAAACAATGGTAAGATTGGCTTTCCACTTCTTTTCCAATACTTTCTTTCCCACAAACTGATTCATTTTATCATCTTCTATTAAAAGAATATTAACGCCTTCAAGTGTTTTAGGGGATGAATCTTCTGCAGGTACCCTTGGGGCAGGAAAACTCTTTTTCCCGGTTTCCATGGGCAGCCAGAATGAAAAAACAGAACCCGCACCGGGTTTACTTTTGGCAGATATTTTGCCATTTTGTAACTCAACCAATCTTTTACAAATGGTTAGCCCAAGCCCACTGCCGCCAAACTTACGGGATGTGCTGGTTTCAGCCTGGGTAAATTTTTCAAATATGGCATCAAGCCTGTCTGATGCTATGCCAATACCGGTATCTTGTATTTCAAAATGAATTTTATTTTCGGATGGGTTGCTACACTCAGTTTTTTTAACTTTTAGGCTGACAAATCCTTTTTCCGTAAACTTAATGGCATTGGAAAGCATATTAAAAAGAATTTGCCTTAAGCGTAAAGTATCTGATTGTAATATAGATGGAACATCATCATCAATATGAATCAAAAGTTGTAAATTCTTTTCTTTCGCTTTTATTTTAAGTGTTTTGAGAAGATCGTTCACCAGGGAACGAATATCAAAATCTGTTTTTTCAAAAATCAGATTTCCTGATTCAATTTTATTGAAATCAAGAATATCATCAATTAGCCCAAGCAGGTGTCGCGCAGCAATCTTAATTGTGTTAAGATTTTCCAGTTGTTCGGAGTTGGGATCTTCATCTAACATCAGATCAGTAAGTGAAAAAACTGTATTGAGAGGTGTTCGGATTTCGTGACTCATAAGAGAAAGAAACTCCGATTGGGCCATACGTGCTTTATCAGCATCATCTTTTGCCTGTTTAATTTGTTTTTCAGCTTTTTTTCTATGAGTAATATTTTCAATAAACCCCTCAAAATAAAAACCTTCATTTTCAAAATCCTTGATTTTGCTCAAATGAATCACTGCATAAATTTTCTCTTTTTGCTTGTTAATAAGCTGTATTTCATAAATAAAATGATTGTTTTTACTCCGAATAAATTTTTTTATCTTATTCTTTTCTTCTTCAAAATCCAGAAAGAATTGTGATGGATCTTTCTCAATATCCTGCATAAAAAGGGTGTGATCATCATAGCCCAGAACCGATGCAAAGGCCTTGTTCCCTTCAACAAATCTGAATTTTCTGTCAAGCCTGAATATCCCCATGGCTGCTTCCTCAAACATCCTCCTGTATTTATCCTCACTGATCTTAAGCTGGGTTTCGGCCAAAATCCTGTCATGTATATCTGTGTTTGTACCTAAAAGCCCCCTGTAATTACCTTCATGATCGTAAAAGTCTTTGACATGATTGATCACCCACCGGTAATTTCCATAGTGGTCTTTGATCCGGTATTCTAAAAAAAAAGAATTTTGTTGCTTTAATCCCTGATTTAGTGAATCAAAAAATTTCTTCCTGTCATCAGGATGAACTAAAGCTTCATAATTTTTTTCATCATCTCCCGAAACGGATTTACCAATGAACCGGAGGAGTGTTTTATTGAAAAACTGAAATTTCCCATCTGCATCACAATACCATACCATTACCGGAAAATCTTCAAGCATGTTGAAGTAAAATTTCCTGGCATCATCAAGCTGCTTTTCAGCTTTTTTCCTTAGAGTTATATCCTCTTTTATGGCCAGGTAATTTATAACATCACCTCTTGAATTTCTAATGGGACTTATGGTGGCAAGCTCCCAAAATAATTCGCCTGATTTTGTTCTGTTAATAAACTCACCGGTCCATGTTTTTCCAGCTTTAATGGTATCCCATAACTCCTTATAATCTATCTGAGAGTTTTCGTGCTTAATTATACGGGGGGTATTTCCTATTGCTTCTTCAGCAGTAAAACCGGTTACCTGGCAAAAACGGGGATTAACATACTCAATTTTGCCTTGCGTATCAGTAATCATTATGGAGTTAGCACTCTGTTCAAAAGCAGCTGACAAACGAAGCAAATGTTCTTCATATCCATTATCGGCCTGCTCAGGTATATTATTACTATCAGAGAGCAGGTTCTTAAGTTCATTCAATACATTCTTTTCCGCTTCTTCTGAGTTTTCAAGCTTAAGAATAAGCGATTTCAGTTTTTTTGAAATATTCTGCGCAGAGGAACCGGAATGCATCTTAAATAATCCTTTAAATATTGATTTGCGATAATTAAGTATTTAAACTCCTTTTTTTACATATTTAGAATGATATATAAAGTTAATTATTTTGAAGATTAATTGACTGTTTTATGGAATATTTAGATAAAGATTTTGGCTTTAATGAGCATTTTGGCTTTTATTTAACAGATGTGCTTTGAATGAAAATATTCTCAAAATAAACAGTTAACTTTGTATGCCAAATTGGCATAATACCACTAACTGAGATATGGACATTCAAAGTATAAAGCAACGATTTGGAATTATTGGTCATTCCCCAGCTCTTGACAGGGCTATTGATGTGGCGATGCAGGTAGCCCCCACTGACATTAGTGTGCTTATCAGCGGTGAGAGTGGTGTAGGAAAAGAAGCTTTCCCAAAAATTATTCATCAGTTGAGTCCAAGAAAACATGGTCCTTTCATTGCGGTTAATTGTGGCGCAATACCTGAAGGAACTATAGATTCCGAATTGTTTGGACATGAAAAAGGTTCATTTACCGGGGCACACGAAGCACGCAGAGGTTACTTTGAAGTAGTGAATAACGGCACCATTTTTCTTGATGAAGTTGCTGAACTGCCTTTACTGACACAGGTTAGATTACTCAGAGTACTAGAAAGCGGCGAATTTATTAAGGTGGGCTCATCCAAGGTTATTAAAACCAATGTGCGGGTTGTCGCTGCCACAAATATTAACCTTCAGGAAGCCATTTCTTCGGGAAAATTCCGCGAAGACCTGTATTACAGGCTGAATACCGTGCCCATTTATGTGCCACCTCTCAGAGAAAGACAAAATGATATCATAATGCTTTTCAAAAAATTTTCATCCGATTTTGCTGAAAGATATCGTATGCCGCCTCTACAGCTTACTCC
>SL_3KL_010_SEDDRAFT_10004315_pt1 | contig 12850 bp, 11 predicted proteins | sample SodLakKL_010_SED_2_FD_10381 | JGI IMG/M metagenome (IMG submission 10381)
GTGCAATATCAGTAATATTATATTTATTCGATGTTTAACTGAAAATCTTAAACCATTTTGAAGGGGGGAAGGGATATGTATTCTCCAGAGTCAGACGAACTGAAACGGAAATTAGGCAGAATTGCAACAGTTATTGTAGTTATTGCTCTCATTGCATTTCCCGTGTATATGTTGATTATAAAGGATTCCGATAGTCCTGCAACCGCACCAAGGGTTGACCGGGAATTACCGCGTGAGGAATCTGATACAATAGAACCGGTCGAGCGCGATAGATTTGAATCACCTATAGCCAGAGAGAGAGAAACTACGCGAGTACCTGACACCTCTCCGGATATCGCCGCTGAAGAGCGGGTAGAACCTGAACCCCGTGAACGGGAGGAACCGCCACGACGACCTGCTCCGGCACCCTCGATAGCAGGAGATAGTTCAATAGAATTTCCCGAGACGCCCGAAAGCAGGAATTTATCGAGATCCTATACGATCAGAAATACGGGAAATCGGGCTCTTGAAATACGCGGTCTGTCAATAAGCGGCGACAATCAAGAAGATTTTACAATACTAACCGATGATGCTATTGTCATCGATCCTAATGACGCCCGTTCGATTGAAATAGAATTTACCCCGTTATCCGCAGGAGATAAACGGGCAAACCTTATAATTGAAAGTAATGATCCGCAGAGAAACAGGTTTGAAATTGCCCTTCGAGGAAGCGGCATTACCGATGAGTCGATTGAGACCATAGTACGGAATTTATATGAAGAAGGCCGGAGATACTTCGATTCAAGGAAGTTTGAAAATGCAGAAGAATTATATTCAAACGTGCTGTCACTCGATCCGTATTATGGCCCGGCATATTTGATGCGCGGCAGAAGCCGGTATGAACAGGGCGAGTATCTTGCGGCAATTTCAGATTTTGACAATGTATTAAAACACCGTCTCTCGATCCCAAGCGATGACCGTCAGCGGGTAGAGTGTATTACACTTTACTACGCCGCACTTTCGGTAACCGAGCAAGCGCTTAGAACTGAAAACGAAGACGAGCAAAACCGTTTGCTGCGTCCTGCGATGGGAAGATGGGAAGATTTTAAGGGACTGTGCACTATGGATGCAACGCTTGTTGAGAACGCCGATTTCTGGATGAGTCGTCTCAGCGAGCTTCGATAATTTTGAAAACCATTAACTATGTGAGGAAAGTACGTATGAGGGGAGCTATTTCTTTTTTCATGGTTCTTGTGGTGCTGCCGCTCGTAATCGGAATAGCAGCCTGTTCTTCAGGAAGTAGTCAGCGAAGCGGCGGCGAGGTTATACTGAACGGAACAATAATTTATCCCGATACAACTATCGTTGATGATCGTATCGTTAATGTCAAATTAAATCCCGGACCGGATACGCTTCGTGTTGGAGGCGGACAATTCAGATTAACCGCACCATATCGCGGAGAGTATCAGGTAATTATGAAGTATCCCGAGCGTTCGGCTTTTCCACCGCTGACAGTTTCATTAGAAAACGGAACAAACCGGCTGAGCTTTATGATCCCCCGGGAAGAGCAAATCGAATCTATACCCGCAGACCGGGAAGAGGAACGTGCGGGTGAAGATACACGAATAATAATCATCAGACCATAACGGATAGGGTGTGGCAGTAGTGTACGTCGGGATACATAAGTTTAGAATATGTATAGTTCTCTGGGCGTTGTTGATAACGACATCGCTCGATGCACAAGAACAACTGCATGACATACAGCAGGTTGCCTCGGCAAGTGATTTTAATTTACGCGGTGAGCTGGTAAATATTGCGATCTCACCGGCTGATCCCAATCTTATATCGTTTGAATCGATCGAGGGTGGCAATCTGCACAGATTATGGTGGTTAGATGTCAATACGAAACATCTCGAACAGATTACCCCCCGTTCACCCGACAATGATGATGTGTATTGGGGAGCAAAAGCTGACCGGGATATAGATTGGGCTCCGGTTAAGATTAACGGGAAAATATGGTTTTTGTTTGTCAGCAGCGGTTTGGAAGGACAGGAAAACATTTATCTCGGGAATACCGAGGATAAACAGTATCTTCGCCTGACGAGCAGTAATTTTGTCGATCACCATCCCCGGTGGTCGCCGGATGGAAAATATTTTGTGTACGTATCATCCCGAAGAGGAAGCGGTGATATTTATCTTGTAGATGATGTTGAAGATCTTATCAACCGCTTTGAACGGGCGATCAGGCAGGACCCTGAATCACGGGAAATAGTAATTGAAGGACTCAGTTCGGGTGAACAGCACATCCGGTTAACCGAAAATCCTCGAATGGATACCTTTCCGGACTGGTCTCCGGATGGCCGTTATCTTGTGTATCAGGGGTTGATTCGGTCAGGGGATATGTTACATATGGATTTATTTTTGCTTGATTTGCATAATCGCTCTGCCGAACCGATCAATCTTACACAAAACCCGCAATATGATGCGATTCAGCCGAAATGGTCGTATGACCAGAACAATGTTGCTTTTTATGTGTCACCTGCGGGTTATGCCGGGGATGCACCGTCGACAGTACACCTGTCGTATGTTGAAATACGTGGAGATACGGCGACCGGCGAAATTAATTCTTTTGTTACTAAAGGAACAATAGACGCTAACATACGTCGTAATAATAATACGGGACCATTATGGGGACCGGGTTCGCGTAGTTTACTTTATGTGAAAGGTGAGGGCAACTATACCCCGATACTTATGTATAATACAACGGGCGGTTCATCGTACGATTCTCAGGTAATTCGTGAGAGCCGTTTCGATATTATTCATCGCGAAATTGCCGGGCAGGTTTCGAGTGACGGTGCGATGGTTGCATACCTTACTTATGAAGATCAGGACTACCGGATTTATACGGCACGACCCGGCGGGGGAATTTTATCGCGCAGGTTACACGATGTGTATGTTAAACCGATCGAACGTGTGTACCGGTTTGAACGTCAGCCAGGTGGTTTTGGTATAGGAGGGCAAGCTTTCACATTATTTAATCAATCGAGTCCCTCAATGACGCGAGTTGATTTTATTAAAAATTTTTTTATCCAATATACGATGTTCCCGTATATTGAAAATGAACGTCCGTATGAGTTCGCGTTACGTGCAGGGTATAGCTCGATGCGGCCGAGTTATCAATCAACCGGAGGGGGGCGGCAGTCATTTTCATATTCTTTAGTCGATTTTAAAGGTGTGCTGTCGCTTCCGATAGACCGCCTGCTAACACGAACATCGATATATGCATTTGCCGGGCTCGGGATGGTGGTTTCGCATGACAATATAGCAAAGCCGACATTTTCGCGGCGATTCAATCTGCCATTCGGATTCGGTTTACAGTATTCGATAACCCGGTCTATCGATATAACCGGACAGGTAACATTGAGAAACATATTTTACCTGGATAAAACGGAGGATGCATATTTTAATGTAGCATCGCGTGGTTTAAGTTTAGGAATATTATATGGATTATAATAGTACGATATATTGACAAAATAATGAACGGCATTAGTATACATATAATTATAATTTTAGTCTTGTTCCTGGTTGAGAACAGTTTCTCGCTTCAACGAGCAGATCGTCGTGCCGGATACGTTCCTCACTTCGAACGGATCTCTCAGCTCGAGGATAAACTCCGGACTGCAAGGGGATCTGAGCGGGAAACTGTATTGCTGACTCTTGCAGCAGAACATTTTGAGCAAGCACAACTGTATACACTGCTGTGGCGAACGACCGCATCGATCGGAACATTATATTATGATATCATGGAAGACAATGACGTCGATGCCGGCAGAGCGGCAGGTTTATATCGTGGTATCAGTTACTTCGAACTTGGTAAGTATGATAACGCTGAAAACTCCTTGCAAACGTTTTTACGATCAGGGAGGGAGCTATCACAAGAAATTCGCACGAAGGGACAGGCATGGCTTGGAGCCGCTCAGTATATGCAGGAGAAAGAACAACATGCCCTGGAGCAGTGGAATGCAATACCCGCACCGGTCAGAAATGATTGCTCAATAGCAGCATATGTACAGGCGCGTGTAGGATATAATCTTGATGCATTGCGGGAAAGATGTTCACCGACGGGGAGCGTGGACGAGCAGCGTGTGATCCCGATGATACAGACACTTGTAGCAACCGGTCAGTTTGAACCATTACCGGCATTACTCGAAAAGAAATCTGTTGAAGCAGCATATATAGATCAAAAAGGAAGTGAAGCTGAACTCAGATATTTTGATTCTTCGGAGCTCGTAACGTTATCGCATGCCCACTATGCATTGGCTGCGTATTACACACGTGATGTATCAAATGAGAAAAAGAAACGATACTACACGGGAGCGTTTTATTTTCATACCGGGCAGTACGATAAAGCTGTGGAAGTGCTCGTGGGATCAGATGATCTGGCAAGCGCTCTTTATCTCGCAGGTGCTTATTATCAAACGGGAAGCAGAACAATCGCGGAGGATGTTTTTCAGTATATCGAAAAAACAGCGGATAAAGAGGTTTTACAAGATTTACAAGTTATGTATGCAATGCTTGCTATTGAAGGGAGGGATAGTAATGTAGCGGATGTGTTTCCAATAAATATGAACAATCATCAATCGCGTTCGCGTCAGAATGTGTCCCAGGACACTTACAAAAAGCTCGCACTTGTGTATTTCTATAATGGAAAATACGACAAAGCACTCGAAGTGCTGGGTGCTGCTTTCAGGACCGAACGAAGAGATGATCTCAGGGTCAACGATCCTGGATTTATGGTTCTCTATGGTTCGTCTATCGTCATGGCGAAAAATTTTATATCACTGTCCGAGGCCATTGATATGTTTTCGACGGTGATGCGTGCTTACCCGCACGCAGAAGCTCTTGTAGAGACGACATCGCTTATTGATGTTGTTACTAATATCGGCAGAGAGGGAAGAGTTATTTACAGAAGATAGTATCAAATTACTGTTAACGAGGGGTGCAATAGTTATGAAGATAAATCATATCATCAAAGTTTTTATATTCGGCGTACTCATTTCAGGGTATGCATCCGGACAAGTACAGCAAGGGGGAATATTAACGTATGTTGAATCTGAGTTTCCTCGCGCGTATGACCCGATTACCGCAACAGACGATATTGTCAATGTGCGTATGACAACCATGATGTACGAAGGATTATTCGGCTACGACATCGATCGTGAAATTCGAAGCCGGCTTGCAGACTCGTATACAGTCGGCAGGGATAACAAAGAATTGACTGTTCGAATGAAACGAGGTAAAAGATGGGCAGATGGCAGGGAAGTTACTGCACGTGATGTTGCAAAAACGATAGAAGCAATATGGGCATCGGATAATCTGCAGGAACAACGTATCATCAGCGATATTGAAGAGGTGCGCGTTGAAGATGATTATACACTTACGTTCCTGTATCAGACTCCGTTACCCGAAGAGGTGATGTTGCGGAAACTTACATTTAAACTTGTTCCTGCACACAAAATTAATAATTTACCGTTAACACGTCAAAGTGAGCTTGCACGAAGTCCGGTCGGTTCGGGTTTCTATCAAATGGTGCGCCGCGGTCCAACCGATATTACCTTACGTGCAAATCAGCATTTCCGTCAGCGTGATGGCGGGAATATGGGACCATATATTGATGAAGTTCGTATGTACGTCCAGACAGATGTCGGTACCCAGATCGAGTTTCTATTGAATCAACAGGTCGATGTCATGGTTGAGATTCCACCGCCGGCGATAGCGCGGCTGCGTGCGGCGGGTTTCCAGATAAAACCGTATGAAAGTCTTGCCTATCATTTCATAGCGTTTAATTTTAACCATTCGATTTTGCGGGATCAAAAGGTCAGACAGGCAATGACATACGGTTTTAACCGTGAGAACGCCCTTGACCGGATATATCAGAACCAGGGAACACTCATATCCGGACCGTTTCCGCCTGCCAGCGCATTTTACGTTCGTGACAGGGATGCCGAACCGTTCCCGTACGATCCGGCTGAAGCTATCCGGCTGTTATCGCAGGCAGGGTTCAACGAGCGTGCATCCGACGGAACACGTATAAATAATAACGGCGACCGTTTGTCGTTCACACTTGTTGTGCCGCGTCACGAAGGAGACGATTATACACCGCGTGTAACAGCACAGTTTATCTCGGATATGAGACGTATCGGTATCTCAATTGACCTGCAGGAGCTTGAATTCGAGCGGTGGATACAACGGGTGAAGTATGAACATAATTTCGATCTGGCATTCGCCCAGGTAGTGTTTGACGAGGCAGGTAATGTAGCTCCGATGTTTCTTTCGACAAACAACAAACCCGGTGCCGAGAACTTTATATCATACAATAATCCCGAAGCCGACGAGCTGATCAAACGTTTCAGGGAGACGGCAAGTCCGAGTGAAAGGATCAATCTCAACCGGCGATTGCATCGGTTGTTGCGTGAAGATTGTCCGTATATTTTCCTGTGGTCGCTGAACAAAAATGCCGCAGCGAATCAAAAAGTACGTAATTTTATGACGCGCGTTACACCGTTCAGCTTCTTTGATTACGTCAACGAATGGTATATCAGAGAAGACTGGTAAATGAAAATTGCCCGACCGATCCTGAAAGAAATTCTGTTTGCGCTGTTAGTACTTTTCGGAACTACTTTCACGATCTACCTTCTTTTAGGACAACTTATTTATGAACAGGATGCCGAAGGAGTGAGAACCACTCCTTCGTTTGTTTCTATCACCGCTCACTATGGCGAGTGGGTAACGGATGCTGTTCTGAAAGGGGAGCTCGGTCATTCGCAAACCGTCAACCGTGATGTCAGCGAAATTATCGGTGAAGGTTTCCGCCAGACGTTTATTCTGGTTATAGGTTCGATTATCGTAAGTATCCTGCTCGCTATTCCTCTCGGTGTTATTGCAGCATTGCGGTCACAAACCTGGTTTGTGCGCTTTTTCATACCGGGAACATATCTGTTTTCTGCACTTCCTGTATTCCTTCTTGCAATTTTTATACGTCCGTTCTGGGTTGAACATTTCGGCATACTTGATTGGTATGCCGAGATATCATGGTTCCGGTTAGCCGGTTATTTCGGAATACCGATAATTATTCTCGGCATTGCCGATGGCGTGCTTGGCGAGATGATCAAGCACGTCCGCGAAGTCGTCGGGGGAATGATCCGCGAGAATTACATACGTGCAGCAATAGCACGCGGTGCGAAAGTTTCGAAACATATAATTAAAAATACATTATTGCCGGTGTTTACGATTGTTACCTCCCGGTTCTCGTATGCACTGGGCGGTGCGCTTATTGTTGAATATATATTTTTCAGTCAGGGAATCAGTATTGTTGCACTCGATGCACTGAAGTACCGTGATCCGCATGTATTGCTTGCGATCGGTATGATTTTTTCACTGTTGATTGTCGCTGCAAATATTATTAACCGGATCCTGACGGTCGCAGTCGATCCGCGTACACGGGATTAATACAAGATAACCGAACGCTTGATGAGAGATTATGCGTAAAGAATTTTCATACGATCCGAACCTCGAAGCCGCAAAAGGATTCAAGGCATTTTTACGGCAACCGGGATCCGTTTCTATTCTCATCGGTTCGTTGTTCATCATTGTATTTGTTGCCGGAGCACTTTTCGGTCAGTATGGATATCAACTCGGTTTGTACCCGCATTCGCCGACGGATGTGCAGTATGATCGCTTCGATTCACCGCCGACCTCATCGGTGTTGCGTACGCTTTTTGACAGACGTGAGGAGCCGGAATTCGATTTCGAGTATTATGAACCGATTGAAGGACATATCCTCGGTACCGATAACGACGGAAGAGATATATTCATTCGAGTGCTCAATGGTGCCTCGACCTATTTGTATGCAGGTATAGTAACGGTACTTATATCATTGCTAATCGGTATCACGCTTGGTTCATTGACCGGCTATTACCGGGGCAAGGCCTCGGAATCAGTTGCGAGTTTCATAACCAATGTACTGGATGCCTATCCGCGCATTGTAATTCTTATCATTGTCGCATTTATATCGCATTTTAATTTATATGCTATAATGGTAACACTCGGTATCCTGAATGCAACACGTATAGCCCGGATCATATCGGGCACAATCGATTCGTTAAAGAATACCGATTTTATTCTTGCGGCAAAAGAGATAGGTCTGTCCGATCTCACTATTATCGGGAAACATATTGTGTGGTATAATTGCCGCCACTTATTATCGATTCAGATAATCTACGGCTTTGCAAGTGTAATCCTTATTGAAGCCACTCTGAGCTACATCGGTTACGGGATCGGTGATCCGCTTGTGAGCTGGGGAAGAATGATCTACGAGGGATCCGGCGGCAGGTACCCGCATAACTTTGTTGCAGGTGTGTACTGGCAGGCAATGCCGCCTGTTGTTGCTATTATCGGAACGATACTCGGACTGAACCTTCTCGGTGACGGACTGAGTAAACGATTTAATGTTAAGCAGACGGATTACTTGTTGTGATCTAATAACGAATAACTTCTATCAATAATTTGAGAAAATGAATACGTCAATACTATCGATATCGAATCTCAAAACCTATTTCCATACTTCGAAGGGAATGGTGAAAGCAGTCGATGGCGCGAGTTATCGTGTGAACAAGGGCGAGTTTGTTGCACTCATCGGTGAATCGGGAAGCGGTAAATCGGTATCGGTATTATCGGCTCTGGGATTGATAGATACTTCGCCGGGTATCATCGGGGGAGAAATTATATTCGAAGGTAACAATCTGCTTGATGGGTTGGAAAAATATTGTACGGTAAAGTCGAACGGATCGGCTGTCACCGTATCGAAAGACGTAGCCGGATGGAAAAAACGGCATCGTTCAAACCTTGCCGGTATCCGGGGTAAACGTATCGGCATGATATTCCAGGATGCGGTATCGTCATTAAACCCGCTCTATACCGTTGCCGATCATATCGGTGAGTCGGCGGGAATGAAAAAAGGAAAAATAAATCAAAAACAAAAGTACGATGTCGCAGTGGAATGGCTCAGGAAAGTCAAAATAGCATCACCGGAAGAAGTTGCACGGGCATATCCGTTTCAGCTCAGCGGCGGTATGGCACAGCGTGTGATGATCGCGACGGCGCTTGCTGCGGAACCCCAGTTGCTGATTGCAGACGAACCGACAACACAGCTCGATGCAACGGTGCAGCTTGAAATATTGAAGTTACTCAAGTCGCTGCAGGAAGAAATGCATCTGTCCGTTTTATTCATCACCCACGATATCAGTATTGGATACAACTTCAGCGATACGATCTCGGTGATGTATGCAGGGAGAGTGATAGAAACCGGTACTGCAAAAGCCATCTTCGAGCGCGACAATAATCACCCGTATACCGATGGTTTATTACATGCTGCCCTCAAGATCACAACTCAAGCGGACGATAAAAAATTTATCAAGGGAAGTCCGCCCGATTCAGTGCATCATCCGTCGGGTTGTAAGTTCCATCCCCGCTGTGAATTAAAGAAAGAATTGCCTGACGGTGGTGATCGATGCGAACGGGAAGAACCGTACAAAATACAGGTGAGCGATACACATTATATTCGATGCTGGAAATATGAACCAGATAATTAAATTACAGAATATAATAAAGCTTTTTCACCGCAAGCGATGGCTTTCGCTGAATGAAGGTGAGGGAGTGGTACGTGCAGTCGATGATGTTTCGATTGCTATCGGTGAGGGAGAGTCGGTCGGGCTTGCAGGCGAAAGTGGCTGCGGAAAGACGACGCTCGGTCGTCTTATCGCCGGTTTGTACGAACCGACAGGTGGAACGGTTACAATTAACGGTCGAAACATCAATGACGGATCAACACAGGTTCGCCGGTTACTACGCACAGAATGCAGGATGATTTTTCAGAATCTCGATGCAGCACTGAATCCGTTTATGACGGTTGAGCAAATACTTGATGAACCGTTAAAGATTCATACAAAGAAATCTAAATCAGACCGGCGCAAGCGGATCCTTGAAGTGCTTGAATTGGTGAATCTGCCGGTTGCTTTTAAAAACGAATATCCGCATACGCTCAGCGGCGGCGAGAAGCGACGGGTTTCGGTGGCCCGCGCGATCGTCGTTCCACCGAAGATTCTCATCGCCGATGAACCGGTTTCTGCGCTTGATGTATCGATCCGTGCACAGATTATAGATTTATTCCAGCATTTGCGGGAAGAATTAAATCTTACTATGTTGTTTATATCACACGATCTCGGTGTACTCAACGATGTATGCGATCGTATATTGGTTATGTATAACGGGAAAATTGTTGAGGATGCACCGATTGATAAATTGCGCTCGCGGACTCTTGAACATCCGTACTCGCGCCGGCTGACCGAGTCGGTACTTCAGATAAAAGTAGAGTAAAACCAATAATAATAAAATAGACTATGAACAACGTCCCGGAAGTTACGTGTATCGGAGAAATATTAGTTGATTTTGTATCCACAGAAAAAGGTGTTTCGATAGCCGATTCCCCTTCTTTTATGAAGTTGCCGGGAGGAGCGCCGGCTAACCTCGCCGTGGGATTGGTGCGGCTCGGGGTCCCGACTGCTTTCATAGGCAGGGTGGGTGATGACTCATTCGGGCAATATCTTTGCAATGAGCTTCGTAAGATCGGTGTGATGAGCGGCGGTATCGTGTTCGACAAACAGCACAAAACCCGTCTTGCTTTTGTATCGCTTACACCGAGTGGCGAACGCTTTTTTGAATTCTGGGAGACACAACCGGCCGATATCCAGCTCCGTTTTTCAGATGTAAACCTTCCGACGTTACGTGATTCAAAAATTATTCATGTCAGTTCATTTTTATTATTGAAAGAACCGGCACGGTCATCGCTCGTTCAGCTAATCAGTGAATTTCAGGATGGTCATTCACTTATATCATTTGACCCGAACATACGATTGAACCTGTGGAAAACCGAATCGAAGGCAAAACAACTGATGATGAAAGTAGTAAAATTCACCCACATATTGAGATTGAATCATCAGGAAGCTGCATTTCTGACAGGAGAAGATAATATTGAAAAGTCGGCAGCACAATTGCTGGGTGCAGGACCGCGAATTGTTGTAATAACGAAGGGGAGCGGTGGATGTTATTTCCGTACCAAAAATGTGGATGGTTATGCAGATGGGTATACGGTAGATGTTGTGGATACAACCGGATGCGGCGATGGATTTCTTGCGGGATTACTGCAGGGACTGCTCCAGTCGGATTTGAAAATAGAAGAATTATCGCGAGAACAATTACACAATATATGCCGCTATGCAAACGCCGTCGGCGCTATAGTTGCAACCCGTCCCGGTGCGATCACCGCATTGCCGGAAAAACAGGTGGTTGATGAGTTTATAGGCAGCCGGTAACCTCAATTTCACGTGATTCCCACCGTAAAATTTTGTACATTGTAGTATAGAAAGCATTACTTTTTATTGCATTCTAGAATCATTATGAACCCACCTGAAAACCGAAACAGGAGCAGTACCCATGGAAAATATCAAAGACACATTCTTCGAAACAAAATGCGTTCATGCCGGCATCAAAGATTACGAATACGGACCTGTTGTTCCGCCAATTTATCAAACCTCGACATTTAAATTTAAATCAGCCGGTCACGGTGCGGCGTTATTTGCGGGCGAGGATAAAGGTTATATCTATACTCGAATGGGAAATCCCACTATCGAGGCAATGGAAGATAGTATTGCTGAACTTGAAGGCGGTCATAAAGCATTGGGCTGTGGCAGCGGGATGGCGGCGGTTCATACTGTCTTTGCAGCACTGACGCAGACCGGAGATCATATCGTCTGTTCGCAGGCAGTATACGGACCCACGACGACGCTGCTTAATTCAGTTATGAAACGATATGGTGTCGAAACCACATTTGTCGATGCATCAAATCTCGATGAAGTGATTAATGCGGTGACACCAAAAACCCGCCTTATTTTTATCGAGACACCCGGTAATCCCACATTATCGATTTCGGATATAAAAGCTATTGCAGCAATTGCTCACAATGCAGGTGCATTGCTTGTTGTTGACAACACCTTTATGAGTCCCGCTCTGCAAAAACCGTTTGAATTCGGAGCGGATATTATTTTACACAGTATGACCAAATTCCTGAACGGCCATGCGGATGTTGTCGGGGGAGTGGTGGTTGTTAAAAATGAGGAAATGTATCGTGAATTCAGAAGAGTGCTTAATCAGATTGGCGGTGTTATCGATCCATTCAATTCTTTTCTGGTTCATCGCGGTATCAAGACGTTAGCATTGCGAATGCAGCAACACTGCCAGAGTGCGACGGCGATTGCCGGGTACCTTGAGAATCATCCTGCCGTTAAAAAAGTAATGTTCCCGGGGTTGCGAAGTCACCCGCAGTATTCACTTGCACAAAAACAACAAAAGGGTCCCGGTGGTTTGATTGCAATCGAGCTGAAGGGTGGATTTCGGGCAGGACAAAATATGATGAACAATGTTAAAATCTTTCAACTTGCAGTAAGTCTCGGTGGTGTTGAATCGCTCATTCAGCACCCGGCAAGTATGACGCACGCTTCGATGGAGTGTGAAACACGAAGAGCGGCCGGTATATGCGACGGGTTGGTACGGCTATCCGTCGGCATCGAAAATATCAACGACCTGATCAATGATCTCGAGCGGAGTCTCGAAAAGGTCCATGATAAAACAAGTGTTGCGGTGAGTTAGTATCTGATGTTACGCAAAACACGCTGTAAGTATAATAAATCCTAAATCCGAATCTCTAAATTCTAAACAAATCCAAATCACCAAAATCCTAATTCCAGAAACTTCTCGA
>SL_3KL_010_SEDDRAFT_10004316_pt1 | contig 12840 bp, 8 predicted proteins | sample SodLakKL_010_SED_2_FD_10381 | JGI IMG/M metagenome (IMG submission 10381)
GGAATTTCACGACCGACGACATCGAAGTCGGTGAAGCCGGATTGTGGATCGATACCGACGAATGGACCGTCGGTTTTGAACCGACGCTGCCGCCGAGTACCGACCTGACCAAGGAAGGCAGTGGTGAGCTGGACCTGGCGGCCGGCGAATTCGGCGAGCTGAGGGTCGACGAGGGCGCCTTGCGCCCGACTGGATCGATTACAACGTCAGAAAATCTGACCCTGGGCCACGAGGACGGGCGCGTAGGCCGCCTGGAACTGATTGGCGACGGCGCCGAGTTGACCATAGGGGAACCGGGTTCTCCCGAACTGGTGAACATCGAGAATGCCGAGATCGAAGTGCTCGATGGAGCCATGTTGCATAGTCGCGATTTAGTCAGTGTGGCATCACCAGGCGCCAACCAGCTTCTGGTCACCGGGAAGAATAGCGAACTCAAGGGAGTGAGACATCTCATTATTCGCGGCCACGAGAACGCAAGCGCTGATTGGCGCATCGTTGACGGTGCCCGCTGGAGCCCGGAAAACGGGGACTTCACTTCCAATATCGAGGTTCGCCACCATGCCCGTCTGGACATGAGCCATCTGGCTGAGCCCCTGGATCTTGGGGATTTTCGGGTCGACTCCCTGTCCAATCGGTCGGGCATATGTGATATCGAGGCCACCATCGGTCCGGGTGTGACGATCACGGCCACTCGCCTGCTCGCAGGCTGTCATCTGGAGAACGAAGCGCCCCCTGAATTGATCGTCACCGGACCCGACACCGAAATCTCCGCCGAGACTTTTCAGATCGGGACCGGGCATGCNCTTTTCAGCCCGGTGGTACAAGGCCGCATGCTGTTGACAGAAGGCGCCCAACTCAGNGTGGACAATGCCGATCTCCTGAGCTTGTACGCCGAAAGCGGGATTCTGGAGATGACCGTCACCGGCCCGGAAACTGTTTTCCAGGTCGATGAAGAACTTCGAATCACCTTCGGGCGTATGAATGTACATGATGCCCGGCTCTCCGCAGCTGAGTTGAACCTGGGACGCAATGACAACGCCCCTCCGGCTTCTGATGCCCCGGTGCCAGACCCCGAGATCCTGATTGATGGTACGGGTGTGTTGGAAGCCGAACGACTCTGGATCGGCGCCAACGACGATGTCAGTCCGGTGCTGACCATTGGTGAGGGTCAGGTCCAGTTCGACGTCACCGAGCTAGAGTTCCATGGCGATGACGCCTCCCTGCGCCTGGCCCATGGCCAGGAGGCGCTGGCCATGAACTCGCAAATCAGTGGCCCGGGCCGGATCGAACAACACTCCGGCACAACAATGTTCAGTGGGGACGGCAACGCTTTTGCCGGCGAGCTGACCATCGAGGGTGGTCACTTCGAACTGAGCGAATCACTGCTTGGCAGCGCGCACGTTCAGGCAGGTGCGCTGGGTGGCCATGGCCAGTTGGGTGAGGTGAATGTCGACCACGGCGGCGAGCTGATTACCCACACCGCACCACTGGCGCTTGAAAGCTTGAACATGAATGCCGGGGCGCGCCTGGTGATCGGCATGCGCGACGACGGCGAACAGCTTCAGCCGGCGCTTCTGGCCGTTGCCGGTGACCTGGTCGTGGACGGCGTGCTGGATACCGATGCACTGGCCGACCTGCCGGCCGGCTCGCACCTGATCGCCGCCTATGAAGGTGAATTGTCCGGACCCGGGCTGAGCCTGGAAGGGGCCGCCGCCGATCAATTCGTGATTGACACCAGCCGGGATGGCGAGATTCGCTTGAACGGCGCCGGCACGATCCATTACGTGGATACCGGCGCGCTGGGAGAGAACAACGGGCAAAGCTGGACCGACGCCTACACCGACTTGCAGGACGCCCTGGACATCGCCGAGTCCGGTGACGAAATTCATGTCGCCGCCGGACTTTATCGGCCCGTCACCCCGGCCGATCCGGACAATGTGACCGAGACCGAGCGCGAGCAGTCTTTCATGCTGGTTGACGGGGTGGCCATCTACGGTGGCTTCCCATCCGGCGGCGGTGACTGGGAAGCGCGTAACTGGCGTCACAATCTGACCGTGCTCAGCGGCGATATCGATGGCCAGAGTGCTGCAGATTCATTCGGCGTGGTCCGCGATCCGGACGACCTGGCAGGGACCAACAGCTACAGCGTGGTCCGGGCGTTTGAAACCGGATCGGGCACGATTATTGACGGTGTCGTGATCACCGCCGGCGTTTCAAACATGGACAGCGGCCCGGTCTACTCCATGCAGCGTTCGGGTGGCGGCATTCACGGCGATGCGGCCGATATCACCCTGCGAAACTCGCAAGTGATCGGAAACCGGGTTGACCGCGAAGGTGGCGGAGCCCTCATGATCAACGGCAGCGAGGCATTGTTCACCCATACAGTGATCGAGAACAATGAAGCGAGATTCGGAGGCGGGCTGCAAGTTGGTACGGGAAGTATTGTGAATCTGGAAGACGGCACGATTCGAAGCAACCATGCGTTTGGGGATGGCGGCGGTTTGTCAGTCCAGAGCGGAGATGAGTCGGACTGGCCGAAAAGCGTACTTGGCCTGAAGCGGGTCCAGGTGATTGGTAACCGTGCCAATTACGCCGGCGGACTGAACGGATATTTCCGAGGCCAGATGCTGCTGAACGACGTCATTGTCGCTGGAAACGAGGCAACGGTGGATGGCGGTGGAGTTTATCTGTCCTACGACGAAACCGATGAATGGACCAATGTGCTGTTTGCAGGAAATCTTGCCGAAAGAGATGGGGGCGCAATCACACTGTCCGGCCGTAATATCGAGATGGTTAACGTAACGATTGCCGGCAACCAGGCTGACCGCCACTTCGGCGCCATCCAGGTCATCAGCAATGCGGCTCTGGATCTGCGAAACAGCATCGTCTGGGGTAACGAGTCCGAAGGAAATCATGACAACCCGGGCACGGCATCGGTGATTTCACACAGTCTGATCGAAGGCGGCTGCCCGGCAGATGCCGACTGCACGGCGGTGATCGATCTCGAACCGGACTTCATCGCACCGATCGCTGCCGCCGAGGCACCGATGGCCGCCGGCGACTGGCGTTTGCAGACCGGTTCACCGGCCATTGATGCCGGTTTCGATGACTATAACGAGCTGGAATCCGACCTGGCCGGCAATACGCGGATTGCCGGCACGGCCATTGACATGGGCGCTTACGAACGCGTAGTCACGGCATGTCCCGAGAGCGGCACGCTTTACGTGGATGGCAATTCCGGCGCGGCCGGTGACGGGCTGGCCTGGGCCACCGCCTTGAACAGCCTGCAGGAGGCCTTGCAGGTCGAAGCGCCCTGCCAGGTGCGGGTGGCGGCCGGTCGGTATCTGCCGACTCAACTTAGCGAGGATCGCTCGGCCCGCTTCCAACTGACCGACGGTATTGAACTGTTCGGCAGCTTCCCACCGTCCGGCGGTTCCATGTCCCAGCGCGACCGCCACGCTCATCCCAGTGTGCTCAGCGGTGATATCGAGGGCGCCAGCTTCACCAATACCCTGGGCATTGTCGAGGATTACCAATACCTGGCCGGATCAAACAGCTACCATGTGCTTGAAACCAGTGCCGCAGGCGAAACCTCCATTGTGGACGGTTTCGTGATAACTGGTGGGTGGGCCAATCATGAGGATTCGCTTGCCGACCGACGCGGCGGCGGCATCCTTAACCAGGGTGGCAGTCCAACCCTGAACGATCTGCTTGTCATCGGCAATCGCGCCGTGAATGAAGGGGGTGGCATGAGCAGCTTCGATGGCGGCGAGCCGGTCATCTCGAACATCGAATTTCGCCACAATCATGCCCTGAGTGGCGGCGGACTCACCACGGCCGACTCGGGTGAGACCAGCCTCGTCCAAGCTCGCTTTGTTGGCAACAGCGCTTTTAATTCAGGAGGCGGATTGCACGTCACTGACAGCCACAATCTTGTACTTGCCAATGCCCGGATATCCGGAAACATGGCGAGCTTTGGAGGGGGGATCAGTATCGGAGATGCCAATGCAACCGTCACCCATGCGAGTATTGCAGGCAACCACGCCACACTTGTAGTCGAAGCGGGTGGCGGCATTGACGTTTTTGATTCTTCCGAACTGATCCTGAACAACAGTATCGTCTACGGGAATTGGTCAAGTGGTGCAACAAGCGACCACGAGCATTCCATACTGAACTTCATGGGCGGTGATTCCATCATTTCACATTCCCTGATCGAGCACTGCAATCCGGAAGGCACTTGGACGCCAGACTGCGGTGACGACACAGGCGGTAACGTTGCCGATGCCGATCCGCGCTTTGTCGAGCCGGTAGACTTCAACGACGCCCCCACAACGACCGGCAGCCTGCGCCTTGAGCCCGACTCACCAGCCATCCGCGCCGGCGACCCGCAAGCCGCCGACGGTATCGAAGAAGACCTGGACGGCAACCCGAGAATCTTCGCCGGCGGCGTCGACCTGGGTCCATTCCAGACACAACTCGAGCGCATCTTCGGTGATCGCTTTGAGGAGTAGAAACAGCAATCAAGTCACGGCGTTTTTCAGTTGGTGATGGTCTCATCAAGGTAATGCTCGGGCCGAAATCGCGGGGTGCACAGGGCCAGGAATTCAAGGTCCTGGTCGCCGGTATTGCGAATGCGCTGGGGGCAATCGGGCGGGATGATGACCACGTCGTGGGTAGTCACCTGAGTAGCCGGCTGATCGCCCAGTTCGACTTCGCCCTGCCCGGCCAGGATGACGTAGCGCTCGATGGTGCCGATCAATCGATGCCAGCGTGTCTGTCCCCCGGGGGGAACCCGGATGCGGGCGACCGACAGTTCCTCGTCATTCGAGGAATTGGATAGCTCGGTTACGAAGCAGCCCTCGCGGAACCAGTATTCATCGTGCTCGGGGCGCCGGCGAATGATCAACGCTCGCCCGGCGCTCGATCCATCGGGGCTCATTCGTGCTCCAGAAGAGGTTCAATTGCCGGCCACAGGCGCTCCAGCATCTTCGGCTGGGCTTCAGGCGTAGGATGAATGCCGTCGGGCATCATCATGCCGGGCTGGTCGAACAGATCATCGAGAAAGAACGGCAGCAGTTCGACCCCGTGCTCCTCGGCCAGTCGCGGGTAAATCGCTTCGAATCGCCGCACGTAGGCTGGGCCCAGGTTGGGCGGCATGCGGATCTGCATCAAACCAACCGTGGCACCGGCGGCCTTGCCCTTTTCGATCATCGCCGCCAGATTATCTTCAATCTGGCGCGGCGAGAGTGCGCGCAGCCCGTCATTGCCGCCAAGTATGACGATCAGCACTTGCGGCTGAAGTTCATCGAGCAGACCATCGAGACGACGAACACCGCCGGCCGTGGTCTCACCGGATATGCTGGCGTTGACCACTCGGTAGTCATCACCGAGGCGTTCGGACATCAGATGGGCCCAGCCGGCTTCACGCGGCATGTTATAGGCATCTGACAGACTGTCGCCGATGACCAGCACGGTGGTGGACCCGGCCAGGGCCGGCGCAGCCATCAGGGTCAGCACCAGGGCCAAGAGCACCGGGCGAATTCCGGATAGTGAACGAAGGACAAGCAATCCAGGCATGAGTGATTCCATTCAACAGATTCTGCGCGCCCAGCACGTGGGCTTCTCGGTCCAGGCGCCCGGTGGTCGTCTGGACATTCTCAACGATATCAGCATTGACCTGAACGCCGGCCAAACGCTGGCAATTGTCGGAGCGTCCGGTTCCGGCAAGACCACCCTACTGGGTCTGCTCGCCGGGCTGGAGCGACCGACCTCGGGAGATATCTGGCTGGCCGGGGAACATCTCAACCGTCTCGATGAAAACGAGCGCGCACGTTTGCGCCGTCGCCGGGTCGGGTTCGTGTTCCAGTCCTTTCACCTGCTGCCCAGCCTGACCGCGCTGGAAAACGTCATGCTGGCCCTGGAAATCGCCGGGCTGGATCGTCCGCGCGAGCGCGCCACCCGCGCCCTTGACCAGGTCGGGCTGGACCATCGCATGGCCCACTATCCGCGCCAGATGTCCGGTGGAGAACAGCAGCGCGTGGCCATTGCGCGCGCTTTTGCCGGAGACCCGTCCGTGCTGTTCGCCGACGAGCCGACCGGGAATCTTGATCGCAACACCGGCGAATCAGTGGCCCGTTTGCTGTTCGATCTCAACCGCGAACACGGCACCGCGCTGGTGCTGGTCACCCATGATCTGAACCTGGCCCGACGCTGCGGCCGCATCGAGGAAATCGAGGATGGGCGGTTGGTGACGGCCAGGGCCGGTGAAGAGCGGGATCGGTTTCGGCTGGTGGATAAAGGATGATGCGAGGAGCAAGGAACAAGGCTCAAGGCTCAAGGCTAAAAGCGAAAGAGTCGAGGATTCGCATTCAAGGGTTTTCCTTGTACCTTGCGCCTTGCGCCTTGAACCTTTTCCCTGAAACCGGAAACCGTTCACCCAATATCGAACGGAGCCAGCGTCAATGAATTCATTCTCCTTGTCGTTCAGGCTCCTGCTGCGCCAATCCCGCTCCGGCGCCCTCGGATTGCTGGCCGCCGGGCTGGTGGTGGCGACGGCGGCGTTGGTGGCGGTCAGTTCGTTTACCGATCGGGTTGGACGGGCGTTGGAGCGTGAGGCCGGGGAGGCGCTGGCGGCCGATTTGATCGTGGCCGGGCGCGATCGCTTGCCGCGCGAGTATTTCGAGCTGGCCGAGTCCATGGGCCTGGACACCGCCGAGATCATTTTGATGAGCACGGCGGTGTTTGTCGGTGATGACAGCATGCTGATCGATGTCAAGGGCGTGGCCGGTGGCTATCCCTTGCGGGGCGAGTTGCGCCTGGCTGATCGGCTGGGCGGTGAAGACGAGGCGGTACGCGCCATCCCCGAGCGCGGCACGGCCTGGCTGGAACCACGCGGCCTGCGCTACCTGGATGCCGATGTCGGCGATACCACCGAGCTGGGTTATTCGGAACTGACCATCACCCGTTCACTGGTATTCGAACCCGACCGCGGCGGCAGCCGCTTCATGCTTGCTCCGCGCATGATGGTCAATCTCGAGGACCTGCTGGAAAGCGAATTGCTCGGTCCCGGCGCTCGCGCACGCTACCGCATGCTGGTCGCCGGCAGTGAGAACGATGTGGACGCATTCACCCGCGAGATCGAGACCCGCCTGGGCGAGGAACAGTCGCTGATCACGGTCGCCGATGCCGAGGACCAGACCGGCCTGGCGCTGACCCAGGCGCGTCGTTTTCTCGGCATTGCCGCGCTGACCACGGTCATCCTGGCCGCCGTGGCTGTATTGCTCTCGGCTTTGCGCTTTTCCCATGCCCAGCGCGACCTGGTGGCCTTGCTCAAATCCTTCGGTGCCACCGGCGGCCAGGTCATGAGCGCCTTGAGTCTGATGCTGTTGTGGCTGGTGGGGGTGGCCGTGGTGCTGGGAGGCCTGGCCGGGTTGGGCGCTCAGGCCATCATTGCCCAGATTCTTGCCGAAGGACCGGCCGGCGCACTGCCCCCGCCACGTGCCATGCCAGTTCTTTCCAGCGGCCTGTTTACCGTGTTGCTGGCCGCCGGCTTCGCCCTGCCGCCGCTTTTGAACCTGCGTAGCGTCCCGCCAATGCGCATTCTCAATCGTTCGCTGGATACCCGGGTCGGGCTCAAAGGGCTGTTGTGGGTGCTGCCGATTGCCGGCGCCTTGGCCATACCGGTGTTGCAACTGGGGCATTTGCGCCTGGCCCTGATCGTGTTGGGCGGCAGCGCCTTGCTGGCCCTGACCCTGGCACTGGGTGGCTGGCTGGCCATGACCATCACCCGCATGCTTTCGAAACGAGCAACCTCGGCCTGGCGCTTCGGCCTGGCCGGACTGCATCGGCGTCGCGCGGCCGGCATCATCCAGGTCACCGCGTTGGGGCTTGGCCTGATGTCACTGTTGCTGCTGATGCTGGTGCGCACCGAACTGCTGGAACAATGGCGCGGCAGCCTGCCGCCGGACACCCCGGATCATTTCCTGGTCAACATCCAGCCCGACCAGGTCGAAGATATCGAAGACGAGTTGATCCGGGTCGGCGCGCGCAATCTGCAGATTCGTCCGATGGCCAACGTCAACCTGGTCGGCTCCAGCGGCACGATTCGCCAGGACGACCGAATGGCCGGCCAGATCAACGTCTCGTGGATCGACGAGTTGCCACCGGCCAACGAGGTGATCGCCGGCGAATTCTTCTCCCCCGAGGCCACCGGCGAGGTGTCGCTGGCCGACATGTGGGCTCAGCGGGTCGGCGCCCGGTTGGGCGATGAGCTGGTCTTCGAATCCGGCGCTCGGCAATTCACCGCTACCGTGACCAGCATTCGCGAAGTCGACTGGAATTCCTTCAATGTCAATTTCTTCGTGCTGTTGAGCCCCGAGGCCGGTGACATCCTGCCGCATCAGTACATCGCCAGCTTCTATCTGGCCGATGGCGACGGCAGTGTGCTGCGTCCGGTCAGTCGCGCCTATCCCAATGTCTCCATCATCGATGTCGGCGCCATCATCGAGCGCATCGGAGAGATCATCGACCGGGTCAGCTCGGCCGCCCAGGTGGTGTTCTTCTTTACCCTGCTGGCCGGCATCGTGGTGTTACTGGCGGCACTGGAAGCGACCCGTGACGAGCGCCGCCATGAATCCGCCCTGATCCGCACCCTGGGCGCCGACAACGCCATGGTCGGACGGGGCTTGTTGATTGAATACGGGGTCATGGCCCTGCTGGCTGCGTTTCTGGCCACGATCGGTTCAGCGGTGACCGGCTGGCTGCTGGCGCGCGAGCTGTTCGAGTTCACCTACCAGCCATCCTGGCAGTTGTTCGCGGTCGGCTTCCTGGCTGCGGTGGTGCTGGTAATCGGCAGCGGCTGGCTGGGCAATCGCTCGGTACTGGCCACTCCACCGGTGCGAATACTCCGAACCGGGCGGTAACCGTCTTGAGCAAGGCTGCCTGCCCATCCGGCGACGCCGACGCTCGCCTGATCCTGACCGGCCATCCGTGGCGGGTCATGTGGGCCATGAGCTGGCCGGCCGTTCTGGTCATGATCCTGTTCGGCCTCAATTCCGTGCTGGATGCGGTTTACATCGGCCAGTTGATCGGTCAGCAGGCGCTGGCCGGGGCGGTGCTGGCCTATCCAATCACTCAATTGACCCTGGGTCTGGGCTCGCTGGCCGGCATTGGTGGTGGGGTTGCGCTATCGATCGCCATCGGACGCAATGACCGCGAGTTGATGCGCTGTCTTCCGGGTACGGCCCTGGCCATTGCCGCGGTGGTGTCACTGGGCTATGCCATATTCGGAGCCGGGCTGGCCGAACCGCTGGTCAGGGGCATGGGCGCGCACGATGAATTGATTCCCATCGCCGCCAGTTACCTGCGCGCCTCGGCACTGGGCGGCATCGGCGCCATTGCCGGATTGACCCTGAACATGCTGTTGCGCGGCGAAGGCAAGATGAAGCTGGCCGCCACCTTTATGGCCATCGGTCTGCTGGCCAATATCGTGCTGACTCCCATCTTCATCGTGGTGTTCGACTGGGGCGTGGCCGGGGCGGCCTGGGCGACCAACATCGGTGGAGCGCTGGGTGGGGTGCTGGTCTGGCGGCGTTTTGCCCGAGGTCAGGCCAGCTACCCGGTCAATGCACGCTATGTCGGGCTGCATCCGGCCTTGCGCGCACGCATCGTCAAGCTGGGCACCCCGGCAATGATTTCTTCATCAATGGGTCTGGTTCAGGCCATCGTGGTCTTCAACATGCTTTCGCGGATCGGCGATGAGGCCGATATCGCCTTTTTCGGCGCGGCCTGGCGGGTGCTGATTTTCATGCTGACACCACTGTTTGGCCTGATGCGCGCTTATCAGCCGGTGGCCGGCATCAATTACGGGGCCGGCCAGTGGCAGCGCGTTCAACAGACCTACTGGACCTTCGTCACCGCCGGCGCGCTGATGATCATCCCGGTCTGGGCGATGATGAGCCTGTTCCCGGACCAGACGCTGGCACTGATGCTGCCGGATACGGTGTTTTCGGCCGCCGATCTCCATCACTTTCGCGTACTGATCCTGGTGCTACCGATACTGCCCATCGTGTTTACCGCGCTGGCCCTGCTGCCGGCCGTCGAGCGACCCGGCAAGGCCACCTTGGTCTCGGTCACCCGCCAGTTGTTGCTGTATGTCCCCGTCATCCTGCTGCTGCCCAGATTCATGGGAATCTCCGGGGTCTACTACGGTTCCACGGCCATCGACTTTCTGTGCACCCTGTGGCTGGCCTGGATTGTGTTGCATATCTTTCGGACCTCACCATCTAAAACGACCTGAGGTGGAAACCAGGATTCTGGAACTACCGAAGTCACCAAATGGAATTTCGAGCGTCCTCGGTGCATTCGGTGTTTGAGGGTCGTCGCGTCTGTGCATAATGGATCAGGATTCGTTTGGCATCGAGGATGAAACCTCGATTCGGGTGGAGGCAACGCAATGTTCAAGTCGGTACTGGTAATCGGCCATATTCGCGGCATTCGTATCGAGATCCACGTCAGCTGGCTGATCATTTTTGCGCTGCTGATGTTCGCTCTCAGCGCCGGATTCCACCAGCACTACCCGGACTGGTCCATGCCGGTGGTCCTGATCACGGCGCTACTGACCATTGTGACGTTCTTTGCCAGCATCGTCGCCCATGAACTTGGTCACAGCCTGGTCGCCATTCGGCGCGGGGTGCCGGTACGCGCCATCACGCTGTTCATCTTCGGCGGTGTAGCTCAGCTTTCCCGGGATTCAGAGTCCGCCAGGGATGAATTCTGGATCGCCATTGCCGGCCCCATCGTCAGCTTTGCCCTGGCGCTGGCGTTTTCCCTGCTATCAGGCGCCACCGCCGCGATCAGCGAACCATTGTCGGTCGGACTGGGCTGGCTGGCGCTGATCAACTTCATCGTCGCCGTCTTCAACCTGATCCCGGGGTTTCCACTCGACGGCGGACGCGTCTTTCGCGCCCTGGTCTGGATGGCTACCGGCAATGCCCAAACCGGCATGAAATTCGCTGTCATGGGTGGTCGGCTGGTGGCCTACGCGCTTTTCGGACTGGGCCTGTGGAGCATGCTGGCGCTGGGCAACCTGATCGGTGGCCTGTGGATCATGGTGATTGCCTGGTTCCTGCTCAATAGCGCCGAGGCCAGTGGTCGGCATTTCGATCTCAGTCAACGGCTTCAAGGCATTCGTGCCGGGGATGTCGGCAATGCGGATATCCCCCACGTGGATCAGTCCACTACGATCGATCAATGGGTCGAGCAACAGGTATTGCAGGACGGCAACCGGACCTGCTTCGTGACCGAAAACGATACTCTGCTCGGGCTGGTCACTCTATCCGATGCACGGAGCGTCAACCGTGATGTCTGGCCACAGACCCGGGTCGGGGAGATCATGACCCCAGCCGACAAGGTCATCAAGGTCATGCCCGACACGCCGGTCAACGAGCTGCTTCAGTTGATGAGCGAAAGAAATCTCAACCAGGTGCCGATCATGGACGGATCACGCCTGGTCGGCTGGATTGACCGGCAGCGAATGCTGCGAACCATCGAAATTCACCTAGAGCTTGAAGCCTGACGGCGCCGGGCGTGAATCAGCTTTTTCGCGCGTCGCGAATAATGTTGAAGCGAACGACGAAGCGTCCCTGATCCTGCTCTCCACGCTTGCCGGGCTCGAACTCCGCGTGCTTGCCGATATATTTCATGTCCTTTGATGGTGGCATCCGAAAGACCAATAGCGCGTTATTGGATGCTGGCAGCGTCTGATCAGAGATCAGGGTAAACCAGGGCACGTGCTCGATTTCGGCCACGGTGACCGGTATGTCCTTCTTGTGCGGATCATCCAGGTCGGTCAAGGCGCCACGAAAGAATCGTGCCTTGCCACGGCGATCGAGACTCAGATTGGTACCCAGACCCGAGCATAGCTCCTCGGCCCGCTGAAGTGTGGAATCACCGAGAATATCGAATGGATCCTTGTCACGTGTCATCAGCGGCCATACTCTAATCAATCACCCTCGGCAAATACTGCTTTCCTCCCCCCGGTATGTCAACTACTGATAAATCGAAAACCGACCAGCTCACCACCAGCAATCCGGAGCTGAGAAAGTCCAATCGCCAATTCTACGATCGATTGTGGTCCAACGCCCGCCTGATCGACCCCCGGCAGTTCAATACCTGGCCATTGATCGAACCCATGCTCGATGATGCACAGCGGCGTGTGGAAATCGGTCCGGGTCTACGACCGCGTCTGCCCGTAACAGGCACCTTTTTCGCCGATATCAGCAAACCCGCCCTCAATGCTCTTGAGCAAGCCGGTGGCCAGGTCGCCGAAGTGCCCATCGAGGAATTACCCTGGCCCGACGACCATTTCGACCTGGTCTGCGCGCTGGATATCATCGAACATGTCGAGGACGATGAGCAGGCGGTCAGCGAGCTGGCCCGCATCGCAAGACCCGGAGCAACCGTGTTGCTGTCCACGCCGCTGCATCCGGAATACTGGACCGAGTTTGACAACATTGTTGGTCACCGCCGCCGCTACCGGCCGGAAGATCTGGTCGAATTGCTGGCAAGAAACCATCTGCACATCGAGCAAAGCGCGGTATTCGGCATGAAACCCGATTCGTCTCCCCTGCTGAACCTGGGCATGTGGTTCCTCAAGTACCACCGCCGGGTGGCCATGTTCTTCTACAACCGCCTGTTCATGCCCATCGGCCTGAAACGCCAGAAACCCCTGGAACTGTCCAAAGACCTGATCCCCACCGAAGGCGTCGACGAAGTCTTCCTGATCTGCCGCCACACCCCATCCCCCTAACCCCCAGAAACAACCAAACCAACCAAACCAAC
>SL_3KL_010_SEDDRAFT_10004317_pt1 | contig 12840 bp, 6 predicted proteins | sample SodLakKL_010_SED_2_FD_10381 | JGI IMG/M metagenome (IMG submission 10381)
CGGGGAGGATCGTCCAGCCGCGACACCTGGCACTTCTCGCCGTGCTTGCCCGGACGCCAGGCGCCGCCCTCACCCGGGGCAAGTTGGTGGGACTCCTCTGGCCGGAGGTGCCCGAACGCACCGCTCGCCGGCGTCTCTCCGATACCCTCTACGCCATCCGCAAGGAGTTGGGCAAAGAGGCGGTTCGGTCCACCGCCGGGCGACTCCGCCTGGACCCTGACCTGGTGGAGAGTGACGTCGCCGACTTCGAGGCCGCTCTACACCGTGGAGACCTGGAGGCGGCGGCGGAGTTCTACGGAGGGCCGTTCCTGGACGGATTCCACCTGGGAGAGACCCGCTCTTTCGACGAATGGGTAGACCGGGAACGTCTCGCTCTTTCCCGGCGATACCGGGAAGCCCTTGAACGCCTGGCCGGTCGGACCGAGGAGGCAGGAGACTGGCCGTCGGCTGTGCGATGGTGGCGGAGGCGCTTCGCCGCAGACCCCACAGACAGCCGGGTGACTGCCCGCCTCATGCAGGCCATGGCAGCGTCGGGAAACGCCCCGCGGGCCGTGGCCCAGTTCCGTATCCATGAGGAAGCCCTCCGACGTGAGCTTGGCCTCACCGTATCCGACGATCTGAAGGAGCTGCTCCACTCCCTCACCTCCGCCCCGGATGGGGAGCCGGGGGAGCCGGAGTTCCCGGAGCCACAGGCCGAAGCAGGCCCTGCGGGGGATGCCGCGGGATCCGGGTCAGCAGGGGCACCAAACCCATCCCCCGTGCCACCTCCCCCTGAGCCTCCCCGTTCCGACCCCGCTCCGCAGCGCCCGCCCCCGGACTCTCCCAAGCATCCACCCCCGGACTCTCCAGCGCGCACGGCCCGCCGCTTGGTGACTCTCGCCCTGGCCGTGGTGGCCCTCGCTGCGGGGGGAATCTGGCTCGTCCAGACCCTGGGCTCCGGGGACACCGGGGGTGTTCCCACGGCGCAGGCCGGGGTACCGCCGGCGGCGTGGGACCACTACGAGCAAGGGACCGCCTACCTGGCTCGCCGTTTCTCCGAAGACGCGGTCCTGGCGGCTATCGATCAGTTCGAAGAGGCCACTGCTCACGACGCCACCTTCGCCGCAGCCTGGCGGAGTCTGATCCACGCCCGTCTCTGGCTCGTTTGGGTCCTGGACGACCCGGACCAGGGAGACCGGGCCCGAGCCGACCTGGATCAGCTTCTGGCACTGGATCCCCGGGATCCGGACGTCCGCATGGGGAAGGGGTGGTTCCTCTACTACGGAGAGCGTCGCTACCCGGAGGCGCTGGAAGAATTCGAGGCGGCGGCGGCGGCCCGTCCCCATGACCCGGAGATCCTGAGGGTGATGGGCTTCCTACGGCAGCGACTGGGTCGCTGGGATGAAGCCGTGAGCACACTGGAACGGGCCATGGAACTCGCCCCCCGGGATGCCGAGCTCATCTTTTCCGCAGGTCAGACCCTGCGCTTGATGGGCCGTCCGGAGGAGGCGCTGGAGCGGTACGAAAAGGCCTTCGCACTGGTCCCCGAGGAAGACGTGGGGTTCCTCCTGTCCTCCGTGGAGCATGCCCATCTGGCGCTGGGAGACACGGCCCGGGCCAGGGAGGTTCGGGAGCGGGCAAGGGAGCTGGGGGCCGGGGCGTGGCACGGTGGAAGGGCGGAGTTCTACGGCCACGACCCGGAGGCCGCCGCCCGGCGAATCCGGAGCCTCCCGGCTCATTCCTCCAACGAGCAGATGTTCCGCCTCGACGCGCTGGCGGATGCCCACGGCCGAATGGGCGATCCGGCAGGGCGCCGGCTCTACGCGGACTCCCTGCTGGAGCTGGCCCGATCGCAGGCCCCGGACCGCGTGGAAGGCGCGCGTGGGCAGGCCGCCGGCCTGGCCTGGGTCTTCGTAGGGCTGGCCCATATCCACTTGGACCGGAACCATGAGGGCCTTCGGGCCGTGGAGCGGGGAATGGCTCTCGAGGCTTCGTTCCACGATGCCCTCATGGGCCCTTTTCTGGCGGCCCCGGCGGCTCGCGCCTACGCCCGTGCCGGCGAGGCGGAGCGAGCCCTGGACTTGCTGGCCCGGGTCTCCCGCCTTCCCGCCATCTTCTCTCCCACCGATCTGGCCATGGACCCGGAGTGGGACAGCCTGCGGGATCACCCGCGGTGGCCTGAGATTGCGGGGTCAGAGCTCCACCCGACGGAGCAATTGGGCGTTCAGGGCAACGATCACCGTGCTGGCCGACATGAGGACCGCCCCCACCGCCGGTGAGAGGAGGATTCCCCAACCGGCCAGGACCCCGGCCGCCAGGGGGATGGCGACGATGTTGTAGCCCGCCGCCCACCAGAGGTTCTGGAGCATCTTCTTGTATGTGGCGGCCGAGAGGGTAAGGATGCGGGGGATGTCTCGGGGGTCGGACCGGACCAGGACGATGTGTCCCGCCTCCACGGCGACGTCGGTGCCGGCTCCGATGGCGATCCCGATGTCGGCGGTGGCCAGGGCCGGAGCGTCGTTGACCCCGTCCCCCACCATGGCCACCCGCTTCCCCTGCTCCTGAAGCTCCCTGACCTTGGAGGCCTTGTCGTCAGGCAGGACCTGGGCGAAGACCGTCTCGATCCCCAGCTCTTCAGCCACGGCCCGGGCGACCTTCTCCGAGTCGCCGGTGAGCATGGCAACCTCAAGCCCCTCCTCCTGAAGCGCCTGCACCGCTTCCCGGCTCTCGTCCCGGATGGCGTCGGCCACGGCGAAGACCGCCAGCGCCTCACCNTNCCGGATGAGATAGATGGCAGCCTGCCCCCGATCACCGGCTTCNTCGGCCGATTCCTCCAGCGGGGATGGGATTCGGGCCTCCGCCTCATCCACCAGTTGGGGCCCACCCATCAGGTACTCTGTTCCGTCGACGGTGGCTCTCACCCCCTTCCCGGTGAGAGCCTCGAAGCCTTCGGCGGAGGGAATCTCCAACTCCCTCTCCCGGGCCGATTCCATGATGCCCCGGGCGATGGGGTGCTCAGAGTCCGATTCCACCGCGGCGGCAATGCGTAATGCTTCGTCCTCGTCCACCCCGTCGGCCACGGTGATCTGAACCACCCGGTGCTCCCCCAGGGTGAGGGTCCCGGTCTTGTCGAAGATGACGGCGTCCAGCTTCCTGGCCTCCTCAAGGCCCCGCCGGTCCCTCACCAGGAGGCCGGCCTGCGCGCCCTTGGTGGTGGAGATGGCCACCACCAGTGGAACGGCCAGACCCAGGGCATGGGGGCAGGCAATGACCAGGACGGTGACCGTTCGGATCACGGAGAAGTCCAGCTCCGCGCCTGCGAGCTGCCAGCCCACCACCGTGAGCACGGCGGAAGCGAGGGCCACGACGGTGAGGAGGCGGGCGGCCCGGTCCGCCAGGTGCTGCGCCCGGGAGCGAGACTCCTGGGCATCGGAAACCAGCCGCATGATCCCCGAGAGCTTCGTATCGTCACCAGTGCCGGTGACCTCCACTCGGAGGGAGCTGTCGCCATTCAGTGTCCCCGCCACCACCTCGTTCCCTTCTTCCTTGCGGACGGGCCTGGACTCGCCGGTGATGGCGGATTCATCAACGGTCCCGGACCCTTTCCGGACGACCCCATCGGCAGGAAACCCCTCGCCAGGCCGCACCAGGACCAGATCGCCGTCCCGGAGTTCATCTACCCTCACCTCCTCTTCCCCGGAGTCGGTGATCCGGGTGGCCTTGTCCGGGAGGAGCTTTGCCAACTCGCCCAAGGCCCCCTGGGCCCGGGAGATGGACCTCATCTCGATCCAGTGCCCGAGAAGCATGACGGCGACCAGGGTGGCCAGTTCCCACCAGAGGGGCTCGGCCTCCAGGAGATCCAGTTCCACCACCCAGGAGAAGACGAACGCCACCATGATGGCCAGGGAGATGAGTGTCATCATCCCTGGAAGACGATCCTTCAGCTCGCCCCAGGCGCCCTTTAGAAAGACCAGACCGCCGTAGAAGAAGACCACCGTGCCCAGCACCGGCGGGATCCACCGGGAGCCTGGGAATTCGGGGGCCTCGTAGCCGAGCAGTTCCTGGATGTGCCCGGACCAGAAAACCACAGGAAGGGTGAGCACCAACGAGACCCAGAACCGGTCCCGGAACATCCCCGGGGAATGGCCTTCATGATCGTCATGGTGCGACATGGGTCCTCCAGTTGTAAAGCGCCGACGACCTGCATACAGGTCCACTTTACATAACCTAACCCCGTGCAAGCTTGCGCCACCCGGACCCGCAAAACACCCAATTGGTCACGCCCCAGGGGTCGCTACCTCAGGTGCCGGGCAAGGAAGTCGTCCATTGCCTCGAAGGTCTCGATCCAGCGGTGGTGAAGGAGGAAGGCGTGCACATCGTCCGGGAAGACGATGAGTTCGAACGGGACCTGGTGGGCCCGGAGCGCCTGGACCAGCCCCACCGTCTCGGAAAAGGCCACGTTCCGGTCGTCGTCGCCGTGGACCAGAAGGACCGGGGAGCGCCAATCCTCCACAAAGGGCACCGATGACGACTGGTAGGAAACCTCGTCGGGATCCAGGACATCGCCCCACAGGTGGACCCCTGCAATGTCCACCCCGGCGGCAAAGAGGTCCGAATTCCGGGCCAGCCCCTGGGCCGTGAGAATGCCCCCGTAGGACAGCCCCCAGAGCGCGATGCGATCGGGATCCACATCGTCCCGATCCCGCAGATAGAGCCCGGTGGCAAGGATGTCCAGGTACTCCTCATTTCCCCGCCGCCCCCACGCCGGGTCTTCCCGGAAGGCGCGCCCGTATCCGATTCCACTCCGGAAGTTGACGGAGAGGACCACATACCCCTGCAGGGCGAAGTACTGGTTCACCGCATAGGCCATGTGGTAGAAGTGGCCATAGTTGTACCCCAAGAGCATCTGGCGACGCGGGCCACCATGGATGAAGACCAGGGCGGGTCGCCGCTCGCCCGGACGCAGATCGGGAGGAAGGAAGAGTTGGTTGTGGAAGACCAAACCGTCCTCTGCTTCGATGAGGATGTTCTCCGGAACCACGTGAGCGGCCATGGGGAAGCGGGCAGGGGGTTCGGCCGAGACGAGGCGAGAAGTCCCCCCATCCACCGGAGTGACGGCCACCCCCTGGGGACGACGGGCGTCGGCAATGGTGTGGGCCACCAAACGACCGGAAGCCAGGACGGCGGGGAACGTTTCGATTCCGTCGCCCATGGTCACCTGGCGCGCCGGCCCTCCGCCCACCGGAACCCGCCAGATATGGCGTCGGTCGATGTCATCGATATTGGTGGCGTAGTAGAGGTAGCGGCCGCCCTTGGGGAGCGACACCTCCTCCACAAAGCCCTCACCGGGCGTCAGGTGCAGGGGCTCACCGGCCGGAGACTCCAGCCAGCCGGACCCATCCCGGTTCGAAACGGCAACCGAGAAATAGTGGCGCCAGTTCTCCGGTTCGCTCCGGAACACGAGATGACCCTCTCCCCAGAGAAGGCTGGTGATGTCTCCGAAACGGTCGCCACCCACTGGGTTGTGCCAGACTTCCCTCCCCTCTCCGGACATGGCATCGGCGATCCAGATGGAAAGGGAATAGCCGCCGGCGAAGCGCGCCTCCCGAAGCCCCAGGGGAAGGGCTTCCCGATCTACATGATCGGGAAGCCTGGCCAACTCGGCGTAGGAGGCGCCGGGACGCCGGATGAAGGCGATGTGGCGCCCGTCCGGGGACCAGACCGGCGCCGAGTCCCGGTCCACACCCGGAGCCATGTAGGTGATGGAGCGGCGTTCCGTATCATAGACCCCGATGTAGCTGTGACTGTCCCGGTCACTGACGAACGCGATCCGGCGCCCATCCGGGGACCAGACCGGATTCCGGTTCGCACCGAATACCCGGAAGAAGGGCGGAGACTCATCGGCCCGGACATCAGGTTCCGTTCCCGGATCCACGGCGGCCCGGTAGATCTGTCCATTCCGGACGTGAAGGACCCAGCGCCCATCAGGGGAGAGCGCCGCGTTGAGGGCCGAAACCACCCGCCACGGAGCCCCTCCTGCGGTGCTGGCCGCCCAGATCTCCCGGGCTCCTCCCCGGGGATCACTTGCCGGATTGGCGACCCAACCGTCCCGGTTCGGAGCATGCCCCCGGATGAAGATGACGGTGGACCCGTCATCGGAAATCTGCAGCGTCGAAAGATCCACCCCATCATCGTTGAGGTGCTCGGTAAGGCGAACGGCCTGGAAGTCCGGGGCGGCGGCGGTAAAGACGTTGCGCCGCCCTTCTTCGTTCTCGAGCCAGGCGATCCGATCCGCATCCGCTGCCGACACGAGTCCGTGCGCGAAAGCCGGCGAAAGGATGTCGGCCAGGGAGAATGACCCCTCCTGCGCCTCGACCCCGCCCTGGGGAAGAGCCATACCCAGAAGAACACTGCATACGCCTATGCATCCATAACGGGAGAGAAAGCGCGTCGGTCCTGGCAAGCCGGCCATGATTCAGACTCCTGGTGGGACGATCGGCCAAGACCCCTCTCATCGGGGACGACGGATCGGGGTCGCAACCCCAAGGCCAAGGGGTGCGAAGGATAGGCTACTGGGGAGGATACGGGCCCCCTGTCAGGTTGACAAGCACCCCCGCAGGAAACGGTGCGGCGACTTGCGAGTATCTTTTCGTGATATCCCGGTCCGGAGCCCTTTCCCTCCGAGGGGTGCTCGCCATTCGCTGTGAACCCACCCCGTGTTGCGGATGGGTCTTCTGACCATCTCCCTCTCCCTTCCCCTCCCTCGCCACCCGTTATGAGTCGTCCAACGGCACGCCGCCCCGCCGGTCCAGACCACCAGGCCCATCCTCCGGTGCCGGACACAGCCAGGCCGGGAGGTTCCCGGGTCGTGCTCCTCGGCGCTGCGGCTCTCTTCGGGCTCCTGGTCGTCGCCGTCTTCTGGCTTTCCACCAGCCTGGGAGACGGCCCGGTCCGGGAGATCGGTTACGGCGAGTTCGCCAGCCTCGTCGAGTCGGGCGTCACCGTGGTGGACATCCGGGAACCGTGGGAGTGGGAGCAGACCGGTGTCATCGAGGGGAGCCACCTCATCACCGCCTTCGACGCCCAGGGCCGTCTTCAGCCCGACTTCCTCCCCCGCTTCACCACTCTGGTTCAACCCGATGACGAGGTGGTCCTCATCTGCCGAACGGGAATCGGACCAGCTTCCTGGCGTCGGCCCTGTCCGAACAGATGGAGTACACCCGCATCCGGAACGTCACCCATGGAATCCTTCCATGGATCCAGATGGGCGGTCCGGTTGTGGCATGTCGCGTGAACGACGGGATCCCCGTATGCTGAGGGCCATACTTCTCTGACCCTAGCCAGGAAGAGGGCCCATGGCCGATCACGACAGCGTCCCCGGAGAGAGCCCCTCCTCCCCTTCTTCCTCTCCGGACGCACCGAGCGGCGGGCGCTCCTCTCCGCCGCAAGGGACCGCACCCACCGCCGGGAGGGGACCATCCGACAGGGGCGGATCCGGAGGAAATGGCTGCGCCAAGGGGCTTCTGGGGTGTGGTTGCTTCGGCGGTGCCGCGCTGCTCGTGCTCCTTGTGGTGGGCGGGGCGTTTGCCTGGTACCAGATCCCGAGGTCCATGGGGGCTGGATCGTGGTCGGAGGTAGGCGAGGTGGTGCAGGTGGTGGAGCGGGCTGGCCGTGCGGGGCGAGCAATGCAGAGCCCCGGGGGGGACCCCACCGCCGGGGAGGCGCCCCGGGACGCCGCTCGCGCCTTCGACGACTTCTTCGATGAGCTGGAAGAGACGACCCTCACCCGGGCTGATGTGTCGCGGGTACGGGACAACCTCGCCCGCTGGGACGATTCCCGGGAGGTGCGGGAGTTCAACGAGGTCTACGAGCGGGTCCGGGCGCTGGAAGACGCCGAGGAGATGAGCCTCCAGACCCTCATGAGTCTCCGCTACATCACCCGCGTGGCCTTCCGGGCCAACGACCTGGGGCGGGCGTACCGCCAGGAGGTGGAAGGAGCCATGGGCCCGGAATACCGGCAGGTTCTGGCACTGGCCCGGGTGAGCCGGCTGGGGTCCGGGAGGAATGTGGAGCCGTGGGATCAGTCCGTGGCGGATGCCCTCCTCCGGGATCACGATGAGAATCGGGAGCGGTACCAGGAAGCCCGCGCTCTACTGGACCGGATACGGGCTGAGGAGGTGGATCCTGAAGAGCTCAGCGAACAGGAGCGAGCGCGGCTCGCCGAGGCCTACACGGACCACGCGCTCCTGGTCACCTCAGCGCTGAATCGCCGGAGCCTGGTGGCCTGGTCGCAGCTCAGCAACGATGAACGGCGGGAGATCATGGAGCGTCTCGACGCCCCCCACAACTGGGTGGCCCGGGTCAGCGCCGCCATCCTCCACGGGGACCCCGAGGAAGAGCACATGACGTTCATCCGGATGTTGGGGTTCTGAGTTTCCTGTCTCCTCTCTCCGGCCTGGTACGTCAGATGACGCGCTCTCCCGTTCTTCATTCCTTGGCGGTCCTGCTGGTTACCGCTCCCACCCTCACGGCCCAGGCTGGGGACCTTCCTTCCGACACCCTCCGCTGGGGCACCCCCGTGCATCAGGCCCCGGCCCGAACCGAGGGGCCCGGAGCGCGGACTTTCACCCTTCGGGAGGTGGCTAGCCCCGACCGGTGGCTGGGGCAGGAGGTCCGGTCCGTTCGTTGGGCGCTGGACGGAAGTGGAGTCTACTTCCGGTGGCACCGGGATCCAGGTATCGACGACGATCCCGACTTGGACCCCTGGTTCCGGGTGGATCGGGAGGGCGAAGAGGTGATGTTGGTGGCCGATCAGGACATCCACCGCATCCCTCCTTCCACCCCCTCCTGGAGCGCGGACCGCAGCCGAGCTGCTTGGAGTTCAGGCCGTACCCTTCTTCTCTGGGAGGATGAAGGTCAACCCCGCCCCCGCGGAGCCGCCCAGGGCACCCCGGACCTGTCCCGGACCCGCGTGGTCTGGGCCGGATCGGCTACGTTGCAATTCCCTGAGCTCACAGCCGATGGGGCGTTCATCCACTTCATGGTGGGCGAGGATCTCTTTCGACATGACATCGAAGCGGGGCAAACCCTTCAACTCACCCATCGACACACTCCGGACCGCCCCGCCGTGACCGAGATGGCCCGGTGGCTCGAGGCGCAACAATTCGACCTGTTCCAGCATCACCGGGATGAGCGCGCACGGGACGAGGCCCGGCAGGCCTGGGCACGCGGGGCGGACGGGGCCCCGAGTCAACCTGTGCCTGTGCCCCCCGACGTGCGCATCGACCGGATCCAACCTTCTCCCGACGGGTCGAATCTCATCGTGCGCTGGACCCGCCCTCCCTCCCTGGACCGTCCGACCCTATTTGCCGACTACGCCCATGTTTCGGGGTACACCCGAATGCTGGAGGCCCGAGGCAAGGTCGGGGAGCCTCGGGATGAGCGGGGGATGTTTATCCTCCGCATGGATGTTCGAGCGAACCCCGCCGAGGTGGAGCCGCTGGACGTGCGGCTGGGCGAGGCCGACGGCCGTCCCACAGTGATCCACGGCCCCTGGTGGAGCCTGGACGGAGAACAGGCTGCGGTCCAGGTCCTCTCCCGGGATCACAAGGACCTCTGGGTCGGACTCTTGAATGTGGAGACCGGGGAGATCCAGGTCATCGATCATCAACACGATCCGGCCTGGATCGGGGGACCGCCCATTCAGGGAGGAAGCCTTCAACCGACCCTCCTGGCTTGGCTCCCGGGAGGCGCGCTCGCCTTCGCCTCCGAGGCATCGGGGTGGAGCCACCTCTACCTCTGGGAGCCGGGGCATGGAGCCTCCGACTCGAGAGTTCGGCCTCTGACCTCAGGGTCTTGGGAAGTGCGGGGAGCGGAGCTGTCCCTCGACAGGAGCCGGTGGCTCTTGCAGGCGAGCCGGGAACACCCTTCAGATGACCACCTCTACACCCTCCCCGCCCGAGGGGGAGAGATGGTTAGACTGACGGAGCGGGAGGGTCGCAGCGTGGGCTCCCTATCTCCGGATGGGGAGCGGCTGGCTGTGGTGTGGGGCGAAACGGTTCAGCTCCCCGATCTCTTTCTCCGGGATGCCGGTGTGGGCGGGGCGGAACGACGGATCACCGTGAGCGGGGCGGAGCGGGCCCAGGCTCACCGACTTCGGAGACCGGAGATGGTCTCCTTCCCCCACCCGGACGGGAATCCGGTGTGGGGTGCACTTTTCCTTCCGGATGAACCCCATGAGGCCCGAGCGGCCGTCCTCCATATCCACGGGGGCGGCTACCGTCAATTCGCGCATCGGGGGGTGGTCGGTCTACGGCTTCGCCAACCACGTCGGCTTCATCCACTGGCTCGTGGAGCAGGGGTACGTGGTCCTGGACTTCGATTACCGCGGAAGTGCGGGGTTCGGACGTGACTACCGGACCGACATCTACCGCTCCATGGGGATGAGCGATGTGGATGGAGCCGTGGCCGCGGTGGACTGGCTCGCCCGTGAGCACGGGGTCGACCCGACGCGTGTGGGAATGTACGGTGTGTCCTACGGAGGGTTCTTCACCCTCATGTCGCTCTTCCGTTACCCTGGGGTATTTGCCGCCGGCGTATCCAACGACGGTGTCACCGATTGGGCGCACTACTCAGATGGATGGACCAGTCGGATCCTGAACCTCCCCACCGAGGACGAGGAGGCCTATCGGATATCGAGCCCCATCTATCACGCCGAGGGCCTCGCCGACCCACTCCTTTTGGTGCACGGTATTGTGGATGGGAATGTCCACTTTCAGGACGCCGCCCGACTGGTGCAGCGCCTTCTTGAACTCGAGAAGAACTTCGACGTGATGTACTACCCCCTGGAAGCCCATAACTTCGACCACTTTCACGGGCGCTTCGACTACTACCGCCGAATCGCCGACCTCTTCCGAAGAGAGCTTCTGGAGCGGTAAGGCACGGACACCGGAACGACCATGGCTTCCTTGCTTGCTGACATGACCGGGCTGGCCATCCTCCCCGGGAGCGCCGCGGCCGAAGTGCTCGTCTGTGACCCCGGCCTCAGCTTCTGGGGGGGCATCGATCCGGAGACGGGGAGGGTGATCGATGCCCATCATCCGCTGCACGGGGAGAGCCTGGCCGGGAAGGTCGTGGCGATGCCCACGAGCCGCGGCTCCTGCACCGGGAGCGGAGTCCTGCTGGAGTTGGCGCTGAACGGTCACGCCCCGGCGGCCCTGGTGTTCCGTGAGGGAGAAGATGTACTGACGCTGGGGGCACTCATCGCGGACAGACTATTCCATCGCCCACTCCCGGTGCTACGGCTGTCTCCCGGCGCCTTCGACCGGCTCTGTGGCCAGCCCCGCGCGACGGTGGTTCCGGACCGCCTGCGGGCCGGAGACCTGGACATTCCGCTGGAGCCGGTCCGGCCCGAGGCCCTCGCGCTGAGCCCATCCGATCAGGCCATGCTCTCCGGCGCCGAGTCCAGGGCGATCCAGATCGCCATGGAGGCGATCTGTGTCATGGCGGTGCAGCAGGGTGCCCGACGGTTGACCGACATCACCCGGGGCCACATCGACGGATGCATCTTCGCGAGCCCCGCCAACCTACGCTTCGCCGAGGCCATGCTGGACCTGGGGGCGCGGGTGAGGGTGCCAACCACGATGAACGCCATTTCGGTGGACCGGGAGAACTGGCTGGCGCAGGGCGTGCCGACCGACTTCGGCCGGCCCGCCCAGCGACTGGCGGATGCCTACGTGGCCATGGGGGCGCGACCGAGCTTCACCTGTGCGCCCTATCTCCTTGAGGACGTCCCCGTTCGGGACGAGGCCATCGCCTGGGCCGAGTCGAACGCAGTGGTCTACGCCAATAGCGTGCTGGGAGCCCGAACGGTGAAGCACCCCGATTTTCTGGACCTCTTCATCGCCATGTCCGGCCGGGCGCCGCTCTCCGGCGTCTACCTGGATGAGCACCGCCGAGCTTCTCGGATTGTGGACATCGAGTTGCCGGAGGAGTCCGACGATGCGCTGTGGCCGCTTCTCGGCTGGCTCACCGGAGAGCTCGCCCCTGACCGCATCCCCCTCCTCACCGGCCTGGAGCGGATCACGGCGTCGGCCGACGACCTGAAGGCGCTCTGCGCGGCGTTCGGCACCACCTCCGCCGCCCCCATGCTCCATGTGGCCGGCCACACGCCGGAAGCGGGTGCTGTGACCGACGATGCAGACCGGGTGCAGATCGAGCGTGCCGACCTGGCCCGGGCCTGGAGGACCTTCAACCAGGGCCCCGCCAAGGTCGAACTGGTTGCGCTGGGCAGCCCTCATGTATCGGCGGCGGAGTGTCGGTGGTTAGCCGAGATGCTGACGGGGCGCCGGAAGGCGGAGGACGTCGATCTGGTGGTGACCTGCGGCCGCTCCACGCTGGCTGCCATCTCCGCCGACGGAACGTTGGCGAGGCTGGAGGCCTTTGGTACGCGGGTCCACCAGGATCTCTGCTGGTGTTCGATCACCGAGCCGGTCCTGCCCCCGACCGCGCGTGTCATCATGACGAATTCGGGGAAGTACGCACATTACGGCCCAGGCCTCACCGGCCGATGCATGCGATTCGGTTCGATGGCCGACTGCGTGACCGCCGCGTGCACAGGTCGGGCCCCCGAAAACCAACCTGGTTGGCTGGCGAGCTGAGTACAGCACGAAGCGAACCGGAGAGGAGAGGAGCACGATGCGAAGCAGCCGGACGATCCATGTCATCTCGGCCCATGCGGAGGGCGAGGTCGGGGACGTGGTCGTCGGAGGCGTCGCCCCACCACCCGGTGAAACCCTCTGGGAGCAAAGTCGCTGGATCGCCACCGATGGACGGCTGCGGGCCTTCCTGCTGAACGAGCCG
>SL_3KL_010_SEDDRAFT_10004318_pt1 | contig 12839 bp, 11 predicted proteins | sample SodLakKL_010_SED_2_FD_10381 | JGI IMG/M metagenome (IMG submission 10381)
CCCCTGATAGAGAGAATTGTAACCGTTACCGGCAGGGAGATGAAGGAGCCCTCCAATTTTCTTGTCAGGATAGGGACTCCGGTTAGAACCCTGATCGATGCCGCAGGTGGGCTTCCGGATAATACAGGCAAGGTGGTGAACGGAGGGCCAATGATGGGCAAGGCACTAAACAGCCTCGACGTACCCGTCACAAAAGGGACTTCAGGAATAGTTATCATTCCATCGGCAGAGGCTTCGCGCAAGCCGGTGGTCAACTGCGTGCGCTGCGCAAAATGCGTTACCGTTTGTCCGATGGGTCTTGAACCGTACCTGCTGATGCCTGCCGCCGAGTTCGGCAAGTGGGACCTTGCTGAAGAAGAGAGTATACTGGACTGCATGGAATGCGGTTCGTGCAGCTATATATGCCCCTCGGGAAGACCACTTCTCGACTATATAAGGCTTGGCAAATCAACTGTAAGTAAAATTATCAGATCAAGGAAACAGTAATGGACAAACTTATTACCGTCTCTCCGTCCCCGCATGTATACGGGGATGATAACGTAAAAAAGCTGATGTACGGGGTAATATATGCTCTGATACCGGCGTTCCTCGTCTCTGTCTATTTTTTCGGGATCGGAACTCTTATAGTAACTGCGATCTCAGTCGTATCATGTGTGGGGTTTGAATACCTGATACAGAAATACCTGATGAAGACAGAGCCATCTGTGAGCGATGGATCAGCTGCAGTTACCGGAGTGCTCCTTGCCATGAACCTGCCTACCAATATGCCCTGGTGGATAATCGTTATCGGTGCCCTGGTGGCAATCGGGGTGGGAAAAATGTCTTTCGGGGGACTTGGCAACAATCCTTTCAATCCCGCACTGGTAGGCCGTGTTTTCCTCTTCATCTCCTTCCCTGTACAGATGACCAGCTGGCCCGGGCCTATCGTATCAAGGCTGCAGTATACAGATGCCGCGACGGGAGCAACCCCGCTGGCAGTCATAAAGGAGGGACTTGCAGCAGGAGTGCCGATGTCAAGGCTTGTGGAGCAGATACCCGGATACCTTGATCTTTTCATAGGACACCTCCACGGCAGTATGGGTGAGATATCTGCCCTCGCATTACTGGCAGGGGGTATATATATGTTATCCAGGAAAATTATCACATGGCATATACCTGTATCAATATTCCTTACGGTATTCCTTTTCACTGGTATCCTGTGGCTGATAAACCCCTACGATAATGCCGACCCGGTGTTTCACCTTATAACTGGGGGACTGGTCCTGGGAGCGGTATATATGGCGACCGACTATGCCACTTCACCAATGACACCTAAAGGTATGTGGATCTTCGGTATAGGGATAGGCGTAATAACCGTTGCAATAAGGGTTTACGGGGCGTATCCGGAAGGAATATCATTCGCCATACTGATAATGAACTCGTTTGTCCCCCTGATCAATAAATATGTCAAACCCAAAAGATTTGGAGAGGAGGTAAAAAATGGCTAAAAGAGAATCCACCTTCTTCAATATGGTCCTTGCACTGCTTACGGTAACTATTGTTGCCTCAGCCTCTCTCGGATTCATTTATGAGCTCACTAAAGAACCAATAGAAACAGCCAGGGCAGCCAGAAAAAACAATGCCATCCGGGCGGTGGTGCCTGATTTTGACAACAACCCCACAGAAGAGCAATTTACGATAACGGCGGCAGGCGGTGAGCTGGTTTTCTACCCGGCAAAAAAGGACGGGGAACTGGTGGGCACTGCCATTGAAACATTTACCAACAGGGGTTTCAGCGGAACGATCAAGCTTATGGTAGGGCTGCTGCCCGACGGCACCATTCACGGTATAGAAGTGCTTGAACACAAAGAGACTCCCGGACTTGGCGATAAGATGGAGAGCGACAAGTCTTATTTCAGCGCTCAGTTCGAGGGAGAGAACCCGGAAGATTTCCGCCTGCGGCTCAGGCAGGATGGAGGCGACGTTGACGGTATAACAGCTACCACCATCAGTTCCCGGGCTTATTGTGAAGCAGTGCAGCTGGCATATGAACTTTACATGGACAAGGATGCAGAGGTCTCATATGAGCTCCCCACCCGGGAGAAAGCTGTTGAAAGGGTTCTGGAAGACTTTGCCAACGCTCCCCTCCAGGAAGAGTACAGGGTCGTGGTAAATGGAAATGAATACACCGTGTTTCCCGGAAGAAGGGGAAGAAGGCATACCGGACTGGCAGTTGATATACTCTCAGAAGCAGGATATATAGGCCCGATAAGGCTGATGGTGGGATTCGATAGTGAAGGAACGATCACCGGCATAGATGTGCTCAGACACGAAGAGACACCGGGTTACGGCGACCTGATAGAGAATGCAAGGTCGGATTTCTACAAACAGTTCATCGGACTGAACCCCGGCGAGGATAATATAAGGCTTAAGGAAGAAGGGGGTATAATAGACGGTATAAGCGGTGCGACTGTTACCGCAAACGCGTATTGTGAAGCAGTACGCAGCGCATGGGAAATTTTCCGGGAGTCCGGAAACAGATAGTACCCTGAATGTCAGACCGTAACTTTACAACCAATACTGATAAAAGGAAATACAAAATAAGCTCTGAAACTATGGACCAGGCAAAAAATTTCACCAAGGGATTTATAAGGGAAAACCCGGTTTTCATACTGATGCTGGGGTTATGTCCCGCTCTGGGTACTACAACATCTGCATTTAACGGCATGGGAATGGGCCTGGCAACGATGTTCGTGGTATTGATGTCGAACATCGTTGTTTCGCTCATAAAAAACTTCGTGCCGAACAAGGTGAGAATTCCCTGCTATATCGTTATCATCGCTTCATTCGTGACCATAGTCGACCTGGTTATGGCCGGTTTCATGCCTGCCCTTCATGAACAGCTGGGGCTATTCATCCCTCTGATAGTGGTGAACTGTTTCGTACTTGGCAGGGCCGAAGCCTTTGCATCCAAGAACACACTGCTGTCATCGGTAATCGACGGAACAGGAATGGGACTGGGCTTCACCCTTGCCCTTACGCTTCTCGGCGCTTCACGCGAGATACTCGGCAGCAACGCGATCTTCGGCCTGCAGTTCATTCAGGCTGATGGCATGCTTGTTTTTATCCTGGCCCCCGGGGCATTTATCGCACTGGGTTACCTTATAGCTCTTGCAAACAGACTTAACAAACAGTAATACGATCAAGCCATGGAATATATAGTAATCGTACTTTCAGCTATCCTGGTAAACAATATCGTACTGGCACAGTTTCTCGGGCTCTGCCCGTTCTTCGGGGTGTCAGGCAAAATATCCACTGCCGCAGGTATGGGTGGCGCTGTGCTTTTTGTAATGACCGTAGCAGCTGTAGTAACCTACATGATCTCCCATTATATCCTCATCCCTTTCGACCTGATCTACCTGCGCACAATAACATATATTCTGGTTATCTCTTCACTGGTGCAGATGGTGGAGATCATACTTAAAAAGGTAAGCCCCCCCCTATACCAGGCACTGGGGATATTCCTGCCCCTGATGACCACCAACTGCGCAATTCTTGGCGTTGCCATCCTGGTCATCCAGAACGAGTACACCCTCATGAGCGGCGTTGTATTTGCGGTAGCTCATTCAATAGGCTTTACGCTTGCACTGGTTATCCTTGCCGGCATCCGCGAGCAGCTTGAGCTGGTAAATGTGCCTGAGGGCATGAAAGGCAATCCGATAATACTGGTTGCAGCCGGACTTCTGGCACTGGCATTCATGGGATTTGCGGGTATAGTATGATATTTCACCGACGCGGTCTGATCAGTTGTTATTTTTTCGCTCTCGCCGATAAGCAAGTCAACCTGTCCTGAAAAGGCACCGCTATGGTGCCCTCTGCATATTTGCCCGGACACGCGAATTGTCAGGCAAGGGAGCAAAAACACTCTCAGGGTGCCCCTGCATTATTTATAGTTGATTTGAATTGAGAAAAACATTACATTTACTTTATAATCTGGAAATACCATGATCCTTAAATCGTTCAATGTTGCCGCATTTGCCCTGATGATCATCATGAACTGGCTTGCAAATGCCCTGCCGCTGGGCGGCAAGACCACCGGCGAGCTGTCTGCCCAGTATCCGAACCTTTTTGTGCCCGCGGGAATAACGTTTTCAATCTGGGGAGTAATATACCTGCTGCTGCTTGTTTTCTGCGTACTTCAATTCACCTCAGGCAAAAAAGAGCTTGTATCTGCCATCGGATGGCTTTTTGCTGCCAGCTGCATCCTTAACTCATTGTGGATATTTGCCTGGCACTACGAAAAACTTGCGTTGTCAATAGTGATAATGCTGATGCTCCTTGCCGTTCTTGTTATCATAAATTACAGGCTTTCCGGCTTTCCTGCAGGCATTACAAAGGCCGCATTCGGCATATACCTGGGCTGGATATGTATTGCTGCCATTGCAAACGTAACCGCCCTGCTAGTGGCTGCCAACTGGCAGGGCTGGGGGTTGTCGCAAGAAACATGGGCAGTAATGATGATTCTGGCGGGAGCGGTTATAACAATCCTTGTGGTCCAAAACTACCGTAATCCTTTCGCGGGACTTGCGGTTATTTGGGCGCTTGCAGGGATTATGATCGCACGGTGGCCTGATAACCGGGCAATCCTGGTAGTCGCTGCAATTTCAGCCATAGCTGTTGCCATAATAACAATAATTGTCTCCGTTCGCAGACCTGCTTCCGGATAAGGAAGCACATTTACTGACGGCCGGTAACCTGGATCATAGCCTTAAACCATAAAAACCTCCGGGGAGAGGACCGGGTTTGCCTGAAACAGGGTCCCCACAAAAGGTCATTTAACATAAAAGTCAAGAAGCATCTCATCATTCAGCCAGGCCTGCAGCCTGTCGCCGATACTTACCGGCCCCACTCCGGCAGGGGTGCCGGTAAAGATCAGGTCTCCTATCTTAAGGGTAATGAACTGAGAGATGTATGATATTATCTGATCGAACGAAAAGATCATCTGCGATGAGCTCCCTTCCTGTACAATTTTGCCGTTTATGTCAAGCCGGATCGAGATATTGCCGGGGTCACCTGTTTCACTTATTTTGACGAACCTTCCCAGCGGGGCTGCATTGTCAAAAGCCTTGGAAATCTCCCACGGCAACCCCTTCTCCTTGCACCTGTCCTGAAGGTCACGGGCCGTGAAATCAATTCCTGCAGTTATTTCATCGTAATACCTGTGTGCAAAACGCTGGTCAATATTCCTGCCAGGACGATTGATCCTGATTACTATCTCAACCTCATGATGGATGTTGGATGAAAAATCCGGATAGAAAAAAGGCTTGTTGTTAACTATCAGCGAAGTGTCAGGCTTAAGGAAGAAAACCGGCTTTTCGGGTACCGGGTTATCAAGCTCCCTGGCATGATCAACATAATTTCTGCCAATACATAGTATCTTCATGCTTCAGGTATTAATTTACGAGGCCAGCAAGCCATTATGAACCCGGTTGCCACTAAGCGGAAACTGGCAAGCAGGAAATATCAGAAGTCACCTGTTGAATTTCCTGAGCTTTATGTTTGTAAGGACCTTCTTGGTGTACTGGGGAAAGTCTGCATTCATTATCCATCCGTAGTAACCCGGATCCTTTTCAAGCACCTCCTCAACCGGAACTCCCTTGTACTTGCCAAAATTTATCACTTCGACATCATCATCATTGTAAACAATTCGTCCCATGTAATCGGCATTACGGTTGTGCGAAGAGAACGCCGAAAGCAGATCCACATCATTTTCAAGATCATCGTACCGCTCAATCTGGGCCTGCAGGACCTCATATGTGGCCCGGGTATCTGCTTCGGCACTGTGTGCATCATCCAGCTCCCTGTTGCAGTAAAACCGGTATGCTGCAGCCAGATTGCGCTGCTCCATCTTCATAAAAATTATCATCACATCGATGAACTTGCGCTTTTTCATATCAAAATCGACATTGGTCCTCAAAAACTCCTCGGCAAGCAGGGGTATATCAAACTTGTTTGAATTAAACCCGGCAAAATCACATCCCTCAAACTCATTGGCCAGGGTTTGTGCAACCTGCTGGAAAGAAGGAGCATCTTTTACGTCACTGTCAGTTATACCATGTACAGCAGTGGCTTCAGGCGGAATGGGTATTCCGGGATTAATGAGCCAGGTTCTGGTCTCCTCCTTGCCATCAGGGTAAACCTTCAGGTATGACAGTTCGACAATCCTGTCCTTGACAACATCAATCCCTGTGGTTTCAAGATCAAAAAAGATCAGCGGATTCTTAAGTTTCAACTTCATGATAATCAATGTATTATATTCTGCACACAACCGGTATTAAGTGCTTTGAACGTATGCGTCATCCATGTACCAGGGCACATAAAAAAAAAGTAAAAGAATTTGCTTCTCCCTGCAGACACTTAATCTTCAAGCATAAACGGGTTCGAAAGTGATCACATCACCGCATTTATACATTTATCATCATAGGCATGAGAAGCATCAGCAGGTCCTCCTCATCACTCTCTTTTTCAGCAGGCAAAAGAAGACCTGCCCTCGAGGGATCACTAAGCTCCATGATCACCTCGCGGGAAGCAAGATTGTTCAGTATCTCTATCAGGAATGTGGATTTGAATCCTATCTCCATTTTATCACCTTCATACTGGCACTGAAGCCTCTCATATGCAGAGATGCTGAAATCAATATCCTGCGCAGATGTGGTAATCTGGTTCTCGGCCAGTTCCAGCTTGACCAGATTACTTGCCTGGCTGGAGAATACCGAAACCCTTTTCAGCGAATTGATAATATCCAGCCTGTCGATCACAAGCTTATTGGGGTTGTCGGCAGGAATTACAGAGCTGTAGTTGGGGTAATTCCCTTCAACAAGCCTGCAGACCAGTTTATAATCAGTAAGGGTGAACAGCGCATTCTTGTCATCAAACTCAACTATCACATCACCTTTTTCGCGTGCCAGGATATTTCTCAGCAATGATGCAGGTTTCTTTGGAAGGATGAATGAGGACTGTTCCTCTGTTTTCACATCGAATCTTTTATAGCGGACCAGCTTATGTGCATCTGATGCCACAAAAATCATATTATCGGGTGTGAAGTCAAGGAATATGCCGTTCATTACAGGCCTCAGTTCATCATCAGCCGTAGCGAATATTGTCCTGGATATACCATTGAGCATAATATCAGCGCTCATCTTTACAGTGATTTTGATATCATCCTTGAGGACCGGGTACTGGGGGAAGTCCTCACCACTCCGCCCGACAACATTGAATTTACCGTTCTCCGTGGTAATGGCCACCGAGTAGTTCTCTTCTGAAATTTCAAACGTCAGCGGTTGTTCAGGAAACTCCCTGAGTGTATCGGTAAGGATTTTAGCCGGTAATGCTACAAGTCCCCCCCCGGATGTATTATCCAGGTCCATCCTCGTGGTCAGGGTTGATTCCAGATCGGAAGCCGTTATTACCAGCTCATTATCCTTCAGGTTAAACAAAAAATTATCCAGGATTGGCAGGGTGTTTTTTGTGCTGATAACCCTGCTGACAGCCTGCAGGTGATTCAGCAGATCGGTGCTGGAAACAACAAACTTCATATGATAGCAGTTTTAATTGTGATTGGGTTCTTAAAATACTTTGTTTATGTGCATCTTACGGGAAAAATGCAAATACCAATAATACAAAAAAAAAATAACCTGAACAATATGTATTGCAGCATCGGGCAAATTTCTGGTCACCTGCCTCACCGGATAAAATACGATGAGCTGCGCAAAAGCAGGTCAACCGAATGATATGGCACTACCACCATATCTGTGCCCCCGTCTATAATCCCGTGCAGCCTGAAAATATCAAAAACGGGACCGCTGTCCTCATAACCGCTGATAATCCTGTGCAGTGACAGTTCAGAAACATATCCCTCACGGCATGTAACTCTTAAATAGTGGTCATGACCGGCTAATAAAAGCGAGTCGGCCATCAGGGCCTCATCCTCCCGGGCCAATCTTTCATACGGAACATATATGAAATTTGACAGGAACCTTACAACCAGGGAGTCGTTAATTCCATCATACTCATCATTGCCGGGATAAGCAAATAAACGGTAATGCTGCCTTTGCGGCTGCCGGAGGACAAATGATCCGGCGCTGTCCTCCCGGTGTTGTACAACCACCTCACTTATATCACCTGGCCTGTAGTTGAACAACAGATTCGTACGCCAGTAACCCTGATCAACCTCAAAAACAGAGGCAACATGTCCCTCAAAACCAACAATCTCAACAACATAAGGCTGATCAGATCCATCCCTGATCATATAAGTGGGCGACCCCCGCCCCGGCGACCATACGCGAAATTTTCGTGATCTGCGTCCGGTAGCAGCCTCGACAGTAACCGCTTCTTCAGCAAGTTTTTTCATAACATCATCCCTCTGAGAGAGGGGTACGGGACTGCTCACGCGCAACCTCCCAAATGTCTGAAGGAGCTGGTCAACTGCCTCTTTTCTAGCTTCAAACCGGGAGTTTAGCAGCCACACATCCCCTTCCGGTTCGAGTCTGACCTCGCTGTCGCCGCTGCAAATTACAATCCTGTCAATCCGCTCATAATTTTTAACGGCAAACCCGGTTTCCCATCTCCCCAGGGTTGTGGTACCCCGGTAATGACGAATCAGAAAAACAAGCAGGGCAAGCAGCAACAATGCCGCCAAATGGTATCTGTATTTACGCATGGCTCCTTTCCCGGTCATCTGTAACTGTACAGCCTTTTTCGGATATAATTATAAATAAGTCCGGCAGCAACAATCAGGATAAATGGCACCGTGAGATTGATGACCTGCCAGGTAGTCCGCTCTTCACGCAATCTCTGCCGGTCAAGCAACCTGAGTCTCAGCTCGCGGGTTCGCAACTCCATCAACCCGTGTTCATCAAGAAGGTAATTCAGGGCATTGACGATAAACTCCTTGTTCCCGAATGTCTGCTCCGAATACCTGTCGTACCCGAGCGGCAACGGTTCAGGAACACCTCCTGATACGGTGACATCATTTCTTATTATATCTCCATCTGAAACAACCAGCATACGGGTCAGTTCACCCTTATCCCTGAAATCGGGGTCATCTCTTCCTATTATCCCTGAAACTATCCTGTTGGCAAAAACAGATGTGAACTCTCCCTCAAGCATGACTGCAACAGGCTGCCCCCCCATGTTGAAGTCGCTGCTGCGAGGCTCCTTGCGGGCCATGTCAAGACTTACAAGGACAGGTGCATTAACCACGCGGGTAGCGGGAGAAGACCGGAGCAATACATCCCGTCTCACCATCGGATCATTGCCAACTGTATCGATAACACTTGCAAATTCGGCTTTTACATAGTTAAGGCCCCTGGTAACGGGGTGGTTGTCATCTCCTGCCAGAAGCGGGGAAAAATACCAGGGTGCAGGTACAAACCTGGCCTCCTGTCCGGCAAGACCCACATTCACCGGTATAAGAAGGCAGTTTATATCCATTATAAGGTTGGGATTAAGCCTTACCCCGTACCTGAAAAGCTGGTCATCCAGGTTCAGCTCCTTGATCAGGGCTATAGCTTCACTCTGATATGTCAGGCTGTCCAGATCGATAGCCACCGGATCAATAAACCACATAACCCTGCCCCCTCTCATTATGTACTGGTCTATAGCGTATTTTTCGCGTTCGGAAAAAGGCCTGAGCGGCTTGGCTATAATGACTGCATCATAGTCATCAAGGCTGCGGGGATCATCCGGGTCAATACGGCCACGGTATATATCATAATACCGGGCCATAGCATTACTGGCTCCCGCTACCAGCATTTCATCGAGTTCTCCGTGCCCTTCTATAAATGCAATCCTTCTGGCTTCAGTATCTGTTATCGAGTACAAAGCACTGGCAAATTCATATTCGAGTCCCTGTATGGAGTTGTTCAGGTTCTGTTCAGCGTGCAGGGCAGGATTGTTTCTTAAAAGATTCACCGGGATCTCAAGTCCTTTGTAAGTGATTATAGCTCCTGGAAAAACAAGCCTTTGGGAACGGCCTCCTCCCCTTTCAGTTATTTCGATATTTGTGGGGTTAAGGCCCCTGCTATGCAACTGCCTGAACAGATCGTTCCTCACCGAAGCATCATCAAAATCTGAAGGATCTATGAATTCGTAATGCAGCCTTGTACCTGCCACCACCCTGAACTCATCAAGCAGTTCCCTTACCGAGTTTCTCATACGTCTGAAACCTGCAGGCAGGTCACCGTCAAGGTAAACCCTGACATGAACCACATCATCAAGCCTGTCGAGAGCCTCACGAGTGGAGTCTGAAAGCGTGTAACGCCTGTCTTCCGTCAGATCTGCCCTGTAATAAACATGTCCGGAAATCATACCTGTCAGTACCAGCACGGCCAGAAGAAAAGCCGGTCGTGCATACTGCCTCTTCTTCCTGCCTTCAAGTACGGTCGAGGTAAGGTATAAAAAGAAACCGATAAGTGAAAGGAAATAGACTATGTTGCGCGAATCGACCACCCCCCTTGAAACTGACCTGTAATGTTCATTGATACCCAGGTGAAGAAGCAATTCCTGAATACCTGAAGGCAAAGGCAGCACACTGATCATCTCAAAACCAGTAAAGAAGAAAAAGCAGAGAAGCACGGTCAGTATGAAGGCAAAGATCTGGTTCCCTGTCAGAGAAGATGCGAAAAGGCCGATCGCGGCATAACAGCTTGCCAGGAATACAAGTCCGATATAAGATCCCCAGATAGCACCGGTATCGAGATTACCAGGGGGATTCCCGAGGGAGTGAACGGACCAGAACCAGATCAGCGTGGACACAAGGGTAATAACAACCAAAACAACCGCAGCGGCAAACTTGGCAGCAACAATACTCAGGTCACTTAAAGGCCTTACGTGCAGAAGTTCAAGGGTGCCTGATCTTCTCTCCTCGGCAAACATTCGCATGGTAACGGCTGGTACAAGGAATAGGAATACCCATGGAGCAATAATAAAGAGTGTGTCAAGGGTTGCATACCCGCTGTCGGGTATGTTGAGCTCTCCCGGAAATACCCATATGAAAAGCCCGCTGACAACGAGGAATACCCCGGCGGCTACATAGCCTGTCAGTGAACTGAAAAAGCTGCCTACTTCTTTTAATACCAGTGCAAACATCTCTCTGAAGGGTTTTCATAACCGGCTGCAGCGCCTTGCCGGCCTGATTTTCTCAGAACAGTTCCTCAATTTGTTTTACTTTTACGCCGTTATAGTAGAACTGCAATATATCAATAAAATTATAACCACGGGCAGCCATTTCCATTGCTCCTTCCTGGCAGAGGCCTACACCGTGACCGTGTCCCCTTCCACTGAAACGCAGCATTCCCGATGGATTGGACACATCTACATCAAACCAGGCTGACCTCAGATTCCAGTCATTCCTGATCACCCTTAAAGGGATGCTTACATCTCCTATCGTATAGAAAGACTGCCTTACAGGTTGCCTGAGACTGAATGACTGTTGGCCGGGCCCTGCCTCTCCGGCATCAAACCCAAGCCCGGCCAGGTATTCCTGCCACTCACCCGCATCAATATCCGCATGCCATGATGCATTGCGGCCTCCCCTGCAATACGGATCGGTCATGGAGCGCAGATAGGACCTGTAAACGACCCAGGCATCCTCGGAGTTAACTGTCTGCCCACCGCAGTTGGAGTGAAACGCAGCCGTAATCAGAGTATTGTCATCATTAACAATTACAAGTCCTTCAGTGAGGCTGACAGCTTCATAGATCGTTTCATTACCGGTGAGGCGCCCCTTGTAAACCTGGCAATGAACAGCGTCACATAGGTGGAAACCTTCGTCTGAATGCCTGCTGATATTCCCATAAAGATAAGTCCGGCTTATTATTGCCTGTACCATGTAAAACATCTGTGACCATCCGTTACCGGCTTCTGCCTCAACAACACCACCGAGATAGTTGTGTTCATCAACCTTGTTTATGACGCTCAGGCGACCGTACTCGGATCGCACTTCAAGGTTGCCGTAATATAAGGATCTTTCTGCCGCCGGTTCGGCAGGCTTTATCCCGAACAGGCTGAACTCCCCGGTCTCACTGAATGACACTCTGGAAAAAACACCAATTGGCCCGGACTGATTCCTAACCATCAGGCTGTCGCCACGTATTGCTATATACAACATGTCATTATGCCCGTACGACCCGCTCTCGTTTCCGTCTGCAGTCAGGATGTACCGGCCCTTTTCAGCCGAGACCATTATTGATGACAATGACTGTTCATTGAACAGGCTTATCAGGAAGGTGCCGGGTCGTGCCGGCACAGCAAAAAACATTACAGCAATGATCACATATACCCTTCTCATAATGCATTATTTGACAATTCCCAGGTAGCCGGCAATTTTACCGGCAGCCCTCTTTGAGGCACCTGCGCCGCCAACCAGTAATTTCAGCCTGTCCATCTCCGAAAGCATATTTTCCCTGTATCCGTGATCGGATAAAATCCTGTTCATTTCTTCAGCCAGGTTCCTTCTGTTCAGCCGGTCCTGCAAAAGTTCCCTGACTACCTCCTTTTCAAGTATAAGGTTCACAAGTGATATATACCTGACCCTTATAAACATTCTGGCTATCTGATAAGACACAAACGAGCCCCGGTAACATACCACAAACGGAATACCCAGGAGTCCGGCCTCCAGGGTAGCCGTACCGCTTACTACCATCGCCGCCGAGGAGTGCTGCAGCAGGGCATAGGTTTCGTTGAACAATACGGTAAATTTCCCTCCGGTAACCCTGTGGTAAATATCTGGGGAAACCGACGGGGCCCCTGCTATCACAAACCGGTAACCGCTGAACCGGCCGGCAACAGACAACATAACC
>SL_3KL_010_SEDDRAFT_10004319_pt1 | contig 12837 bp, 9 predicted proteins | sample SodLakKL_010_SED_2_FD_10381 | JGI IMG/M metagenome (IMG submission 10381)
TTTCTTTGGCCCGTTTCTTGGCCAGTTCGGCGGCGCGTTCCTCATTTACCCTGCGCTCTTCCTCGAGCCGCTTTTTTTCTATTTCCTTTTCGGTAAGGTCTTTTTCCTTGCGGGCGTTCTCCAGTTTTTCCTGCTTTTCATTGACCCAGGCCTGGAATTTCTCTTCGGCCTGTTCCTCAGACAGGGCGCCCTTGGTGACCCCTTTGAGCAGGTGGTGTTTCAGCATGACGCCCTTGTTCGAAAGAATGCTGCGGGCGGTATCTGTAGGTTGGGCCCCCTGCTGCACCCAGTGCAATGAGCGATCGAAGTTGATCTCAATGGTAGCCGGGTGCGTCATGGGGTTATAGGTGCCAAGTCTCTCAATGAACTTTCCATCTCGGGGTGCACGACCATCCGCTACTACCAGGTGGTAAAAAGGCTGTCCTTTTTTACCTTTTCGCTGTAGTCTGATTTTTGTTGGCATTTGTTGATCTGATTTTATATTAGATTCAATAAAAAAACTTGCTTTTTCCTGCAAGGCTGCAAATATCGGTTTTTTTTCTGAATAAAAAAAATTATCTGACACGAAATCAACAGAGCCAAACCGGTGCAATTTGCCTATTTTTATGGTTTAAAAAATGACCTTTATGCCTGTACCGGATTACACTCATTTGCATTTGCATACCCAATATTCTATTCTGGACGGAGCCTGTTCCATTACCCCTTTGCTGAAGAAAGCCGCTGCCGACGGGATGAAAGCCATGGCCATTACCGACCATGGCAATATGTACGGGGTTCTGGAATTCATTGCCAGGGCCCGGAGTCACGGCATCAAACCCATTATCGGTTGCGAGATGTATGTGGCCGAAGGCAGCCGTTTCGACAAGCGGGGCCGGGAAGACCGCAGCGGTTACCACATGATACTGCTGGCCAAAAACCTCCAGGGTTACAGGAACCTCTCAAAGCTTTGCAGCCTTGGTTACCTGGAAGGTTTTTACTATACCCCCCGCATTGACAAGGATCTGCTGCGAAAGCACCGCGAAGGGCTGATCGCCACCACAGCCTGCCTGGGGGGAGAGATACCCCAGGCCATACTGACCAGGGGGGAGGAAGTTGCCGAAATCCTGTTGCTGGAATACCTGGAGATTTTTGGCGAGGATTTTTACCTGGAGCTGCAACGCCACGGCCTGGAAGAACAGGAACCGGTGAACCAGGCACTGATCCGGCTATCGCGCAAGCATGGCGTACCCCTTATTGCCACCAATGATTGCCATTACATCGATGCCGGCGATGCCAGGGCACACGACATCCTGGTATGCCTGCAAACCGGACGCGATCTCGAAGACGAATCGCGAATGCGGTATTCCGGACAGGAATACGTGAAAACCCGGGAGGAGATGGCCCGGCTTTTTTCGGATTTGCCCGAAGCCCTTGCCACCACCATGGATATCGCCGCCAAGGTGGAAGATTATGAGATCACCACCAAAAAGGTGATGCTGCCAGACTTCCCCCTGCCGGAGGGTTTCGGGAACCAGGACGATTACCTGGCCCATCTGTCCTTTGAAGGTGCCCGCCGTTTGTATCCCGAAATCACTCCTGAGATCAGCTCAAGAATCGATTTTGAGCTGAAGGTGATCCGCGAAATGGGTTTTGCAGGTTATTTTCTGATCGTTCAGGACTTCATCAACAAAGCCCGGGAGATGGATGTGGCCGTAGGACCGGGCAGGGGGAGTGCGGCTGGCTCGGCAGTGGCTTACTGCACAGGCATCACGGCCATCGACCCCATCAGGTACAACCTGCTTTTCGAGCGTTTCCTGAATCCCGAAAGGATATCGATGCCCGATATCGATATCGACTTCGACGACGAGGGGCGGGACAAGGTCCTGCAATACGTGATCGGGAAGTATGGGCGGGATAAGGTGGCGCAGATCGTGACCTTTGGCACCATGGCGGCCAAGTCGTCCATCAGGGATGTGGCCAGGGTGCTCAAACTGTCACTTTCCGAGGCCGACCGCCTGGCCAAGCTGGTGCCTGAGAGGCCCGGAACCTCACTGGACATGGCTTACCGGGAGGTGCCCGAGCTGGTACAGGCATTGAAAGACCCTGATGCAACCATCAGGGAAACCCTTGAATTTGCCAGGAGCCTGGAAGGCTCTAGCCGGCAGACCGGGGTACATGCCTGCGGGGTCATCATCGGCCCGACCAGCCTGGTCGACTGCCTTCCACTGAGTACCCAAAAAGATACTGACCTTCCGGTGACCCAGTACGACGGAAAGTACGTGGAATCGGTAGGCATGCTGAAGATGGACTTTTTGGGGCTGAAGACTCTCTCGGTGATTAAGGAGGCCGTGCGCAACATCGGGATGCGCTACGGCAGCAAGATAGACATTGAGAACATCCCCCTTGACGACGGGCAAACCTATGCACTCTACCAGCGTGGCGACACCATCGGGACCTTTCAGTTCGAATCGCAGGGCATGCGCGAATACCTCAAGGAACTAAAGCCCACCAATATCGAAGACCTGATCGCCATGAATGCCCTTTACAGACCTGGCCCAATGGATTTTATCCCATTGTATATCAAGCGCAAACACGGGCAGCAGAAAGTAGAGTATCCTCATGAGTGGCTCGAGGACATCCTGAAGCCCACCTTCGGAATCATGGTCTACCAGGAGCAGATCATGCAGGCCGCCCGGATCATGGCCGGGTTTTCCCTGGGCAGCGCCGACATTCTTCGCAGGGCCATGGGAAAGAAGAAAAAGGGGGAGATGGACCGGCAAAAAGCTTTCTTTATCCGTGGTGCCAAAGAAAAAGGCATCGAAGAGTCCCATGCCGAAAAGATCTTTGAGGTCATGGCCCGTTTTGCCGAATATGGCTTTAACCGTTCGCATTCGGCAGCCTATTCGGTGGTGGCCTACCGTACGGCCTATCTGAAGGCCAACTACACCGCCGAGTACATGGCAGCTGTGCTGACACATAACTTCAGCGACATCAAGAAGATCACCGCGATGATGGAAGAATGCCAGCGGCAGCAGATACCTGTTCTGGGGCCTGATGTCAACGAAAGCATCTTTAACTTCGTGGTCAACCAAAAGGGGGAGATACGCTTTGGATTAGGTGCCATCAAGGGAGTGGGGGAGGGCGCTGTTGAAAACATTGTCAATGAAAGGAAAGCCAACGGGCCTTTCAGGCATGTTTTCGACTTTGCCCGGAGGGTGAACCTGCGCACGGTCAACAAGCGGGTTTTTGAATCTCTTGCCAAGGCGGGAGCCTTCGACTGCTTCAGCGGCTGTCACCGCGCCCAGTTTTTCTATTCGGAAGACAACGGGGCAAGCTGTTTTATTGACAAGATCATCAGGCACACCCACCAGGTGCAGCTCAGGGAAAACACTGCGCAGATGGACCTGTTCGAAGAAACCTCCGAGATCAGCCTGCCCGATCCTGCCCTCCCCGAATGCCCTGCCTGGGAAAAGATAGAGATGCTCAGGGAAGAAAAGGATGTTACCGGGATGTATCTGTCGGGGCATCCCCTGGACGACTTTAAAATACATATACAAAGTTACTGCAACACCGGTGTGGGTGATCTGAAGAATCTTCATGCCCTGAAAAACAAAGAGATCAGCTTTGCGGGGATCATTACTTCGGCAGCGCACAAGCACACCCGCAACGGCAAACCCTTCGGCAGCTTTCAGATAGAGGATTACTCGGATACCCACCAGTTGTTCCTGTTTGCCGAAGACTACCTCAGGGTGAAACATTTTCTGGAGAATCAGAATGCCGTGGTGGTCAGGGGCAGGGTGCAGCAAAACCGATTTAAGCCAGACCAGCTCGAGATCAAAGTCAAGGGCATGAGCCTGCTCAGCGAACTATCCGAGAAGGAAAACGCCGAACTGCTGCTGCAGATCCCCGTAGCCGATATCGACGACTCCCTCACGGATCGACTGAGTTCGCTGGCCCTCAAGCATCGTGGCAAAACCCGGCTTAAGGTCAACCTGACTGATCCCCTCGACAATTATTCGGTCGAGATGATCTCCCGCAGTATCAAGGTGGAGCCCATCGGTTTTTTGAAGGAATTGCTCAAACATTATCCGGTTAACTACCGTTTAAATTAAGGCGGCAAATCCCCGCCACATTGTGAATAATTCAATTAAATTTGTGGTTTCTCATTCATCATCAATATTTTCATTATGGCGCTCGAACTGACTGATTCCAATTTTGAAGAAATCGTACTGAAGGCCGACAAACCGGTGCTGGTCGATTTCTGGGCCGAATGGTGCGGCCCCTGCCGCATGGTAGGACCCATTGTGGCTGAAATTGCCGAAGAATATAAAGACAAGGCCGTTGTGGGGAAGCTGGACGTGGACAGCAACCCCGGGGTAGCCATGAAATATGGCATACGCAATATTCCCACCATCTTGTTTTTCAAGAACGGGGAAGTGGCCGACAAACAGGTGGGGGCGGTACCAAAATCTGTGCTTGCCGGCAAGATCGAAGGCCTGCTCTGATCCCTTGCCGGAATAAGAACCGGGAAGGCTGAGTCATCGGCCGCCACCCGCATAATCTTCTTCCTTTGATCAAAAAAATTGACCCGGAAGTCCCCGGACGTTTTGGTAACCTGGAGCTCCTTGCCCGTCAGGTGGTGGAGGGCTTTATTACCGGCATGCACAAGAGCCCTTTCCATGGCTTTTCGGTCGAATTTGCCGAGCACCGCATCTATAACCCCGGCGAAAGTACCCGCCATATCGACTGGAAGCTTTACGGGCGCACCGACAAGCTGTTTGTCAAACGTTTTGAGGAAGAGACCAATCTGCGCTGCCAGATCGTGATCGACAACTCCAGTTCGATGCATTTTCCCGGCAGGGAAGGCCAGGGGGGGGAGGACTCCAAGCTGGTCTTTGCCGTGCAATGTGCTGCGGCCCTGTCCTATTTGCTCAGGAAACAGAGGGATGCCGTGGGACTCAGTGTGGTATCCGATCAGATGGAGTTGCATACCCCTGCCCGTTCGTCGAGTGTGCACCACAAAATGTTGTTCTCTCAGCTTGACAGGCTCTGCCACAAAGACAACAAACAACTCAACAAAACCACCCGGACAGCCGAACTGCTGCATTTGCTGGCCGATAAGATACACAAGCGTTCCCTGGTGGTGATATTCTCCGATATGATGGACAACGAGGCCGCACCCGGATCCATGTTCTCGGCCCTGCAGCACCTCAAGCACAACAAGCACGATGTGATCCTTTTCCATGTTTATGAAAAACAGAAAGAACTCCTGTTTGAGTATAAAAACCGGCCCTACCAGTTTGTGGACATGGAGACCGGACAGTCTGTGAAGCTGAATCCGGCCGGGTTGAAAACGCATTATGTGAAAAGCATGGAAGATTATTTTCACCGCCTTCGGCTGAAATGCATGCAATACAAGATAGACTTCGTACCTTCGGACATACACGAAGGATTTGAACAGGTCTTGCTCTCTTTTCTTGTGAAACGTTCCAGGTTGTTTTAAAACGCCGGGCTTATGAATGGAACACCGATTGTGCTGTTATTGCCGGCCCAGACCCTGATGCCGGTACTGTCCGTTTTGCTGCTTCTTGCCTGGATGGCCACCCTGATGTTTTTTTTCCGTTACCGGCGGCGTTCCAGTCGAAAGATCCACAAACTGCTGGGACGTCTGGCCGTAAAAAATCACCAGAGTGCCAGGGCCCTGATCGAAAGGGAGGAAAAGTTCCGCAAGCTTATCAGCCACATGAACGAAGGCCTCTTGCTTACCGATGCCGGCCATCGCATCCTGTTTGCCAACCAGAGTGCCTGCGGCATCCTGAACGTAGCGCCCGAATTGGTAAACGGAAGGTTGTTGTCCGATTTTGCTGCCGGGCCTACGGAAGCCGCCAGGATAAACGCCGCACTTGACAAAAAACGGCGTGGCTGCCATAGCAGGGAAGAGGTCCAATTGATCCGGAGCCGGAATGATATGTTCTGGGCCAGCCTGAGCATCAGTTACCCCAACGATCTCAAGGAGATAACCGGGGGGGCCATGATCGTGCTGGTTGATATATCGGGGCAGAAGTCGGCCGAACAGAAACTGCAACGGCTGACCACGGGCCTGGTTCAGAAGGTCAGGCAGTTGAATTGTGTTTTCGACATCCAGGAGCTGGCCACCATCCCCGGTATTTCGACCGAACGGCTTTTTCGGGAGGCCCTGAAGATCATTCCCGGGGGGTTGTTGCATGCAGAAGATGCATCGATCGAGATTGTATTCCGAAACCAGCGTTTTGCCACCCCGGGCTACCGGGTCACCGGCTGTGCCTGTAGCTTACCCCTGAAGGTGAATGGCCTTAGGGAAGGGCAAATCACGGTCTGTTATCCGGATCGCTTGCTTTACCGGGTCAAAAACCCCTTTCGGGTAGGACAGAAGGTTTTGCTAAGGAACATCGCCGGCAAGCTCGGGCAGGCAGTTACCGTAAATCAGTTGATGGCAGCGGGGCCCGGGGGCGGGCCTCCCCTTACATGACGTCGACGATCTTGCCTGTTGCGTATTTGCCCCCGTCGAGATTGTCCTTTACCCGGGCAAAGGCATCAAGGGTATATTCTACGTCTGCCAGGGTATGATTTGCTGTGGGGATCAGCCGCAAAATGATGACTCCCCTGGGCACTACCGGATAGGCCACCACCGAACAGAAAATATGGAAATTCTCCCTCAGGTCGTGGGCCAGGTTGGCTCCCTCCGGAGTGTCGCCGTTGAGCACAACAGGGGTGACCGGCGACTGGGTATTCCCGATATCGAATCCCCTGCTTTTCAGACCTTTTTGCAGCTTATCGGCAATAAGCCAGAGTTTCTCCCTCAGCCCGGCCTGCTCCCTTATCAATTCAAGGCGTTTCAGGGCACCCACAACCAGAGGCATGGGCAGGGATTTGGCGTAGATCTGGCTGCGCATATTGTACATCAGATAGGTGATGACTTCACTGGGGCCGGTAACAAACGCACCGATCGAGGCAAAAGCCTTTGCAAAGGTGCCGAAATACAGATCGATCCCGTCCTGTACGCCGAAATGCTCTCCGGTCCCTGCCCCGGTGGGGCCCATGATCCCGCATCCATGTGCATCGTCGACCAGGAGGCGGAAGTCGAAGTCCTTTTTCATGGCCACGATCTCGTCCAGTTTGCCAAGGTCGCCCGACATGCCAAATACCCCTTCGGTGATGACCAGCACCCCACCTCCGTTTTGCTTTGCCAGCAAACTGGCCCGTTCGAGTTGCCTGCGGAAGTTGTCCATGTCGTTGTGGGGATAGACATAACGCTTCCCCAAATGCATGCGCAACCCGTCAATAATGCAGGCATGGCATTCCGAATCGTATACAACCACATCTTGACGGTCGAGCAGAGAATCGATAATGGACACCATGCCCTGGTACCCGAAATTCAGCAGGTAACCCGCCTCCTTGGAAGTAAATTCGGCCAGTTCTTTCTCCAGCTGTTCGTGTTCCGGGGTTTGTCCCGACATCATTCTGGCCCCCATGGGCAGGGCCAGTCCGTATTGACGGGCCGCTTCGGCATCTGCCTGCCGCACTTCAGGGTGGTTGGCCAGGCCCAGGTAGTTGTTCAGGCTCCATACCAGCATTTCCTTTCCCCTGAATATCATTTTATTGGAAATGTCTCCTTTGAGTTTGGGAAAGGTGAAATAACCGTGTACCTGACTGGCGTACTGACCCAGGGGGCCCATTTTGGCGGTTGCCTTTGTGAAAATATCCATCATAAACAAACGTTGGTGTAGTGAGAGCGAAAACTGGGCAAAAATACAACTATATTCTTTGTGCGGAAAATATTTCTTTGCTCGATTGTCATTTCGTTCGTTCCGAGGGCATTATAACTTCGACCAGCTTCATTTGCTGTGCAGTTTCCCGAAAAAAGGTGCCGGGTCGATGCATAGTTTCCTGTAGACAGGGAGTTCAGCAAGCCGGCTTACACCCGGAAAATCCCCTTCCTGCCCCCTCATGTCGGTGATCACCTGAAAGTGCAAATGGGGTGGCCAATCGCCGTTTTCAGGGGCATCGCCTACCTGGCACAGCACATTCCCGGCCTGCACTGCCATGCCCTGGCTCAGCCCCTCGATGGACGAACGGTTCAAGTGGCCATAAAGCGTAAAGAAACGCTCACTCTCCAGCAGGTGTTCCACGACGATGGTGGGCCCGTAATCGCCGAATGTGCTGTTGTCGCGAAAGCTGTGAATCCGGCCCCCGAGGGGCAGGTAGACCTGGGTGCCTGCCCTGGTCCATACATCAACTCCCAAGTGTACCGATCTGGGGGCCCCGGTGCCGGCAAAAAGTGGGCTGCGTTGATATACATCCCTGTTTTCGAGGTAGCCTCCGTAAGCATAGGTGCAGTTTTCCGACTGCATCAGCCCGAAGATGGCTTGCCCGAAACTGACGGTGTCGGCAAATTGCATGGAAGCCAAGGCCCGATTCCCTTCAGACAGGTCGAGCCTGCAGGTATTGCCGGGGTAAAGGTCGGGAAAAAACAGGGGGTGAAACCGGTGGCTGTGTTTTTGAATAGCAGCATATATCGACATTACAAGAATTTTTCCTTGAATAGTTTTTCCATGGCAAACATTTCATCTCTGGCCCTTGCAGCCACGATAAAATCCAGTTCTTTGGCAGCTTTTTCCATTTGCCTGCGGGTTTGGTTAATGGTTTTGCGCAACTGATCCCTGTTCATGTACTGTATAACCGGATCGGCCGCCGGGTTCAGCCCCGTAGTTTCAACATATGCTTTGCTTTGGGCAGGCCTGTCTGCCACAAGGGTCTGGCCGTGGATGGCAGCCACTGATTTCTGTATCTGCGCCGGGGTTATCTGGTGTTCTTTGTTGTATCTTATCTGCTTTTCGCGCTTGCGGTCCGTTTCGTCAATGGCTGTTTGCATGGAACGGGTGATGCGGTCGGCATACATGATGACCAGGCTGTTGATGTTGCGGGCAGCCCTTCCGGCGGTCTGTATCAGCGAACGCCCCGAACGCAGAAAGCCTTCGGAGTCGGCATCCAGTATGGCCACCAGAGACACCTCGGGCAGATCCAGTCCTTCCCGCAACAGGTTCACGCCCACCAGCACATCAAAATTCCCCAGCCTCAGGTCGCGAAGTATGTCGACCCTTTCGAGGGTGTCGACGTCCGAATGGATGTAACGGCAACTCACTCCGGCATGGGTAAGGTAATTGGTCAGTTCTTCGGCCATCCGTTTGGTGAGGGTGGTGACCAGCACCCTTTCGCCAGCAGTGCTGCGGATCCTGATCTCCTCCATCAGGTCATCGATCTGGTTCAGACTGGGCCTTACCTCTATGGGGGGCTCGAGCAGGCCGGTGGGGCGGATCAGCTGTTCCACCACAACCCCCTCGCTCTTCTCCAGCTCGTAATCGGCCGGGGTGGCACTGACAAAGATGGCCTGCCCGATCAGGTTCTGGAATTCCCCAAACTTCAGCGGCCTGTTGTCCAGGGCCGCTGGCAGGCGGAAGCCGTATTCCACCAGGTTCTTCTTGCGGGAAAAATCTCCCCCGTACATGGCATGGACCTGTGAAACGGTAACATGACTTTCGTCGATGACAGTAAGAAAATCGTGGGGAAAGTAATCCAGAAGGCAAAAAGGCCTGGCACCGGGCCTGCGGCCATCGAAGTAGCGGGAATAATTCTCTATCCCCGAACAATACCCCAGTTCCCTCATCATTTCCATGTCGTAGTTGACCCTGTCTTCCAGCCGCTTTGCCTCCATTTCCTTTCCGTTGTTCCTTAAAAAGGCCAGCTGTTCGAACAGGTCGTCCTGTATTTGCCTGATGGCCGATTGCATCTTGTCTTTTGAAGTGACAAATATATTGGCCGGATACACCGACAAATTGGCGGTGCGTTCGATGGTTTTTCCGCTCCCGGGATCGAATGATTCCAGCGACTCGATCTCATCGCCCCAAAAGACAATGCGGTAGGCGATATCGGCATAGGCTGGGAATACATCCACGGTGTCCCCTCTGACGCGAAAGCTGCCCCTGCTGAATTCGGCGGTGGTGCGGCTGTAAAGCCCCGACACCAGATCGTGCAGCAAGCGGTTGCGGCTGAGCAGCTGACCGGTATGCAGGCGGACGATGTTCTCGTTAAAGTCATCGGGATTGCCAATGCCATAGATGCAGGATACCGAGCTGACCACGATGACATCCCTTCTGCCCGAAAGCAGGGCGCTGGTGGTGCTTAACCTTAATTTCTCGATTTCTTCGTTGATGGAAAGGTCTTTCTCAATATAGGTATTGGTGGTGGGAATGTAGGCCTCGGGCTGGTAATAATCGTAATATGATACAAAATATTCAACGGCATTACCGGGGAAAAAGTGTTTGAACTCCCCGTAAAGCTGTGCAGCCAGGGTTTTGTTGTGGCTAAGCACCAGGGTGGGCCTCTGTACCTGCTCAATGACGTTGGCAATGGTAAAGGTTTTGCCCGAACCGGTAACCCCCAGCAGGGTCTGGAAAGGCACCTCCTGCTTCAGGCCGTCGACAAGTTCTGCAATGGCCTGCGGCTGATCGCCCGTTGGCAGGAAGTCGGAAGTGAGTTTGAAGGGCATGGTTTATTTGTCTCCCATTTTGAAGAGCAGCTCTTTTTCTTCACTGGTCAAACTGTCGTAGCCGCTGCGGGAAATCTTGTCGAGGATATGGTCTATTATTTTTTGCCTCTCAGCTCTTTGGGCGTTGTATTCCTCATCGGTAAGCGGCCACTGCCGGGTATGCTCCACCCTCATCCGGGGTTTTGGCCTGAACAGCCGGCCGACCTTCCCCAGGTAGAATCCGAGTACCAGGGCAGGGTCTTTGCCAGACTTTAACATCATGGCATACAGAAATCCCCACAATGCACCCCCCAAATGGGCCAGGTGACCGCCGGGATTGCCTTTGTCGATGCTGATAATATCGAGCACCACAAAGAACAGGGCGATGTATTTCAGCCTGATACGTCCCAGCAGCAGCAGTGGTAGCTGGTAGTTTGGCATGTAGGCGGCAACAGCAATAAAAATGGCGAGCACCGAGGCAGAGGCCCCGATGGCCAGCGAAAAGGCGACCACATCGCCGAATACAGGGAAGATGTTGAAGGCGGCAATATAGAACACAGCCCCCGACAAACCTCCGAGCAAATAGGTAGCCGTGAGGCGGTCGGCCCCGATGAAGTCCCTGAACAGCCTGCCGCCCACATAGAGCACGATCATGTTGAACAGGATGTGCATGAAGTCGAAATGCAGGAACATATAGGTGATCAGTGTCCAGGGCCTGTGCAATACCAACTGGATATTGGAGGAAACCCCCAGCCATCGGCTCATGCCCGCTGCGGCCCCTTCTGCGTTCCACAGGAAAAAAATGACCCTAACCAGGTTCACCAGCACAAAAATGGCCACGTTGATCCCGATCAGTCGCGACAGGACAGATCCACGTATAAAGAAATGTCTGATCTCCTTTACAACGGAAGCATGTGGGGGCATTTGCGAAGGCATTCTCGGGGAACGGCTTAGTAATAAATAGATCCTTTATTTCTCCAGTACCTGATCAGCAGGTACCCAAATACCATGCCACCCAGGTGGGCGAAATGGGCCACGTTGTCGCCGGGCCGGTCGGCAATGCCAAAATATAGTTCCAGGGCCCCGTAGGCCATTACAAAATATTTTGCCTTTACCGGAATGGCAAAAAACAGGTAGATATAGTTGTTTGGGAAAAACATACCGAAGGCAAGCAGAATACCGAATACCGCCCCCGATGCCCCGACGGTGGGTATAAAGAACTTCACGAGGTAGCTGACCAGGGTCTGTTCCGATACCCCAGGCAATACGGTATAGCTGCCGGTTTGAACGAACTGCCGCAGATCGGACAGGGTATAGCCTGCCGCCAGGAGTTCGGATCGCAGACTCAGCATTTCGATGTAGCTGACGCCCAGATGCAGGAAGGCGGCGCCAAAACCGGTAATGAGGTAATAGCTGAGAAAACGCCGGGGACCCATCAGGTTCTCAATGGCCATGCCGAACATCCACAGCGCGAACATATTGAAGAAAATATGGGAAAAATTCGCGTGCATGAACATATGGGTCACCAGTTGATAGGGCTCAAAATCGGGCGAGCCGGGCAGGTGAAGCCCCAGTACCTTGATCAGGTTGATCTGGAAAGCCCCGCCCAGAGAAATGGTCGCAAGAAAAAACAAGCCGTTGATGATCAGAAGATTCTTGACCACCAAAGGCAACAGGTTAAAACCACCGGGTCTGTATTGCATCATGGAGTATTGCTCTTGAATGAAAAAAATAACAGCCTGCTCCGAAAAATACTGCCTTTCCCTTATTGCACAGGCCGGGTCTGAATGTCAAAAATACAATTAAATCCGCTATCTGAACCTGGCAGAGAGTTCTTCAGCATCCAGTATGCTGAGCACGGGCTTTCCTCCGGGCGAATGCTGGGGCATGGCGCATGCAAAAAGCCTGTCTGTAAGTTCGGCCATTTCTTCATGAGAAAGGGCTTTTCCGGGCTTCACAGCCAGCCGGCGGGCCAGCGAACGGATCACACAGCTGCGCAGGTCGTGTCGCGGATCGGCCTGGTATTTTTGCACGTTTTCGATGATGCCCTCCACGAGGCTTTGCAGTGGGCTGTCTTCGTGCATGCCTGCGGGTATGGCGTTGATTGCGAAGGCATTGTTGCCCGATTCATGGATGCCAAATCCCAGTTTGCGGATCTCGTCGATGATCTCCTGCAGGATGCCCGCATCGTTTTCGTTCAGCATGATTGTTTCGGGGAAAAGCAGTTGCTGGGAGCCCCCCCCCCGGTTTTCGGCAACCGCCTGGTATTTGTCGAACAGCACCCTCTCGTGCGC
>SL_3KL_010_SEDDRAFT_10004320_pt1 | contig 12837 bp, 11 predicted proteins | sample SodLakKL_010_SED_2_FD_10381 | JGI IMG/M metagenome (IMG submission 10381)
AAAGTGCTTTTCCACGTAGCGCAAGCGGGCATTTTTTCGAATATTTATTTCATGGACACCATCGTGCTGCGACTTTCCGGAGCCAGGGTTGTGAATGCCGCAGCCGGCCACCAGTAAAATGTCAGCCCCTTCACCGATCTCGATGGTATTATAGACCAAATCCTGCAGATCCGTTGAAGTCAAGATTACCGGGATATGCACGGTGCCCGTTTTTCCGGCCTCGACGATGATATCAATACCGGGTTTATCTTTTTTCGGTATTATTTCTATGCCGGGCAAGGATCGCCTATCGATTCCCTCACCGTCTTTGCGAATGTTGAAGGCTCCCGGCGGTTGATCATGCAGGTCGGCGACTTCTTTGAGTATTTTTTTATCGAGGGCAGTCAGCATAGATTTCTCCCTCCTGTTTGCAGTTTTGTTTGCAGGCACAGGTGGCGCTGTCTCGAATTCTCGGCCAAATCTCATCGCAGGAACCCTGGAGCTGGATACCGCCATCGACGACCAGGATTATTTCATCAACCATGTTTAAGATTTTTTCCTGGTGGGAAATGATCATGGTTATTTTATCTTGGTCATGGCTTGTTCCAATCACATCGATGAGCTGCTCGAAGCTCCAAAGATCGATCCCCGCTTCGGGCTCATCGAAGATCCTGATCCTGGGATTCTGAGCCAGCAAGGTGGCAATTTCAATGCGCTTAATCTCTCCCCCCGACAAGCTGTTATCCAGGGTTCGTTCCAGGTAATCTTCCGGGCAGAGGCCAATATTACGCAAACACTTACAGTCCGAGAGGTCGCCGTGTTTCAGGGCAACTTCGATTAAATCTTTGACTTTCAAGCCTTTAAATCGCGCCGGATGCTGAAAGGCATAGCCGAATCCGCGGCGCGCTCGCTCCGTCACAGTCAAATCACCGATATCCTCTTCCTGGAAGCGCACCCGGCCCGAGGTTTGTTGGTAAATCCCCATGATGACCCTTGCCACCGAAGACTTACCGCTTCCGTTGGGTCCGGTAAGCGCGTACATTTTCCCTTTTTCAAAATTTACGTTGACGTCTTCCAGGATTCGGATCTTCTGCTCGCCGACGTTCAAAGTCAACCCCACATTTTCCAGGCTCAACACAGCAGACACCTCTTTCTTTCTTTCTCTATCTCTCCCTATCTATCTTGCCCTCTTACTCTCTTTGTTTCTTTGTCCCTTTCTCTCTCCGATATAGCAAGGAATCAATCTAAGAGCAATCTTGTGCTGATCCACTTATTGTATTCGCTAAAAATACCAAAACCCCTGCATCGAATTATTGTTTTTAAATAAATTTTATCTTCTCAGGGCTCATCTTTTCAGACCTTTGATAAAATCGCTTAAGGCATCCAGGGGCACACAAAGTCCCCGCCCTTCCTCTCCTTCTTCTACCAGGTACGTGGCGAAGACAACTCCTACGACCTCTCCATCCTTGTCAAATACCGGGCTCCCGCTGCTGCCCGGGTGAATCGGTGCCGATATCTCCATTACACCCTGGCTCATCTCACCATTGAAACGCCTGTAGCCTTCGATGGAGCCGAGAGCGGCTATCCGAGAAAATCCCAGGGGATTGCCGATCACCAGGACTTCTTCTCCCGGTGGAGGCAAACCCTGGTCACTCAACTGGACCACAGGCAGATCCTCCCCCTCAATGTAGGCAGCAGCAAGGTCTGCACCGGGATATTCTACCCAGTTTTTCACCTGGTAGATACCGTGACCGGGAAACAAGACGAAAATCATGCGAGCTTCTTCCAGGACATGCCTGTTGGTAATAATCAACCCCTCAGAGCTGATGTTAAACCCCGTGCCCCCCCGAGTCTGCCTCAAAGAACCTCCAGTGCCCGCTGCTACGACCCGGATATTCACCACCGCCTCGCGCAGTTCCTGGACGGCTGGATCCCCACTTAATTCCCTGGATTCGCTCAAAAAATCAAGGGCCGGCCAGGGAAAAAATCGCAGCAGGGTGCCCAGGGAAAAGATCACAAAAATTAGCACCACCAGGAGCGCAGCCAGGCGGACCAGGAAGAACCGGCGGCTTTGCAGTGGTTCATCACCTTCTAAGGGCTGATCACCGTATTTGCGGTTGAGTTCTTCTGCTGTTTTTTCATCCGGGTAATCTCGCGGGGAATGCACAGGTCAAACCTCCTCCACGGTTCCAGCGAAAATGAAAGAAAAAACCCTGGAAGCACAGGGTTTGCAGGGTCAGCGATGAACGGTCCGGTATGGACATCACTTCAATAATCAATTTCGTCCCCACCGGAAGAAAGGGAAATAGCGGCCTCCTGGCGCCTGCGCAAGAGGCGATAAAGGCTGGCTAGCAGCCCAAAGGTTACGTAGGTGGTCAGGACATAAAACACCATTTCTTTCCAGGCGAGAATGAAGATGATCAAGCAAATCACAGCGGAATGATAGAAGTAAAAAAGGACAATATTCAGGCTCTGGCCCTTTTTCACGGCAGGGTAAGGGATGCGGCTGACCATTAACAGGGCGAGCGCCCCCATGAAAACAGGCGCCATCCAGGTCGTATAAAGATGGTTGTGAAAGACCAGGGAGGCCAGGGCCCCCCCGGCAATAGTAATGGGCAAGCCGGTGAAACTGGGGCTCGAAGAAGCGGTAATGTTGAAACGGGCCAGGCGGTAGGCCCCGGCAGCAGGAAATAAAAGCGCCAGGGTTATGCCGACAATACCGTATTCTTGCAGCACAAGGTTGTACAAAACAGCGGCGGGGACAACACCAAAAGAGACCAGATCACATAAGGAATCCAGCTGTTTGCCCAAGTGCGTACAGACATTTAATTTTACAGCCAGCTTTCCATCAATACCATCCATCACCATGGCAATAAAGATCAAGGAAACGCTTAATTCATAACGCCCGCTGAAAGCATAAAGCAGGGCTAGCATACCCAGTAGCAGGTTCGCCATGGTAAAAAGGTTGGGTAAGGACTTTTTCAAGGCCTGTTTAAAATTCTCCCAGGATCGTTTCTCCTCCACGAACTCGGTCACCTTCCCTTACGGCCAATCGGGCTTCCAGAGGGACAAAAACCTCCGTGCAAGAACCAAAGCGGATCATACCTATCCGCGCCCCCGCCTCAACCTGGTCTCCAGGTTTGATCCAGCAGACGATTCTACGCGCGATGAGCCCGGCGACTTGAATAACCAGCATCTTCCCCTGAACCGTTTCAATTCCCAGCATATTTCTCTCATTCCGTGCAGGCGCTTCCGCTTTATGCGCAGCCAAAAAGAGACCCGGCACATAAGAGGCATAAGATACCTTGCCGGCAAAAGGACAGCGGTTCACGTGGACATCGAATAGTGATAAAAAGATGCTGACTTTCTGGGCTCTCCCTTGAATAAAATGGGGCTCGTACACCTGCTCCACCCGTATGACTTTTCCATCGGCAGGAGCCAGGATCAAGTTGCCCTCGCTGGGAACCGTGCGCCTTGGATCCCGAAAGAAATAGACAGTAAAAGCCGTCAACAATAAAAACACCGGGAATAAGAGCGTGATAGTAAAATAGGATACGGCTGTCAAAACCAGGGCCGCCAGGATGAATGGATAGCCTGGCGCGGCAATGGGTATATTTTTCATTTCACCACAGTTCCGCATGATTCGTTTTTCCCATTATAACAGAAATATTTTCAGAAGTAAAAAAAACATGAAGCCCAACTGCCAGGATTGGGTAAGTTTCCTACCCGCGCTTTTACTTTCCCACAGCATAAAAGAAAATCGTTAGAGCAATTGAGCACTGGCCCATAAATGTGTTATGATAAAATAGCTTGTCGCTGCAGGGAGGCACCCTTGATTTGCCCATTTATCTCCCCCGGATTAAGCCGGAGCAAGGAGGCTTGAAGCGTGAACAGTTCTTTTCGCATAGGCCGCATCTTCGGAATCAACGTGGACATCAATCCCAGCTGGTTGCTCGTTTTTTTCTTGTTTAGCTTTACCCTGTCCACGCACTATTTCCCCGGCATGATTGAGGGCTTTGATACAGCCGTCTACTGGTCCATGGGGATCATCACTACTCTCTTGATCTTCGCCTCTATCCTGCTCCACGAGCTGGCCCACTCCTTGATGGCTATCCGATCGGGCATCCCCATCAAGAAAATCACCCTGTTCATCTTCGGGGGTGTAGCCCAAATGGAAGAAGAGCCGGATCAGCCAGGGGTTGAATTGAAGATTGCCCTGGTCGGTCCGGCTACCAGCCTGGCCCTGGCCTTGCTTGCCTGGTTGATTTACCAGCCGCTCCCCCCGGATCTTGCGATCAGCAACATGATATGGTTTTTGGCCCGCATCAACTTCGTCGTCGGGGTGATCAACTTGATTCCGGCCTTTCCCCTGGACGGGGGCCGTGTCTTGAGGGCCGGGCTGTGGCACTTTATGAAGAGCATGCTGCGGGCAACTCGGGCTGCCGTGGCCCTGGGCAGCGTCTTTGCTTTTTTTGCCATCGGCCTGGGGTTTCTGCTGCTTTTTCAAATGTACTGGGTCTGGGGGCTTTGGTACATTTTCCTGGGTTGGATGCTGTACCAGGCAGGCCAGGCCAGCTACACCCAGCTTGTTTTTCAGCAGGCCTTTAAGGGCGTTTCCGTCTCCCGGGTGATGAGCAGCGAAGTCCAAACCGTGGAGCCCGACCTCACCCTGGACCAGCTGGTGGAGAAGTTTTACCACTACAAGTTCGGCGCTTTTCCCGTTACCTCTGGCGGACGGCTCCGGGGGTTGGTCAGCTACCACCAGATCCGGGAGGTTTCCCAGGAGAAGTGGGCCGAGACAAAAACCAGCCAGGTAATGACCCCGGCCGATCAGCTGGCCATCGCTTCCCCTGAGCAGGAGGCCGTGGAAGTGATGATGAAAATGGCGGCAGAAAACCTGGGTAGGGTGCTCGTGGTTAAAAACGGTGAGCTGGTGGGCATTTTAAGTCGGACGGATATGATGAAGCTGATCAACCTGCACATGCAGCTAGGAACCGAGAAATAGCCGGCGGGCATTCTCTCCAAGCAGCAGAGCCTGTTCCTCTTTCGTTAAACCTGCTTCAGCGATCTCCTTCAAGTACCGGCGCGGTGAAATCAGCGGGTAGTCCGTGCCCAGGAGAACCTTGTCCAGTACCCCGATTTCCCGAGCCACCCGGTAAATGGCTTTGTCATAGAGAAAGGGCCCGGCAGCCGTGTCGTAATAAACATTTTTCAACTTATCCTTGAGCCCCGGCATGAGTTCGAAAAAAAGCAGGCCTCCCCCCCAATGGGCGTAGATAATGGTCAGGTCAGGATGGCGCTCCGCAAACTGGGCCGCGTCTTTTTTGTGTACGGTCCCTTTCCCCACGTAATCGTGACCGACACTTTCGTTAACGTGCAGCAAGAGGGGCAGTTTCCGTTCCAGGCAAATCCCCGCCAGCCGCTCAGCGGCCGAACTTTCCAAAAAGAAGCCCTGTCCCCAGGGAAAAAGCTCCCCGACCCCTACGGCTCCCCGCTCGTGGCACCGGGCAATTTCCTTTTCCATCCCGGCATCCAGGGGGGAAACCACGGCCATCGGCAGAAATCTCCCCGGGTTTGCCTTGGCTGCCTGGAGCACATAATCATTCATCACCCGGCACAGCCCGGGGTCCGAAGAGGCAAAACCGCTTATCAAGGCGAGAGCAACGTTAAAGCGGTCCATTTCCTGCAGCATGTCCTCAACCGTGGCGTACTTGTGGACCGGGCTGGAACAAATGTCCCGCAGAAAATCATCTTCCGCGGTGAAATCATCAATGCGGTGTATGATTTCCGGGGGAAATACATGCACATGCACGTCTATAATCAAATCATCGTCACCCTTCCTTGAATCCCCATGGTTCCGCAGCAGGATCCACGGGGACGGTTCTCGCGGTCCCGGGGCGAGGAAAGCAGCAAATCCGATCGGCACGATCAGCTCCAGGAACCCGGGGGCAAGGAAGATGCCCGGCCGGTTCTAAAACCCCGGTATCCGTTATCATCCCCTGGTTTTTACCTTTAGTTTTTAACTTCCTTGCTTAACTCCAGGGGGCTGGAATTAAAGATTTTTCGCTCTAAAAACTCCTGTTGTTTCCCCTTGTTCCAGTTCTGCACCGGCCGGTAGAAGCCGACAACCCTGCTCCACACTTCCGCAGGCTGCCCACAGGTGGGACACATGTAATGTTCCCCGGAAACATAGCCGTGGTCCAGGCAAATACTGAAGGTCGGCGTGATGGTAATGTAGGGAACATGGTAATTGCCCATGATTTTTTGAATCAGGGTTTTACTTGTTTCCAGGTCGTCCAGCTTTTCCCCCAGGAACGTGTGAAAAACAGTCCCCCCCGTGTAGCGGGCCTGCAAATCATCCTGAAGATCCAGGGCGGAAAAAATGTCGTGGGTAAATCCGGCCGGCAGCTGGGTGGAATTGGTGTAATAAGGCACCTCATTTCCGGAAGTCATGATTTCCGGATAAAACTCTTTATCCATGCGGGCCAGCCGGTAGGCCGTGCCTTCGGCTGGTGTGGCTTCCAGGTTAAACAGCTGACCGGTCTCTTCCTGGAAGGCGAGCAGTTTGTTGCGCATAAAATCCAGGGCTTTGATGGCAAAGCTCTGCCCCTGCGGGGTGCTGATATCCCAGCCGAAAAAGTTCATCAAGGCTTCATTCATACCCACCAGGCCAATGGTATTAAAATGGTTATGCCAGTAACCGTTAAAACGCTCTTTCACCGCCCGCAGGTAAAAACGGGAGTAAGGGTAGAGCCCCAGGTCGGTCATTTTTTCCAGCACATCCCGCTTCACCAATAAGCTCTCCCTGGCCAGCATCATGAGGCGCTCCAGGCGCCTGAAGAAATCCCTTTCGTCATCGGCCAGGTAACCAATCCGCGGCATGTTGATGGTCACCACGCCGATGGAACCCGTTAAAGGATTGGCCCCGAACAAGCCTCCCCCGCGTTTTCTCAGCTCCCGGTTATCCAGGCGAAGTCGGCAGCACATACTGCGGACATCCTCGGGGGATAGATCGGCGTTAATGAAATTGGCAAAATAGGGGATGCCGTAGCGTGAGGTCATCTCCATGATTTTTTCCACGACGGGGCTGTTCCAATTGAATTGTGGCGTAATATTATAGGTGGGGATGGGGAAGGTAAAAATTCGGCCCTTGGCATCTCCTTCCATCATGACCTCGCAGAATGCCAGGTTGAACAGGTCCATCTCTTCCTGGAATTCCCCGTAGGTCTCCTTCTGCAGCTGCCCGCCAATGAGCACAGGTTGATCGGCCAGGACTGGCGAGACCTTCACGTCCATGGTAATATTCACAAACGGCGTCTGGAAGCCCACCCGGGTGGGCACATTCAGGTTAAAGACAAACTCCTGGACCGCTTGCTTCACTTCCTTGTAGCCAATCTTGTCGAAGCGAATAAAGGGCGCCAGGTATGTATCGAAACTCGCCAGGGCCTGCGCACCGGCACTTTCTCCCTGGAGGGTGTAGAAGAAATTGACGATCTGCCCCAGGGCGGAGCGAAAGTGCTTGGGCGGAGCGCTTTCCACTTTTTGTGCCACGCCGGCAAAACCGGTCTCCAGCAGGTCAGCCAGGTCCCAGCCGCAGCAGTACGGGGCCAGGAGTCCCAGGTCGTGGATGTGGAAATCCCCCTGGCGGTGGGCTTCCTTGATTTCCCCGGGATATATTTTTTCCAGCCAGTACTTGGAGGTCACGGCAGAGATGATGTGGTTATTCAATCCCTGCAGGGAGTAGTTCATATTGCTGTTTTCGTTGATTCTCCAGTCTTCCCCACCCAGGTACTCCTGGAACATATTCCCCGCATTTAAAAGCAGGTGACGAAAGTCTCTGAGTTCTTCTCGCTGTCGGCGATAAAGGATATAGGCCTTGGCCGTACGGGCGTGCCCATTCTCGATCAAAACCTTTTCCACGATGTCCTGGACCTCTTCCACGGTGGGAAATCGCTGGTGATACGTTTTCCTGAGGATTTCCACCACCTGGTCGGAGAGGTTTTCAGCAATGCCACGGTCGGCGCCTCCCACGGCCTGGGCTGCCTTGAAGATAGCATCTGTGATCCTTTCCTGGGTAAATGAAACAATCCGCCCGTCTCTTTTCACGATCTTTTCAAGCATGATACGTGTTCATCTCCTTTCAGGCGAAAAAGCTGGTTGAGCTGGAGAGCCGTTTCATCAAATGTGAATTTATATAAAGATGTTTCTTGATAAATGAAGTATTTCCTTCCAGGGTAAATTTCGATATTTTGTGAGCATTCATGCGCAATGCCTAGCTAACCGGGTACAACCTTCGTGGAAAGGCCAAAAAAAAATTTTGCTAACCAGGCATCAACTTCCGTCCAGGGAAAAAACGAAATCTCGCTCTAAAACATATAGGATTTTAGGGATAAACGTCGAATAATTACTTTTGCAGGCAGCACAGCCAGCGCAGTAATGGATCAAAACGAGACAAAATACAGGATAGGGGTGTGATGCGCATGTTTAAACACGTGCTGGTTGCCCTGGACTTTTCCGGGCCGGCCATGGAGTTATTTTCTTCAATCTCTGACCTTAAAAAACTGGGCCTGGAAGAGCTGCTCCTGGTTCACGTCGTCAGGGTCGAACTGGGGGCACAGGACGGTATCAGCCCGGTACAGTTAAAGTTCCTGGATAAAGTGAAAAAGAAAAAAACGGAACTGGAAAAGGAAGGCCTCCAGGTCAATATTGAAGTCCCTGTGGGGGCAGCTCCTGAAGAAATCAAGAAGCTGGCGATCGAAAGGAAAGCCGATTTAATTTTAATCGGTTCCATCGGTGAAAGCAGCCGTGTCAGGGAGCTCTTTCTGGGGAGTACCGTGGCGGACGTGATCCGGGTTGCCCCTGTTCCAGTTTTGATCGAGAAATATAAAACTGAAAAAAAACAGGCCAGCCGCATTCCCATCTTCAAAGACAAGCTGGCCCAAGTCCTGCTGCCCACGGATTTTTCTTCCAGCGCCGAGCACGTGTACAATGAAATGCTCAATTTTGCCGACAAACTGCACAAGGTAGTCCTGCTCCATGTGATCGATAAAGGCGATACCGCGGAAAAAATACGCAAAGTCGAACAGGAAGCCCGGGAACATTTGGGCGAATGGGAAAAGCGTTTCGCAGAAAAAGGAATCGAAACGGAAATTCTGATCAAAACAGGTCCCCCGGGGCAGCAGATTATCTCCTCCTCCGGGGATTCCACCCTGATTGCCCTGTCCAGGAGAGGCCGCGGCCGCCTGGCGGGGCTGCTGATCGGCAGCACGGCGGACCAGGTCATCCGCAGGGGCAGCCTCCCCGTCTTGCTCTTCGGCAAAAAATAGTCGTTTCCCATCCACCCGGCGCCAGCTGCTGAAAGCAAAAAGAAGGTGCAGCTAACGACAAAACAAGCTGCACCTTCTTTATTTTATGCCATCATTCTAACAATCCCGGTACCGAGGCCTGTGAAATAAGCCTCTGGACGCAATTTCTCCGCCCAGCTAGCTTAGTCTTCGAAGGCCTCGCTAACCTTCCATTCTTTCCATACATTTCCGACGAGCTCCGGCCCTGGCTTTAGCACCTTTTTGCCCGGTCTCCAACCTGAAGGTGTCGCTTCCGTCCCCTTGCTGTTCCTCACGTGTTGGAAAGCCTGGATCTGCCTGATGCTCTCGCTTACATTCCTGCCCACCGGAGGGGTCAACACTTCAAAGCCCTGCACGTTCCCGTCGGGATCTATGATAAACCTGCCGCGAGTTTCGATTCCGCTATCCTCATCATAAATACCGTACATTTTTCCAATACTGCCATCCTGGTCCGACAACATGGGGAAAGGTATGCCTCCGTCGACCATTTTGGACAGTTCATGGTCGTTCCACATTTTATGCACAAATACACTATCTACACTCACGGACAGAACCTCTACGCCCATTTCTTGAAATTCCTTGTACTTTTCAGCAACTGCTGAAACCTCCGTTGCTCAAACGAAGGTAAAGTCACCCGGGTAAAAACAAAGGATCACCCATTTGTCCTTGTACTCGGAAAGACTAAAGTTCATAAACTTCCCCTGGTAATACCCCGGAGCGGTGAAATCCGGTGCCGGCTTGCCAACCTTGATCATCTGTCTTTTCTCCTCCTTCACATCTGAAGTGGTCCTTTCACTCTCAGGTGCAGCGGGTTTTTTGGCAATCTCAGGCCGCTTACACCCTGGCTTGAACTCCTCCGGCATGATCCAGCCTCCTTTCAAAATTGGTTATACATACATATTAAGCTAGTCAAAACAAGGCGTCAACAGCATTCAGTACATTTGCTTGTTTTGAACATAGATTAAATATCTGAATTGCGATAATTATTTTACACGCCCTGGGTTCAATGCTATAATAGAGTCAAATCAAGTTAGAGAGGAGATTATGCCATGGCCCCCGAGTTGAATAAAATGAACCTGGGTATCTCCGAAAGCCTGCAGCGCTTTTCGGAATCAATCCAGGAAGCCCTGTCCTTAATCTTCAGCGGATTTCACAAAGCCCAAAAGAAAGACCTGGATAAAGCCGATGGGATTCTCCAAGCCTCTCACGCTCTCTTGGATGAACTGCAAAACCAGGTTTCTGCTGACTCATCCATCAAGGCAGAAGAAATCGCAGTAACCGTTTCCATCATCAATAACTACAAGAAAGTCCTTTTCAACCTGGAAAAAATAAGTTTTCATACCATGCACAAGAACCGGGAGGGTATTCTCTTTACGGAAAAAGCCGTCACGGAACTGGAAGAACTCTTCCGCGGGCTTAACGGCCTTCTCTCACATATGAACGATGTGGTTAAAACACAGAACCCGGTGCTGATCGATTATATTCTCCGGGAAAAAAGAAAGCTTAAGAAATTGGCCCGGGACTTCTCCCTGGAACACCAGGAGCGGCTGATCAAGGGGATTTGCATGGCCCAGTCATCTGCTACTTATCTGTATATTGTCGAGGCCCTGGAAGATATCCTCTGGCACCTGCAAGCCATTGTGGATGAGTTGAAAAAATAACCTGACGCCGCAGCATGTTGAAGAAATCATTTTTCGCGGAAAAACCATGATTCCTCTCGCCATCCAGCCTGGCAGATGGCACCGGGATCATGGTTTCAACTTTCCAGCGCAGCCCATCACTTCGCATGAGCACCGCACCGTGATGATCCGTACGATAAACATCGATTCCTTTCTTCTCCAGGGCTGTGAGCGTATCGGCATGGGGATGGCCAAACGGGTTGCTGCCCACGGTGATCACAGCAGCTTGAGGAGACACGGCCTCCAGTAAAAACGGCAAGTTGGTTACGCGTCCCCCGTGGTGGGGCACTTTTAAAATATCGCTTTGGAGCGATACCTGCTCCCGCAGCAAGAAATCCACGGCAGCCGTTTCCGCATCTCCGGTTAACAGCATGCTGTTCTGACCGTGGGTTAAGCGCAAAACAAGCGAATTGTTGTTAATATCGCTGCCGGTTCCCTGAAACCCTTTTGTCGGAGGCCCCAAAACCGCTGCCTGAACCGTATTTCCCAGGCGCAGGCGAGCCCCCGCCTGCACGATTTCCCGGGGGATCTCTTTTTTTTGGGCCAGCGCCAGCAAGCGTTGGTAGTTCTCATTTTCTGTATAATCGGCATTCGTGACGAGGACACCGACCGGCATTTCTTCCAGGACGGCCAAAAAACCACCGAAATGATCCTCGTGGGGATGCGTGATAATCATCATGTCCAGTTCCCGCACCCTTCTTTCAGCCAGGAAGGGCAGCAGAACCCACCTCCCTACCCGGTCCACTTCCCCCAGGTAAGGAAGACAACCTCCGCCGTCCAGCATGATCTGCTTGCCATCTGGCGTTCCGATATAAATTGCGTCACCCTGTCCTACATCGAGAAAAACAACTTCCAGTTCTCCAGGCTGGGCGTCAGTAAATTGCCAGCCGACCAGCAGCAAGATCATCAAGAAGAGACCGATGAAGAGGTGCGCGCCGCGAAGCTGAAAGCTGGTTTTCCTCCACTTCTCTCGTATCCAGGAGAGCCCACCCCCGGCCGTAAAGCTTAAGGTGCTGTAATAAAGCACCAGCCAGGGCACCCGGGGTGGAAAAACCGTGTAAGAAGAAAAAGGCAAGGCGCCGATTGTTCCCGTGATCAAGAGCATGTAGGCCAGGAGGGGATAATTGGCCAGGTTGGCGATCCCCCCGGCAGCAGGAAAGAAAAGGGCCAGCAGGGAGGAAATCAGCCCGATGCCCAAGACCAGGGCCATCACGGGCAAAACCAAAAGGTTCGTAGCCAGGGCCAGCACAGATACCTCCCCAAAGTGGTAGGCCGTCAGCGGAAGCACACCGATCTGCGCCGCCAGTGTCACGGCAGCCAGGGAGGCCAGTTTTTCCTTGAAGGTAGATCGTGGGGACAACGGTTCACCCGGCATTTCTGCAGACCCGGAACCTATCACACCCTCGCGATCGACGAAAGGGGACGGCTGATCGGACGTCTTCACTGCCACGGGAGCTTCCCCGGCCTGGGACGGGAAGTTTGAAGCAGCAGGCGGGCCAGGGAGACCTGGAACCAGCAGCTTCCTTATCTTATCTTCCAGGGGGGAGGCCAGCAGTAAAATGGACAGGGTTGCCGCGTACGAAAGCTGAAACCCCACGGAAAACAACAGCAGGGGATTATAAAAAAGCGTGATTAGCGCGGCAGCAGCCACAGCCGTGGGCAGATCCCTGCGGCGACCCAGGCAGAGCGCCCCGGCAGCCAGGGTGATCATCGTAAAAGCCCGCAGCGTTGCCGGCTTCATCCCCGTCAGGTAAGTATAAGTAAAGAGCATGACTGTGATAAGGAAGAAAGCCGCCCAGCCGCTTAGTTTGAGCCTTTTCCCTGCTGCCCAGAGC
>SL_3KL_010_SEDDRAFT_10004321_pt1 | contig 12835 bp, 25 predicted proteins | sample SodLakKL_010_SED_2_FD_10381 | JGI IMG/M metagenome (IMG submission 10381)
AACCAAAATGCTGGCCAACATCTTTTATTGTTTGACATTTTAGCACAAATTTCAAACCTACCATACAATTGCTCGTGCTTGTCTCTCGATGTAAGCATTACTCTTGTAAAGTCATAATGGAATTCACCAAACCACTCGTTTGACGTACCAGATTCTTCTTTAACCAAAAATCTGACAAGAGGTAGGTTTTTGAAAAAATGCAAGTTATCACCATCGGTGGTATATGAATTTGTTTGTTTATGTGCACGTCCCCACCTTTCAGCCGTGTTCCATTTGGTTCTATCTAACTCACCTAATTCAAACATATCTTCAAATGTAAGTGTTCTGTCAGACCTACGTTTATCAAGTAAGTATGTTGGTTTAACCAAATTTAATTGATAACGTAATTTAAATCGTTGAACCAAAAACCAACCTTCAATTCTCTGTAAAAATATTCCAATTTTATTTAGCATCGTACTTTTTTTTGTTTACCTTAAATTATTTGGATTTTTGCCGTTTATTTCTATATAAAAAGAATCGAGTTCTTCAATCAACCTAAAACACCTATTTTTTAAGATGTTATATGGTTTGTGTCGTTCACTATATTCTTTTTCAAACAACTTTAAAGCAACATCTATTTGTCGGGGATTTTCTTTTGTGTATTTTTCACGTAAATCATCATATTGATTAAAAACCCCCATCGACAAATCTCCGACATCAAAAAGTATGTTCAATGTTTCTTGGAGTATGTCGTCATGTTGTTTATCGTTTATTCTTTTTTGTCTTTTTAGTGTAATGAATTTTTGTTTTTGTTTCGCAATTTTCTCTGCACAAATATAGAGTTTTTTTGCATAAATAACTTCTTTTGTTTTGGTGTGTCCATCGTTGTTTTTTTCGGTAGTATCAGTCATTATAGTAATAAATTAGTAATGGTTTAACAATTTATTTAGAGTATTTGCCGACAGCTAAAATCATTAAATTATCTGGGGCATCATCACCCAACTCATTTTTAACGATTTCATTGGCGTAGTGGTCACTAAATAAGTCACCAACATTTATCCAAGTCCTGTCTTTTATTTCAAACAACAATTCATCAGTATCTTCATCATAATATTGAACCGTTATTCTTGGTGTTGATTTTTTATATGTATTTGACATAATTATTCGTTAAAATTTTTATTTACAGTTATTTTTTGTTTTTCGAAAATAAGGTTTTCGATGTTTGAAATACACTCTCCCATTGTATTAACTCTTTTGTTTTTTATGATATCAAAAGATTTTCCTTTGTCATTTCTTTCAAACAAAGTAAACTCACACTTTTCGTCAGCACCAATGATTATTTGAATTTCGAGATTTTTTTGGTCTGCAATGATTAATATTCTGTTGTTTTCTTCGTCATTGGTGATTTTAACAACAAAACCACAACTAATCCCCCATTCCAAAAATTTAATATGTGCACTTGTTTTCATTTTATTTTTGTTTAATGTGAATATTATACGCTCTTTCAATTAACTTTCCCGCATCTTTAGGATTCATACCACTATTGTAAAGTTTGTTCATCCAATTAACACTTAAATTAGATTCATCAACCCATTCATAATGCTCATCGTAGAAGTCATCTGTCATTGCATCTACTGCAGCATCTGCCCAACCATCAAAATCCGAACTATCGGGAATGGATGTGATGTATTTGTCGAGTTTGATTCTGTTGAAATCCATATCTTTTTTGTTTTTTATGATTGTATTTACAAAAGTAAGAAAAAAAATCTAATTTACCAAATTTATTGTGCATTATTTACTAAAAAGTTTATTATTTGTTTACCAATGTATTCGGTGTATTGGGGTGGAATGCTTTGTGCAAGTTCTTTTTGACTTTACTCATTACATATCGATTTTTGTTGTTAATATTGTTGCGGTTTTTGATGGGCGAGTTAGTGCAACGTATTTAATTTGATTACGTTCTTTAATCAATGGGTTGTGATTTATATCGTTTTCAATGACAAAAACGTGTGAATACGTACTGCCTTGAGCTTTATGTGCTGTGATCGCATATGCGTAATCCATATCTTTGGCGATAATATTTCGTTCGTCTCTATAAACACCATTCAAATACTTATCAATGGTTTTCATTAGAATGTTTTTTCGTCTGAATTCATAGTACTTTTTCCACATTTTTTTGTTCTTCATCCCCTTATCTTTGAAGAAATCATGTGTTTGTGCGTACATATGCAAATTTTGGTGGTTATTGGCATCAACAATAAAAATGTCTTCATAAGAACGTTTATTGTCGTCCAAAATTTCAACAATTTTTACGTTGAAACCCAAAATACCGTATTCGTTTTCTTCAATTTTTGATTTACTAACAACCCTATAATCAGCAGAATTTTCAATGATGTTGTATCTAAAACCTTTTGAACTAATGGTTCGATAACCCATCAATAAATCACCAACTTCAACAACATCACTAGTTTTTTCAAGCAATCGTTTTCTGATGATTTTATTTGCAGCCATAACCGTATCATTTCTCCAGGCAATGACTTTACAAAAGTCGGTGTCTGTTTTAAATTCACTGCGTGAATAGCATTCTAAAATCGCTTTCCTAAATTCCTTTTTATTTAAAAGAAATATGACGCCTTCACCAAAATCGTTTAACTTAGTTCTTCTTTCGAATTCGATGTTGGGTTTTGTTAAATTATTTCTTATTTCATCATAAATGAACATTAAGGGATTGCTATTGGATTGTCTTTCGATTTTTGTTAGTTGATGAAATAGTTTGTTTTTTTGATTTTGTAAAAAAACCACAGATTCTTTTTCACCAACAGGTGGTATTTGTGCGGGATCCCCCATATACAAAACATTTGTACCACTTTTTTCAACTTGTTCATTTATTAGGTTATATAGTTCTTGGTTAATCATTGATGCTTCATCAATAACAACCAAATTATAATCATTAATTCTTGGAATTGCAATTGGATTAAATATGGGATTATTGGGATTGAAATCATCCAAATTAACATCGGGTCTTAATCCCAATAAACTATGAAGTGTTTGACCAATTCGCTTTGTTGTTTTCATAACCACTCGTTTTGCTTTATGAGTGGGTGCGCTAACAACAACACCGCCACGATATTCGTCAAGTGTTTTTTTTACAATACTCGTTTTTCCCGTACCAGCAAAACCAGCTAAAGTAAAGAAGTTTTCGTTATTTCTTTCACTCAACCACTTGTTGATGTTTTTTAATCCGTCAAATTGTTGGTCGTTAAACGTTATTATTTTGCCGGTAGGAAGTAATAGTTGATTTTCAGCAACGTCTTTGTTATAACTCATTTACGATTTTGGAATTATTTAAGTTTTTTATTTAAATTTTTAATAACTGATTTATATATTGTTATTTCTCCAACATAACGAAAAAATAATTCTTTTTCTATTGTATTGGTGTGGTCATAAATGAGATTTTCAAGATCACAAATTTTACTTTCATACTCTACAATAAGTTTTTTTATTTCTGATTTCATAGCACTGTCTAATGAAGGTGGATTTAGTAATATTGAACCCTCTATATAGTAACCTCCTTTAGAATATTGTTGTTCAGCAAATCCCTTTGTTGTTGTTACAAACACAGGTTTATTGCTTTCAGAATCGGATAATATATAACACGTCACGCCATTATTAAATGCTGTTACCAAATCATCTTCAAATTTTTCAACAATATTTTTGGCTTCCAAATACTTTTCATAATCAATTTTTTCCATAATACGTCATTTTTTTTAATTTTGTTGTTTAACATACAGTTGTTTATGTGTTGTGGTGGTTATTTATAAACCACTAATTTAAAGTCGGTTGTTGTGTTTTTTTGTCCAGTTTTTATGTAAATAAACAAGACAATTTTAATCAATACCGACAAAAAAATTCATTGCGTCACCACTAACATCTTCCATTGTGGTGTCTTCTTTTTTCTTTTCATTCACAGGTTTGATTGATTCACCAGAAGTCTTTGTTTTTTCTGTATCGTTTTTTTGTTTAGGCATGTCTTGTATTGCTTCAACCATTTTTTTGATTTCCACAACACACATAGAATAGCCTTTTTTGTGATACTTCAATGCCCTTTTAAGTGTTGAAGCCGGATAAGTAATTTTATTTATCATCAACTGTTTTTTGACCAAATCAATAAAAGAACTTTCTCCATAATACACATTTTCTGTGTCTATGGCAAACATTGAAATGGTAAAATCAAATGCATCAATAGAAACCTGCGGATTATCAAAATAGATTTTCACCAAATCAAAGGTTTTGTTGTTGTATTTGAGTTTTGTGCCGTTATCACCATCCCAAACAACATCACAATTTTGGTCAATAAAATATTTTTTTGCTTTATCGTATTCTGTTTCATTTGGAAAGAATATGTCGTAATCGCTGCTTATTGGTTTTGAAGAAAAATAATCTCTAATGCACCCACCACCAAGCCAACACGTAACATCTGCCTGTTCTTTTAATTCAGACAAGATTATTCTTTTAGCCCATTCAACAGCATTTGTTAGTTGTATCATATAAATATCGTTTTTTTATTTACCAAATCCATACCAAAACCCTAAACCAATGATGTAACCGAAATCATACCAACCACCATTATTATTTATGGCGTAGATAACGATGTCATCATAAATCAGACTTCCAATAAATGAAAAGATGATAATAAATCCATGTAGAATTCCATACCAAAAACCATATATAATTGTTGCTTCGGAAATACATTCATTCAAATGAATGCCGTGTGCACAACCAGCAAACAAAACCAAAATTAGCAATAACCAAGTTATTTTGTGTTTGAACGATTTTTTCATAAAATTTTATTTAATATTTAAATTTTTTTATAACCAATGTTTGACATCGTATGCTTTATAATCATACAGATTTGGTCCATAATGAGAGTATTTTTCATTTACACCATAAACAATTACATCACCAGTTCTAACATTTTCACATTCCCAAGACCAAAAACCATCATCGTCTCGAACGGGTTTTGAAACAACCTTGGATTCAATGCCGACACCATATTCAAATTCATAGTGTATGTCGCCAATGTTAATTTCTTCAACAATAATATTTCCTTTTGTATGTGTTTTGTTTTTTTCCATAATGCAAATATACGATTTTTTTTCTATTGTTATTATAAATTCAAGAGTTTAATTAAGTTTCTAATCCATTTTTCATCCGCATCTTCTTTTAATACGACCTCTGCATTACAATCATCATTATCGATAACGATTACAGAATATATGCCAATATCATCCGTTCTTTGGTGTCTTGTTATCACAAACCGAAAATTTGGATATTCTTTTTCGTATGTTTCCCAATTAGGGTCTGAAAAATCTTTAAATCCGTTTAATTTCATTGTTATTTCATTTAAGTTCCAGTTTTTTCCATATAACGATATTCTTCAATTGTAATTGTAGCAATCATTAGTTCTTTTACGTTATTATCATACATTAGAATGATGAAATAAGTACCATCTACATTATATTTTTTTATGTAAAACGGCAGATTTCGTTCATCAAAAAATTCTTCCCAATTACTTTCCACTGTAACATCTTCAAAGAAGGTTGGTAGTCTTCTGGCATCAAATCTAACCACATTAAATATGGTATTAGATGGATATGTAACTACTCTGCCATAAAATTCATCGGTATGAACAACTCTATCATGATAGGCGTGATTAATTGAATCTCTATCTATTGATAGTTCCACAAATATTTCTGCAGTAATATCTGTGATGTTATAAGCGATTTCTTCTTTTGTTAGTCTTTCTTGCATTCCCAAAAAAGAGAATAACACTACGAAAATTGGTAATAAATAATACTTCATACGTTTTTGTTTTTTAAATTGTTATTATTTGAGATTTAATTTTATTCATATTTATGTTATTCCATTCAATAAAATTAATTACTGCTGAATAACATGCATTCATATGGTCATATGGATTTCCATTTCCAAAAACAACTTCATCAATACCTAAATGATTTAGGTCGAAATAGAACAGGGATTCTCTATTTTGAACAATTGACCATATTTTTTTAACGGCAATCATAAGCCAATCCCATGATGTATGGAATTTTAAATTAATATCATAAATCAGGTATGGTTCGCCTTGTTTGTCGAAATCCATATCAATGATTGATGTTAGGTTTTCAGGAATTTCCAGACGTTTTCCGTCTTTACATCTTTTGTCTGGCACATACCAATCCAAGAATTCTACAATTAGGTTGTTGCCATAGTCATAATCGATATTATAATTATTTTCCATATTCGTTTTTCGTTTAATGTTCGGTTGTATTAACAAATTCTTCCATTTTGTTTAAGGTTTCGAGATACCATTCGTTATCATCAGCAATAACTTGTTTGCCGAATTCAATATGAGCAAGCAATGCACGTTTTTTTGTAAAACAAAAATCATGTTTTAGTTGCCAATTATTAAATTCATCAATAATGGCATTCATTCCTTTTCTATCTTCAACCCAAGTTTTTGGTATACTATCCTCGATTGGATATTTTTTTATAAATAAATAAATAAATTTTTTTCTCCATAATTCACATTAATTTAGATTGATTTTACGAAATTATTTATGTTAAGATATACGTTATCTAGGTTTTGATTAAATTCTGACAACGCATCATTCATTGCGTATTCTGTAAAATTAGATACCATAACGAATTTTTTTGATGGATTATCTTCTGCTTCTTTTATGATATACCTGCAAAAATTCTCCAATAATGAATTGCCCAATGAAGCACCGCCCCAATCAAAAAACAACACATCATATGAAGAATCAAAAATAACGTTTGGGTTATCGGTTACATTTAATTTTAATCCATCAATTAAAACATTTTTTGATTTTAATGGTGTTTCGACAACAGATTTAAATTCATCCCAACCATCTTCAACTGCTGCAGAAAGCATAAAATCATGTAGATATATAATTTTTCCTTTAAGGTGTTTATAATCATCGACAACTTGTGTTTTTAATTTACACAACCAAATTTTTTCACCTTTTTTACCAACCCAATCAGTGTCATATAATTCATATGTAAATAAATCATCATTTTCTTCCAAATCAATTTCAACATTTTTATCTAATCCAACATAAACAAATTCGTTACATTTAAGGGAAAAGTGTGATGTTGCATTAATGATAAAATTCCTATGACATGGCCTAATAAATATTGGTAAAGAGTTAATGGGAAAACAAAAGTGTTCTACTTTTGTGTTAACTATGTTAGATAAAGGTTCTAATGGTTCTTCCAAATCAACAGAAAATATTTTATTGTTGAAATGCTTTTTAAATTCTGCTGCGAATAATCCTCTACCAGCACCGCAATCAACAATTGGTTTATTATCTGCGATTTCTTTAATTACTTCACAGAATTTTTTATCTATTTCACAAAAAATTAGATTGCTCATGATTGTATCGATTTTGCTTTCTCAAAAATTGGTTTCATGTGCGGGTTATACGTAAAGGTTTCGGTTTTCATAATTTTTGGTTTTTTAATTTATTTAAGACAGTTTCATATGTTTTTTCACTGGCATCAACACTGGTTTCAAAATTTCCGTAATCAATATAATCCAAATCAAAGTTTTTATTACCATCTTTTGTTATCCATTTTCCAGAATGAGAACCCCATACAGCACTACCATCATCATTTTCCATTGAAAACACCCAAACAAAAAGACTAAAATTCTCATTCAGCCATAAACTTATATGTGAGAACGTTGGAGCAGATGCGGTTTTTTCTTGGGAATTGAATCTGCCGTGTTTATAATGTAGTTTACTTGTTTCATCATAATACGCATATACTTCACAATCAAAACCCAAATCTTTTAAGATTTTGGCTATTTTGTAAGAACAAACATCTTCCTTAATATCATTATTAATCTTCATCATATACAACGCTTTTGATTATAAATCTACCTGCTTTATGGTTTGAATCAAAATCTTTGGTTTCGATTTCAATTTCTTTAATGTGTTCTGTAATGGTTTGTTTTGGCATTGTTATAATGTTTTTCCTTTTTTCAATTTATACATCGCAATTTTATACGATCTTCTTTCTTTATAGTTAACCCAAGACACCCCAATCACTGCTTCAAGGACGGTTGTTTTTAGCACTCTAAAAAAATATTCTTCCAAATCAACATCAATTTGTTTTTTAAGTTCCCACCTATTTTCGGCATCAGTAAAACCCGAAGCTCGTGCAAAATCGAGGTTAATGGGATGAACCTTCTTTTTCTTTCGGTCAACCAAAACAAACATACCTGATTCGTTTCGATAATAAGAAAATCTTTTCTTTATTCTTTTCAGTACTTTTGTTTTCATTTTTTTGTTTTTTTTATTGTTATGCAAATATACGTAAAAAAACCACAAAAAAACAAATTTTAATTAATTTTTTTCTTGCAATCGCAAAAATTTTTTTCTACATTTGTAATAAAAAATATGTATATGAAAGCAAATTGTTTAAGAGAAGGGTGTTTTTACATCTTAAAAGGTGCAAAATATAGTAATAGTCATCAAACAAAAAAGATTAAGGTTATTGAAATCACCGAAAAAACCATTTTTTACATAAACAGTGATATTTATTTTAACAACAACAATAATTTCACACATCCATTTTCAACAAACAGACAATTAATGATAGATTTTGATGATGAATGGATTGTAATTGAGTTTGTGGGAGAAGATAATTGTGTTGGTGGTATGTGCCCACATCAAAGAGAATTTTTTGGTGACATACCGTAATAGATGATGAATTTTTATTTGATTGAAATACACTCAAATTTTGCACTACTGGTTTCCCATGTATCGCCAATATAGCATCTATCCAAAAAATCTTTAAGGGTTTCTTTGGTGTAAATATCTTCATCGGACAAATCCCAAACTTTCCTTATGTATGATTCCGGGAATTTGTATGATTTATGTCCTCTACCGGTTTTATCGGTAATTGAAAAAAACTTTTCTGTTTCGCCACCAGTTTCTTTTGTTTCATTAATCTTCTTATGGCTTTTCATTTTATCAATAAAAACCCTCATTTCTTTGCTCATATCTCATTTTATGTTTTTTAGTGATGAGTTATTTCCAATAAATACTATTTCAAGTTACTAAATTTCGCTTTTTTCAATACCGTAAGCAATTCCTTTAATGTTTCGTAATCATCAAATATGCCGAGTTCGGGCGTGTTGAAAAATTCGACATAAAGGCCACCACCATTTTCATCATCACATTCACCTGAAATTAAAATACATTTTGGTCTTTTAAACTCATCTTTTATTTCATACACAAAATAAGAAAATGGTTCATCCCCGCTTTCTTCTGCAGACACATATTCTTCTTCAAAACCTAATTTAGTTAAATTTTCTCTTGTTAATTTTTCCATAGTAAACAGTCGTTTAGAATTAATAATTTATTTTTTTACAATAACATTAATCATACCAGGTAATCTACCATTACCATATTTTAGTAATTTGAAATATTTTTCATCACCATCTCACTTTTCTTTAATAAGGTGAATTATATTTGAAACAAAATTATTTCTCAGTAGTGATAATTGTTGTTTTTGCATTGAAAATCCGTTGGTGAGTTCATCGTATTCATTCTTTTCAATTTCTCCTGCTTTGAGTTTGTAATCCAAAGCACTTAAATTATCCTCAATTCTTTCAATCTTTTCATCAATGAACTTTATAACATATTCAAAAAAGATAAGTGGGTGTGTTTCCCACATAATCGTATTTAGTTTGTCGTTATCAAACAATCTTTCACCACATTCTTCAATGAAGTATTTAACCTCATCTTCAGATAGTGATGACAACAAAACACTCAAACCTTCATAGTTGTTTGAATTGTTTTCGTTATCTATAACGATATTAATTAAATTGTCAACCGAATTTTTATCCATGTCATTATTTTTTTGTTTGTTGCAAATATACAAAAAGTTTTTTAAGTAAGCAAATGTGTGTGTGAACTACCCACCCACAGCAGAGCTGATGGGATGGGCTTCCTGCTTCATAGATTCAACTAATGTTGACATCTCCACAGGCTCTACGGACAATTCCTGCCCTGAATTTTCTTTATGTAAAGCGAACTTTTTGATATTTCTTGCTGCTAACAAGTCTCGCTCGTTAACTTGCCCACAGCTTTTACATTTCCAAACTCTATCAGATAACTTTAAGTCTTTGTTGATTAACCCACATTCACAAGTTTTTGAGCTTGGAGCAAATCGACCAATGCGAAGTATGTTTACTCCATACCATTCAGCCTTATACTCAATCATTCGATTGAACTCTGACCAACTCACATCTGATATTGCTTGGGCAAGACAATGATTCTTTATCATGTTTGATACACCTAAATTTTCGAGGCAGATAGTTTGATTCTCACTAACTAATCTCGAAGAAACTTTGTGCAAAAAGTCTTGTCTTTGGTTTTTTATTTTTTCGTGTAACAATGTTACACGTTTGTTTGCTTTCTTTCTATTTTCGCTTCCTTTCTTTTTCTTAGAAGCTCTACGTTGCAACACCTTTAACCTGTCAATACTGTTTCTAAGAAACTTTGGATTAGCTATTGCTTCTCCATCACTTGTAACAGCGAAATCTTTAATTCCTAAGTCTATTCCAATAGTTGTATCTTCAATTACTTCCGTTTTAGGTGGACACTCTATGCCTGTATCACAAAGGATAGACACAAAATATTTACCAGTAGATGTCCTTGAAATCGTGGCAGATTTAATAGTACCATCCAAGGGTCTATGTAGTTTAATATTAATACCCTGCTTCTTGAATTTAGGTATTACCAACTTTCCACCCTCAACATTAACGTTTTGTGGAATATGAAATGATTGTTTATCATGTTTTGATTTGAACTTAGGAAATCCTGAACCTTTGAAGAACTTTTTGTATGCTAAGTCCAAATTCTGTAAAACAGATTGCAATGACTGACTGTTTACTTCTTTTAACCATTCACATTCTTTCTTTAATTCAACTAATTGTTTCTGTAAATCAAATCTACTGTAATTGACTTTAGCACTCAAATAAGCATTTGTCTTTGTCTCCAATGCAAGATTATACAAAAACCTACAATGTCCAAAATGCTTAGACAGTAGAACTTCTTGTTCTTGATTAGGGTAAAGTCTATAACGAAATGCTTTATACAATTTTAGTATTTTTATTATTTTGACTAAAGTTACAATATTATAACGTAATAACCAAACAAAAGATTCGCTTATATCCCACCCACGCTAAAGCGATGAGTGGGATTTACGCTCCAATATTAATTAAATTTACTTTCGCTCATATCTTGCAATTTTTTCTTTTAGCGTCCATATTCTTAAAGCACCCAACCTAATGATTTGTTGTTGTTCTTTTTGATTCATCTTTCTTGCTTTTGTGTTTCTTTTGGCTTTTTTCTTTACATATGCCTTTACTTTAAATCTTTTTTTGTAATCAACATATGATTTGCATAAAATAATACCTGCTTCTTTTGGCACCAAATCCTTACATTTTTCATATATGTTTTCAGGAAATGCGTAATAAAACTCAACAATACGATTTTGACGGTCATAATGCCCGTGTATTTTTTCAAAATCTTTCCTAAAGTCATATACCGTTCTTTTAATTTCTACCTCAACTGCATATCCAGAAGTACGTAAAACCAACAAATCACATTCATGCAAACCCAATCCCCAAGAGATGTTTGGGACTATAACATTTCTTCTAATCCCAAACATTTTGGCAATTCCAATCTCCATTTCAATTGTGGTTGCTGGCTTTTCTTTAACCTTTTTTCTCGCCATATTTCGTTATAGTTTATCATATTTGGTGCTGTTTGAATTTCTTTTAAAACAATTTTTGATATTTTTTTCACTTTTTTCGTCCATATCATTCGTTTATTTTAATTATTTATGTTATCTAATGCTTTAATTGCTGCATATATGCTAATCAAAGCATCGTGCAAATCCTTATTGGGTTGTTGTTTATGTTTTATGTCGAATTCATCATAAACCTTTTTCAACGACCTAAATTCTTTTGTAACGTTCAAGTTTTTTTTCTTAACAGTTTTGTTTGTCGTTTCTTTTTTTGTTTTTTCTTCTTCGGTAATCCAATTACTTGCGTTTCCTGAAATGTTCATATTTTAAGTAAATTGTTTTGATTAATTTTTTATTTTGCTACTCCACCGCAATTACTCCAACGGCTTTTTAATATTTTAGTTTGAAGTGAATTTCTATCAATATACAATACAATAGATGCTTTTAAAACCACCTCTCTTGAAGTGGTTTTAAAATGATGATATTCCACCTTTTTAATGTTTAAGTCTTCAAATTCTTTTTTCAAATCTTCATTAAAGAAGATTATGATTTGAAAATCATCTTTTTTTGAATCTAACATTGTTTATTTCTATTTTCTTGGTGCTACTTCTGTTAATTTTTTATTTCCAGTAAGCCATTCACGAATTTCTTCAACGGTATACCAACCATAGTTATCATCATCATCGCTGTAGTTAACCCAATAAAGAATATCGTATTTGGTTTTATTTATCTTCTTTTGTTTTTCACGTGCTTCTTCATCGAAATAATCAATCCATTTCGGACTACAAGCTAAGAAATAACCTCTTTTTTTGTATTTACCCTTATGTTTTGCGATGATTTTTTTCATCCCGATTTTCTTTTCATAATCCTCACGGTCATAAAATTCTTTATCTGCCAAATACATTTTAGATGATAACTCTTCGGGAACACGGTCAGCGATTAATAAACACAATGATGTACCTGTAAAGGGGTTGTTTGGCATGCTTGTAAATGCTATTACTACATTCTTATT